>OLRJ01002549.1_pt1 | contig 13452 bp, 10 predicted proteins | sample 1672741 | NCBI WGS metagenome assembly OLRJ01 (sample SAMEA3136719, study PRJEB25190) | human gut metagenome | biome: human gut; feature: human-associated habitat; material: faeces | place: Austria | collected 2013
GAAGGTATTCTTTAGTTTTTCCGGGTTCGTCAAAGAACCAATGGAAGAGGAGAGAATGTTGAGCAGGTCCTCCAATTCCCCCTGGTTGCGGATCCGGTTGCGCTGATGAATATCCCGGATATAAATTTCCTGGAATAGATTCTGTAGTGCAGCGGCTTTTTCTCCGGCTCCCTCCCGTAGGACGACCAGGGGGATGCCGCCATATAGCATATATTCTGACAACCCCATATATTGGTCGCCCTGGTAGACCGTCATAAACTCCGCAAAGCTGAGCGGATACATGTGGATCTCGTCGCCGCGCCCGGCAAATTCCGTGATGATGTCCTTGGAGAGAAACTTTGCGTTGCTTCCGGTCACGAACACATCCAGATTTTCTTTTCGCAAGTAGCTGTTTAGGACGGCCTCAAAATAGTCCATCAGCTGGACTTCATCGAGAAGAAGATAGTACATGGCATCGTCTTTGATCTGCGCCCGGATATAGGCCATGAATTTTTCCGGGTCTGCACCACGCCGTTCTTTTTCCATGCGGATCAAACTTTCTCCGATCAAATAGAGATCATCCGCAGAATCAAAGGCAAACCGGATGATATGGTCTTTTGGCACGCCGCTGTCTAATAAATGCTGGTAAAAAAGCGTGTTCAGCAGATAGGATTTTCCACACCGCCGAATGCCGGTAATGACTTTGATCAGCCCATTGTTTTTTCTTTGGATCAGCTTATCTAGATAAAAATCTCTGCGAATTTCCATCAGAGAACCTCCTAAAGAAGAGATTTTTGCAATTAGAAGCAATTTTCTCTTCTATTGTACCCATAGCGTATCAAAAAATCAATGCCTCAACTTCCTTTTTGACAAAAAATCGAGCAAAATTAGCAGTAAACCGTGGAAAGTGAAAAAGTTTTAAAAAGGTATTGCATTTTTTGTCCTGCCGTAGCATAATAGGGTTAGCACTTAAAGGGTTGGAGTGCTAACCCTATTTCATATTTGGAGGCATTGAACTTACCATGGAAAAGAAACAGTTTAAGGCCGAGTCCCAGCGACTGATGGACCTGATGATCAATTCGATCTATACCCATAAAGAGATCTTCCTGCGGGAGATCATCTCCAACGCCAGCGATGCCATCGACAAGCTGGCCTACCGTGCCCTCACCGACGACCAGGTGGGCCTGAACCGCGACGACTTCAAGATCGTCGTCGTGCCCGACAAGGAAACCCGCACCCTCACCGTGTCCGACAACGGCATCGGCATGACCCAGGAGGAGATGGAAAACAACCTGGGCACCATCGCCAAGAGCGGCTCGCTCCAGTTTAAGAAGGAGACGGAGAAGACCGACGACGCTGAGATCGACATCATCGGCCAGTTCGGCGTGGGCTTTTACTCTGCCTTCATGGTGGCCGACAAAGTCACCGTGATCTCCAAGGCTTACGGCGCGGACACCGCTTACAAGTGGGAGTCCGAGGGTGTGGACGGCTACACCATCGAGCCGTGCGAAAAGGACACCGTGGGTACCGACGTGATCATGTCCATCAAGCCCGACAGCGAGGAAGAGAAATACGACGAGTATCTGGAAGCCTACAAGCTCTCCAGCCTCATCAAGAAATATTCTGACTACATCCGCTACCCCATCCGCATGGAGATGGAGCACAGCAAGCCCAAGCCCAAGCCTGAGGACGCTGGCGAGGACTACAAGCCGGAGTACGAGACAGTCAAGGAGTGGGAGACCATCAACTCCATGATCCCCATCTGGCAGCGCCCGAAGAGCCAGGTCAAGGACGAGGAGTACAACGAGTTTTACAAGTCCAAGTTCGGCGACTGGCAGGACCCCCTGCTGACCATCCATGTGTCCGCCGAGGGCAGCGTGGAGTACAAGGCCCTGCTGTACATCCCCGGCCAGGTGCCCATGAACTACTTCACCACCGACTTTAAGAAGGGCTTGCAGCTCTATTCCTCCGGTGTCATGATCATGGACAAGTGCCCTGATCTGCTGCCCGACCACTTCAGCTTCGTCCAGGGCATCGTGGACACCCCCGACCTGTCCCTGAACATCTCCCGTGAGATGCTCCAGCACGACCGCCAGCTGAAGATCATCGCCAACAACATCGAGAAGAAGGTCAAGAACGAGCTGGTCAAGCTCATGAAGGACGACCGCACCAAGTACGAGCAGTTCTGGGCTGCCTTTGGCATGCAGTTCAAGTATGCCCTCATGAACTCCTACGGCCAGAACCGTGACACCATCCGCGACCTGCTCCTGTTCTGGTCCTCCAAGGAGAACAAGCTGACCTCCCTGAAGGAGTATGTGGACCGGATGCCTGCCTCTCAGGAGAAGATCTACTACGTCTGCGCCGACTCCGTGGACCACGCTTCCAAGATGCCCCAGGCCGAGCGTGTGCTGAAGGCCGGGTATGAGGTCCTCTACCTGACCGTGGATGAGGACGAGATCGTCCTGCAAATGCTGGAGAACGCCTACGACAAGCCCTTCATCTCCGTGGCCAACGAGGACGCCCTGCCCGTTACCGACGCGGAGAAGGCCTCCGCCGAGCAGGCCGAGAAGGACCACAAGGACCTGCTGGACTTCGCCCAAGAGACGCTGAAAGGCTATGTCTCCAAGGTCCGCATCTCCAAGATCCTGAAGAGCGGCACCGTCTGCCTCACCGCCGATGGCCCCGTTTCCCTGGAGATGGAGAAATACTTCCACAAGATGCGCCGGGACTTCCCCATGAGCGCCGAAAAGGTCCTGGAGCTGAACCCGGAGTCCCCCGCCTTCCAGGCCCTCTGCAAGGCCTATGACGAGGATAAGGAGAAGGCCAAGAACTACATCCAGGTCCTCTATTACCAGGCCCTCATCATCGCCGACCAAAATATTGAGGCGGCCCAGCAAGCCCTTGAACAGCACGGCCACGAGCAGCACGGCCAACAGGGTAACCAGTGCGGTGTCGGGCGCGGCTTGGAAGTTGGTCCACACGGAAGGTGCCAGATTGAAGCCGATGATGGCCACAATCGCGCCGTTGACCACGGGCGGCATGATGATGTCGATCCATTTGGAGCCGGCGTAATGCACGAGCACGCCAACCAGGGCCAGCAGAATACCGGTGACCATGATGCCGAAGCTGGCGACCGCAATGCCCTTGTTGGCGGTGGAGACCGCGGTGATCGGTGCAATGAAGCCGAAGGACGAGCCCAAATAGCTCGGCAGCACGTTCCTGTTGATAAGCAGGAACAGTGCGGTGGACATAGCCGTGAAGAACAGGGTGGTGGACGGGTCGAAGCCCGTCAGAATCGGCACCAGGAAGGTGGCACCGAACATGGCGATGACGTGCTGTGCGCCGATACCGGCGGTGCGCACCCAAGTCAGACGTTCATCGGGCTCGACTACCTCGCCGGGCGCCAGCGTCTTGCCGTCGCCATGCAATTGCCATTGGAAGATATTGGACATTACTACTCTCCTCGCTCTCGCTTGGGGCACGGCATTCACAACCAGCCGCACCACGCACCATTCTAGCTCACGAAGATTTTGTGAAGTCTCTCTTCCGGGAAAGGCTATTTGCCGTAATACTCCAGCAGGTGTGGGTCGACGGCCTGCACCACATCCACCAAATCGCCATTGGAGAGATACGGGCGCTTGAATTCGCGCCACGGCTCCACCTTGACCTCCCAGCGGCCGGTCGTCTCGTCGAGCACGGGCCGGGCGGTCTGCTCCCAGCGCACACGCTTGGAGGTGCGGCCGGTTTCCGGGTCGCGGCGTGTATAGTGCAGGCAGGTGCAGTTGGTGATCTTCCAGTCGTCCGAGTCGGCGCGATGCAGGAATTCCTCGTCGGCCAGATCCTCGATGGTGAGCATCAGGGCGAGCATGAAGTCGCCGTGGGTGACCATGACCACGGATTCCGAATCGGATTTGCGGCTCAGCGAGGTCAGGATGTTGTGCACACGGTCCTCGGCCACATCGGCAATCGACTCGCCTGCCGGCGGACGCCAGTACAGCGGATCGGTGTTCTTGAAGTTCCAGTTGCGTGCGTAGTTGTTTTTGAATTCGTCCTTGGTGATGGTGTTGATTTCACCCCAGGAACGTTCGCGCAGCACACGGTTCTCCTCCCATTTGGCCTTGGGCAGGGCCATGGTGGCTGCGGTTTCGCGGGCGCGCACGTATGGCGAGACCATGTAACGGTCGAACAGCTGCTGCTGGCTGACCAGCCAACGACCGATGCAGTCGGCCTGCTTGCGTCCGGTGGCGGTGAGTCTCCAGGAGCGGTCGGGTACGGTGACGTTGTCCTGCGTATACAGGGAGTTGTCGCCCTGTTCGCCCGCCTGGACGATGACGTTCGCTTCGGATTCGCCATGCCGGATTACGTATAGATCGAGCGGCATGCTCATATGGATTCCTCTTTCGTTATTGGTTACGTTGTGTTGTTTTCTGCTGTTTCCTACTTGACCCGCGTTATGGTGTCCCCCTTGACCATGAACGCATGCCGGGCCATGTCGATCATCGGCTGGTCGAACTTCGAGTCGGTGTAGAACTCGTCGACGACGGCGTCCGGACCGTACAGCTCGCGGAACCTCCTGGCCTTGTTGGTGTTGAAGTTGAGGTACGTGACCCTCATCGTCTCCACATCCACCTCGCTGGCCACGAGATTCCTCACGCCGAGTCTGCGGCAGGCCTTCCCCACCGTCAGACCGAAGGATGCGGTGAGGATCACATCGTCCGACTCAGGCTGGTACCAAGGCTTGATACGTGCGTAATATCGGTCCCAGAAATCGTCCACGAGCTGTTCGACGCTCGCCACCCGTTTGGATCGGCTCAGTTCCGTGAGATAGCCTTCGGTCATCTTACCCACGCCGTATTCCATTTGTTCAAGCGTGGCCCGGCCAAGCTTGTATTTGACTGCGTACCGCAGCACGGGGGCGATGTAGCGGAACACTTTCGGGTCGTGCCGGGCGGAATACAGGTACAAGTCGAACAGGCTTTCGCCATCATAGATGGTTCCGTCGAAATCGAATACGCGCATACCTTCTGCTTCTACTCTGTTATTCCTTGTTTAAGGCTAATCTCGGTAAGCCGGCGAAAGCGCAAATACGCAGTGAATTTCACATGAACACTGTTTTTTGGATTGATTTCGGTACAGGTAACGTACACTGGTGACAGCGTGGAAGGAGGTGCGTAATGGCGGCGTCTGAAATCGAACAATGGTGGATTGATAAGTTTCAGGAGAACCTGGGTCCGATTCGCAAGGTAGCCGGATGGACGACTCAGCAACTGGCCGACGAGCTGGGAGTCGCGCGACAGACGGTGTCTAACTTGGAGACCGGCAAAAGCCCGATGACCAAACTGCAGTATCTCGCTTTACGTACGGTGTTCAGCGCCGAAATCGCACGTCGTGAAGACCGCGATCTGGCACGCATCATCAAGACTTTGGTCGACGATCCCATTGAGCAACGCATTCGCGAACGGCGCGCTCAAGAGCAGGACGGCGAGGCCGTTGCCGACAATGCCCCAGTCAATACGGACGGTGGCAACGTTGCCGACAACGCCGCCACCGAGAAACGCAAGCCCAGTGCCGCCACATTGAAGGCTTCAAAGACTGCCGCAACGGGCAAGCCCACGCTCAGCACGGCGATGCAGGCTCTCGCCGTCATCACCGGCGCATTGGCCAGTGGAACCGCCGCCGGCATCATCACTTACTTGATGTTCCCGGACGGCGGCCCGAACAAGCGCTGAGTCGCCGAAATATCGAAACGGATTGAACAACCCAGTTCGAAGCCCTGAGCACCATTTTGTCCGTGTCGCACCAGCGTTTCCCTCATTATCAGCTGTTTCGAGTTGCATGAATGCACCGTTTACAGGCCGAGAATTTCGTGCTTTTTTGCATCAAATTCTTCTTGGGAGAGAATGCCGATATCAACCAATTCCTTCAATTTCTTCATCGCCTCGACTTGTTCTTCCACAGACATGGATGCCGTGTGAGAGGCGGGAGCAGCGGCTTCCGGCGCCGGCGCTTGAACCGGGGCGGCCGTCATAGGATTAATGGCTTGTGCCATATTCATGCCCAGCAACATGCCACCATCGCCAAAGCCGTTGTCTTGGATGCCTTGCGCAATGCGCTGCTGGGCAGCCATATTGCCAGCTTGCTGGGAAACGCCCTCGTATGCGGCAACATTCATCTTATTCGAGGCGAACTGCTGCACGAGTTGACGTGATTGCTCGGTGAACTCGATACTTTCGATGCCCACACTGGACACTTCAAAGCCAAAACGATCATTCCACGTACCTGCATTGGCCCGATCGCCACGCACGCATGCTGCGATGTCATTCGCCTTGCCGGGCAATTGCGAAATACGATATTCATTGGACAGCAAATTGATGGCCACAATAAACGACTGTACGAATTCAGACAGAATCTGCCTACGTGGCCCTTCATCATCGAATGAATACGACACGGTAGTGGCAGGCACAAAGTTACGAACGAATCGAACTGGATCAGCGACCTTTAGCGACATGGATCCGCGTGCGCGAATTTCCAAATCGACGCCATAGAACCGGTCGTTATACACCAGCGGCGCAGAAGTGCCGAATTTGATGCCACGAATCTCACGCAGGTTGACGAAGGCCACATATTTGGTGCGGCCAGGCTGACCTCCGAAGGTGAATCGATCGGCAACCTGATTGAAGAACGATCCGATGCCGTCTCCGGCGAGCACGCTCTGCTCCCCGTTGCGATATTCATAACCGCCCGACTCGGTGATGACGTTTTCGATACCTGTTTCAGAGAAAATGAACGCCGCAGTATTCTCTGGCACATAGATACGCGAACCATTGGTGATTATTCCCTCGGAACCGTATTCATTCGAACCGCGATCGTTGTTGCTTCCGCGGGGAATGCCCGGCACAACGACGGTGTGTTCCGTGAACGGACCAGCGGTGATGATATCACGCCACAGGTCCGCGAATGTACCGCCGAGCGCGCCGGCGAACGCCTTAATAACTGCCATCTGTTTTTTCCTCGATATCTCATGCATATGGCCGATCTTGCGACTATGCAATCGCAAGACCGGCCGTTATGCTGGCATGTTGGTTATAGCTGCGTTTCGCGATCGCAGTATTCGCATCGAACGACTTCTTTGCGATGACCGGAAAGCGGAGCGCCACAACCTTCGCAATTCACCGAAACCACGGGTTCGGTAATCCCAAGCCCACTACGGAATGCGCCAAAAGTGTCCTTCAGCGCCCCGGCCAGAGCCTCCGTTCCGGGGATGGCCTTGTTGAAGACCGGCTCATCCATTGGCGTGTACTGTCTGCCGCGTATACCCATGTATCGTCATCGTTCCTTTCTTGGAAAACCGTTACCTCGATACGCCAGTCTGATCACTGGCCCACCGATGCGAGCTTCTGCGTGCATCGAGTCATGACCTCGGTGTAGTAGGCCGAATCCTCACTGCTGAGGGAGTTTTCGTCAATGGCGTCTACCTTCTGGGAGAACTCAGAGTAACGCTTCATCATGCTGGCATAGTCGGTAGCCATGCTGACCACGTTGTCGGATTTCTGATATTTGTTCATGAAGGCAACATACTCATCGATAAAGGCCTCGTAGCTGTCCATCGTGGCCTTGAAGTCAGCACTGTCATTGGTGTTCTGCTGCGCCTCCTGATCCGAAGACTGGTCGCTCTGCTTGTTGGCATCGCTGGAATCAGTGCCCGTACCAGTGCTCTTATCATCCTGTTTCGCGGCGTCGCCGTCCGTAGACATATCTTCCTTCTTTTCCGGAACCTGGATAGTGATGGACATGATGGTCTCGTCGTCAGTGTTACGAGAAACGCTCACACTGTATCCATCGGCGTTCTTGGCATTGAAACTGTCAGCGGACTTGCTATAGTCCACGGTGAAACCGTTGTCTTGCACGGACTTGACGTAGTCGGCATACTGCTTGGCGTCGGTACCGCACACCTCGATGGAGAAATAGTCCGAAGACTCGCTTTTAATTTCACCCTTTGTGGATTTCGGCTGCGGCAGCAGCGCCGCGATATCCGACTCCGGCCATGAATATGCTTCGCACTTGGTGGCGAGCGATGCTTCCAATTCCGCCCGATCAGCCTTGGCCTTCGCATCGTCACGAATTACGAACACGCCACCGATTACCAGACCCACAACGGTGATACCGACTGCCACCCAGGCCAGCACTCGGCCTTGCACCTTGCCACTCGGGCGGGTCACGTATACGGCGAAGCCTGAGAGCAGTGCCGGAATCACCGTGGCGAACAGCAGTCCGCCCCAGGATCGGCCAGAAACATCCACAAATTGGGCGAGTACGAACAACACTCCCCAAATAATGGCGAACACAGCCAGCTTGGAAGTCTTCTTCACCCCTTGTGCATTCGGAGCAAGCACGGCAGGCGCAGCGGCACCAGCAAAACCAGTGGCAGCACCGGCACCATGTGTGGCGGGTGCAGGAGCCACACCAATACGCTTGTCCAGAGCGGCGAGGAACTCATCAACGCGCTTGGCGCTTTCGTTTCCAGTCGCCTCCAGACGAATGGCGGCCCCTGCCGCACCCTGCGGGACTACGGTTAGCGTGCAGTTCACCCCATCATAGGAGTGGAAGGAAAACGCTCCGGTCTGGGTGTTTTCGTTATCCAAGGTAAACGTGGCGCCAGTAGTCAGCTGGTCGTGAATAACTTGGAACAGCTGTTGCGGACTGACCGCATATACACGATCAAATGGCGCGCCGGCGGGCCGCTGCGATGCCGTAGCCGGAGCCATCGGAGTGGTGGTAGCACCATCAGACGCTACGTTCGGTTGGCCAGCCGGTACAGTATTCGGCACGGTAGGCGCATTCGCGCGATCTTCCGGTGCGTCATTCGTGCCTTCGGACGGTGGAACCGGCTGAGGTTGTTGATCAAATGGCGTTGTCATGATGCCCTTCTTTCCTTAAGCAGCAGCATTACCAGCACAGAAGAGGCAAGCCCGGCAACCGTTACGGTCAATCCGACTGCCATGGCAAGCCGGTATCGTTCGCTCATCATTGCGTCCCTTCTTATTGCTCGCTTTGCTCTGCGATACATCGAAACCAGTGTATGGCGTTGTTATTATGTACGCAAATTAGCATTTTGTATGCATGTTAGCTTTATTGTCGATGCTTGATACCGCGCATGAACATCCTTTCCGCCACCGCACCTACACGGATGGCATCGACCATTGTCGGCGACACGCGCGGGCCATACATCAGCTGACAACTGAATTTTTCGGCGTGTTTCCGAAAAGTCGGCGTCCTGTACGCTGGGAATCGAGCAACCGCGTACGATGGCGCAGCACAGCACCCGCAACACAGCGACAAGGAGCATGGGCAATGGCAGACATCCCCGAAGAACATTTGACCGAGGAACTGTTGGATCGGCTGCTCGCCAGCGCCAGCATTGAGCAGTATCTCGATGAGGGACTCGTCAGCGCACGCACGCTGACCGACTATCTGTTCGACCGTATGGAAGCCCATGACCTGAGACGAGCCGACGTGGTGCGGGCATCCGGCCTCAACGCCACAGTGGTTTATGACATTTTCTCCGGCAAAAGCCGCCCCGGCCGAGATCACGCCATTATGCTGGCTTTTGGTCTCAAGTGCACATTACGTGAAACCCAACGGCTACTTCGTCTTGCAGGCGTTTCCGAACTGTGGTGCAAACAGCGACGCGACGCGATTATCATCTGGTGTATACGCAATGGATTCGACCGCATTGCCACGGACGACGAGTTGTATCGTATGGGAGAGGCGACGTTGCTACCGGCCGATTGACGACATTCGGCCCAACAACACTCACCAGTGAGACGCAAGTAAGAGGGCATCAAGGAGAGACATGGACGATAAGCAGGCGATGCATGCGATGAGCATCGACGATGCGTACCATGTCGAGCGTACGCTCGCTCGCGGACCTTCCGGCGTCACCGAACTGGTGAGCATTGACGGCAACGGCCCGTTCGTACGCAAGAAGATTCCCTCTCCCCTAGCGCAACGCAATGTGTGGGCGGCGCTCAGCGCCTGCCAGAGTAATCGTCTGCCGCGTGTGGAAGCGACGTACGAGCTGCCCGACCGGTTCGTCATCGTCTACGATTACGTGCCGGGCAGCACGCTTGCGCAAATTGCGGAGGAAAACGGGCGGCTTGCACCGAATGTGGCCGTGCAGCTTATCGACCAAATTTGCGAAGCCGTGCAGGAGCTTCACCAGCACGGCGTTATCCACCGCGACATCACGCCGGCCAACGTCATCGTGGCCCAGGATGGCGCGCATCTCATCGATTTCGGCATCGCGCGCATCCGGTCAGAGGCAAGCAACCGTTCACGGGATACCACGGCGCTTGGCACCTACGGATTCGCCTCGCCTGAGCAATATGGCTTTGCCAAAACCGACGCGCGTTCCGACGTATTCTCGCTGGGCCGGCTACTCGGATTCATGCTGACCGGCGTATATCCCGATGCCAGCGACTACGAGCAGCGACTTGCCGATGATGCCGCAGTACCGGCTCGACTACGCGCCGTCATCGGCTATGCGTGCGCATTCGAGCCCAGCAAACGGCCACAGAGCGTCCAGGAGTTTCGCCAGGCGCTGTTCTCCCAGTCCAATCCGCCCATACCGAACGCATCATCGGCAAATCCGCCATCAACGAGAACAACGAACGGCAGCGCGTCGGCGTCTCGACTATTCCGGCGTCTGCACTTGAGCAAACGCGCCATCGTGCTGTGGTCCATTGCCGGAGCGGCACTGATAATCGCCGCCATTGCGGGAGGCATTGTGTTGGCAGGCCAACTTGGCATTATCGGGTCGGCAACATCACCCGATTCCTCGACACAATCCAGCAGCCAATCAACCGATAAGGCCGATGGCGGGCACTCCTCGAACGGGGCAGGAACCGACAATGCCAATGGCACGGGCGGAGTAGGCGGCACTGACGGCGCTGATGGAAACGGCCAAGACACCGTCACCGATAATCCTCTGAAAATAGTGGAATCCGGCTGGTCGGCGAACCAGCAAGGGTATGTCCACTACGCTTTCGCCCTGCGCAACACCAGTACGACCCAGCAGGTGCAGTATCCGCAGATTACCATTACGGGGCGGGCCAAAGACGGTTCCATCGTGTTCTCGCAGACGCAAACACTGATTATGGCATTCCCGAATCAGACTGTATATAACGCCGGCCAAGCGGGCGAGGGCACGGCCCCGGCCACCGTAGATTTCGTTGTGCTTAGCCCTGATACGTACAACGTCACCGAGGCTCAAGGAACCGCTACCTTCCCCATCAGCGGAACATCAATAGACAACAGGGACGGCGGCACGACGTTCAATGGCGAGGTCCGCGCCACAACAGACGGATTCAAGCCATCCGATGGGCAGCAAATCAAGATTTCCCTAGTACTGCGCAACGCACAGAACGCAATCATCTATGGAGATATCACATTCGTGGATTGGCCGGGCAATGGCCGATCCGCACCATTCTCGATCACCGTCTACGATCTACCGAAGTATGCATCTTACGATCTGTATGCGCAAATAGGGTAGTTGACTTTGCGCCTGCGAGGTGGCTGTCAGGCGACTGTCAGGCTTGTGTCCGAGTCACCTGTGCACTGGTGTTGTGGCGCGCCTGGCCGAACAGATAGATGCCGATGGGCAGAGTCAGCACACCGCCGATGATGAACACCAGCGAAATCGGGATCACGTCGGCCAACGGCGCGAAGATCAACATACCCAGCGGCATGCTGAGTGTGCTCATGGTGGTGTCAAGGCCGAATACACGGCCCACCATCTTCTCATCGGCCTCGGTCTGGATGATGGTGCGCATCGGGCCCATGCAGATGGCCGAAGCCAAACCGTTCACCACATCAATCAGCAAATACGCCAGCAGCTTGTGGACCACGCCAAGACCAACGACGGAGACGCCCACCAGAGTGATGCCGAAGGCGACCACGCGCATGTTGTTGCGGATGAGCTTGGCACCGATGGTAGACATCAGCGCGCCGCCGAGCAGCATACCGATGCTCCATCCCAGCTCGTTGGCGGCGAGTTTATCGGAGGCGGTGGTCAGGTTGATGAATCCGAGATTCAAATCGATGCCCTCATATTCGCGGGTCATGAGCAACAGCGTAAGGTTCATCGGCGCCACGGCCACGAAGCACACCAAGGTGTCACCGAGCACCACGTTGCGCAGGTTCGCCCGGCGCCATGTGTAGCTGAAGCCATCTTTCAAGTCAGCAAACACACGACGGACGCCGGCAATCAGCGAACGATCAGCATTGGCATCCGACATCGGTTCGAGTGCGGGTTGCCCGCTATTCTCCGCTTCAGCCATACGCCTCGCAACATGTTCCGCGCTCTTCTTCGGCGCTTTGATCAACGCCACAAAGCCGACGCCGATAATGGCCGTGGTCACATCGACTAACAGAATCGACCACAGCGGCACTGTGTTGATAAGCACAGCAGCCACCGCAGGTGCCACAATCATATTCGCCGAATTAATCACGCCGTATATTGAGTTGACGCGCAATAGTTTGCCCGAGGGAACAACATCCGGTATGAACGACTGCACAGCGGGCGTCTGCACACCGCCGCCCGCCGAACGAATGAACAGCACCACGAAAATCATGGTCAGACTCACCCATCCCATCGCGAAGCTCAGCGACAGCACGACGGTGACCACAGCAATCACCATATCCGGCAGCATAATCAGCAACTTGCGACTGTGACGGTCGGCCCAGGATCCGCCGAAAATCGAGACGATCGCCTGCGGCACCACGCCAAACAACGTGGCCAGCAGCATACCCATGCCGCTGTTCGTCTGCAGCACGATCCACCACCAGATGGCATATTGCACGATGTTGGAGCCCAGCAGTGAGAACGCCTGGCCAGTGAGTAGAAGAACTACACGACGGATCCACGCACGCTCGGATTCCTCATTGGCCACTGCTGCGGCATAGGCGGCACCGGGTTTGTTCGCGCTATGGACCGATGCGCGCGCATTCACATTGTCATCGTCGGAAACCTCGGGTGTTTCGCGCACAGTTGGTTCAGTTGTTTTTTGACTAGAAGACATACGAGTGTTCTCAATTCTTCAATTCCACTACAAAGGTCACATCACGGCATACGCACGCCGACGCGCGTATGCGTGCACGACTCCAGCAACGAGCCGTACCCGCCGTTAGATGACAGACTTCAGTATCGTGACGCCATGCGTTAGCGTCACCATGCAACGATAGTAACACACTGTTCAATAGTGTATCATGAAGGCGTGACGTTGCCCTTGCGCAGGTGCCGTAAGACTCCGCGGACAAAGCAATGAGGCTTCCCCCGCGAGAAGGGAAGCCTCATATTCCATTCATTCTATTCAGCGATGATGGCGCCTAATCACCGATCATCCTTTGGGAACAGCGCATCGAAGGCATGTTCCATCACGGACTTACGGCGGATCACACCGACGAGTCTGCCAT
>OLRJ01002552.1_pt1 | contig 13448 bp, 14 predicted proteins | sample 1672741 | NCBI WGS metagenome assembly OLRJ01 (sample SAMEA3136719, study PRJEB25190) | human gut metagenome | biome: human gut; feature: human-associated habitat; material: faeces | place: Austria | collected 2013
ACCACTTCCGTAATTCTCTGTAGGTCTCTTTGTAAAACCGTGTTTTTCATAAAACTGTTCTGCCATCGGGGTACTCATAAGCGCCAGCATCATTGTAACTCCGGGTCGTGTTATGCTCTTAACATAACTTTCCAACTGTTCCAATACGACTTTTCCAATATTTCTATATCTGCATTCCGGATGAACCATTAAATCCTGAATATAGCATATAACAACACCATCCCCGACAAGTCTTCCAAATCCCACTGTTTTACTTTCTTCATCAAATGCAGTTACAGTGCAGATAGAATTCTTCATAATCTCATCTGCTATTTCTCTTGTAACAGGAGTCTTGTTAACATGATTTCTCAATTCAAGATAATCATCCAAATTTATAGAATTATACTTATAGCTTATGCTCATTAATTTATCTGCCCCTACAGAAAAGGGGATATATTGTATCAATATCTCCCCTTTTAAAAACACTTTATATTCCTAATTATTCTACCGTAACAACCTTAGCTAAGTTACGTGGTTTATCTACATCAAATCCCTTATCACTTGAAACGAAATAAGCGAGAATCTGAAGTGCGACAGAAGCCGGAAATGTCATGAAATCATCATCCGCATTAGGTAATGGAATAACGTTAAATTCATCCTTAAGTACAGGAACAAAGCTTTCCTTTGCGAAAATCATAATTCCTGCGCCTCTTGACTTAACTTCTCTGATGTTTGAAAGCTCCTTAAGGAGAAGCTTTTCCTGAGTCATTACTGCAACAACAGGTGTCTTATCAGTAATAAGCGCGATTGGACCGTGCTTAAGCTCACCTGCAGCGTAACTCTCAGAGTGAATATATGATACTTCCTTAAGCTTAAGTGAACCCTCTCTGAGGATAGAGTAATCAAGGCCTCTGCCGATCATAAAGAGATCATCAGCATCAAGAATAATTCTTGCTGCCTTGTGGATGTCCACCTTGTTGTCTAAAACAGCTGAAATAAGCTCAGGAACCTTCATAAGGTTGTTAAGGAAATACTTAACTTCTGATTCTGACCATATATTCTTAACTGCTGCAATCTTTGCAACTAATAAATAAAGTACTGCAAGCTGAGTTGTGTATGCCTTTGTTGAAGCAACGGCAATCTCAGGACCTGCATTTGTATATAATACGTAATCTGACTCGTACGCAATTGCTGAACCCTGTACATTAATGATGCTGAGTGACACAGCTCCATTTGCCTTAGCATATTTTAAGGCTTCAAGAGTATCAATTGTTTCACCAGACTGTGAAATGGCAACAATAAGAGTACTTTCAGTAATTATTGGATTTGAATAAATAAATTCAGATGCCATCCATACATCAACAGGCATTCTGAGCTTATTTATTGCAAGTGACTGGAATACCAGTCCCGCATGCATTGCTGTTCCACATGCTACGATGCATATTCTGTCAAACTTATTGAAGAACTCATCATCAATGCCGTCACCTGAGAAGTCAGGCATTCCGTCAACAATTCTGTTCTTAATGCAGTTTTCGATAACATCAGGCTGCTCCATAATTTCCTTTTCCATATAGAAAGGATAGCCACCCTTATCAGATGCATTTTTACCCCAGTCCATAGTGAGATAGTCAGGAGTTACTTCATTTCCTTCCTTATCCTCAATATGAAGAGTGTCCTTTGTAAGCACTAATAAGGAATACTCAGGTAAAACAAAGTATTTATTAGTATATGAACAAAGCGCACTAACGTCAGATGCGAGCATACAGCCCCAATCAAACTGTGTAGCAACGATAGGTGATACATTTCTGATTGAATAAATCTTACCAGGTTTGTCCTTAAACATTATTACAAAGGCAAATGTTCCCTTAAGCTTTTCTACAGTCTTGTAGATTGCCGCCTTAGGATTATTTTCCACCTGATAATATAAGTTAAGTAGAGCCGCAACTACTTCTGTATCAGTCTGTGACTTTAATCCCTCATTAAGATGAAATTCTTCGATAAGCTCTTTGTAATTCTCAACAATACCGTTGTGAACAAGCACAACGTCCCCTACCATGTGAGGATGAGCATTATTATCAGAAACATTTCCGTGTGTAGCCCATCTTGTATGACCAATACCGCAGATAGAGTCAAACATTGACTGCTCTTCTGGTGTGTTCATACCATTACACTTATCAATTAAATCACTTACTCTTCCCGCGCACTTTATAACGGACATTCTTTCATCATGAGATAATGCAATACCTGCACTATCGTACCCTCTATACTCAAGGAGAGCTAAAGAATCAAGGAGAATATCCTTGGCCTTTCTCTCACCTACGTATCCAATTATTCCACACATATACTCTCCACTAACACTGATGTGTTATCTAAAAAGGTTGTAAACATTTATTTTATAATAATTAAAATAACAGGAACTTGCATTCCTGTTAAAATTTTCACTTGTACAATAATATAAAATTTTACGCATAAAATCAAATTGTAATGGATTAATTTATATGTTTTTTTGCCCCAATTACATTGATTTGTTCATTATATTCTAAATACCGTGTATGTAACATTAAAAATGCCATGATTTGTATATTATAAATGCTATATTTTTCATATTAGTAACTTCAAATTCTTCACCATTTTTCTGGTAATACAGACTTCGAATTTTATTCTGTGTTCATCATATTACAAATGTTTGTTTGACTTTTATATCCCTATAAAATATATTAACTCTATTATTTTGAACGGAAGGAGATTTTTATGGCTACAAAGAAAAAGCGCAGATACCGCTCAAAGAAAAAACAAATGAAAAAAGGCCGTATTATTTCGATCCTTTTAAGCTTTGCAACCCTTATTGTTATTCTGCTTATAAGTAACGGCGTTATAAAATTTAACTCCGGAACATATGTAGGAAGCTCATATACGGAAAATGCCAAACCTCTGTCATTTGCATCCGTAGATGATGTGTCTGCCGTTGATTATAACGGTGCTTCATATGCATATATTAATAACAACACTCCTACATTTACAGATAAGGACAAAAATAAAGAGAGCTTTGAAACATATGGCAGTCTTGATTCCTTAGGAAGATGTACATATGCATATGCAAATGTCTATACAGACCTTCTTCCTACAGGTGAACGTGAAAGTATCGCTTCCGTTAAGCCTACAGGCTGGCACCAGAATAAATATGATTTCGTAGACCAGGGTTCTTTATATAACAGATGTCATTTAATTGCCTACTCTCTCACAGGCGAAAATGCAAATGAAAAGAACCTTGTAACTGGAACAAGATATATGAACACTGACGGTATGGGAAGCTTTGAAAAGCAGATTCTTGAAACTGTCCGTGAGAAGAAAATTCACGTGTTATACAGAGTTACTCCTGTTTTCAAGGGTAATAACCTGCTCTGTGACGGAGTACATATGGAAGCTTATTCCATTGAAGACAACGGTAAGTCAGTAAGTTTTAATGTATTTGCATATAATGTACAGCCTGGTGTAGCCATAGACTATGCAAGCGGTAATAATAAGGCGGCTGCATAATATTAATCAGCAATATAACATTATTAACTGCCTGTTATTATAGTCTGTTGCGTGAAATTGCCAATAAAAAAGTCCCAGGTATTCCTGGGACTTTTTTATTGGCTTTATCTAATTCAAAGCAGGTATTCGAATAAATTATCAGAAAATCACATTTCAAAAATTTCAGGATGCTCATCCATATATTCGTACATTCCCTCTGTCTGAGGACCAAATGAGAAATGACCAACTACGATATTTTCTGAAACCATCATAGGATAAGTATTATTTACACAGAAAGCATTCAGCTGTTCTTCATCTATTCCTAATCTGTGGTTAAATGGAATAACCTTGAAACCTTTCATTTCCTTCCATAATTTTCTCTCGAACATTATGGCACCGATTGAAAATCTAATGGCACATGCAGCTTCATGTAAAGGATTTAATCCGAACTTGTTGTTTAAATCATCAATATGAGGAATTACTCCGCCATCACCCCACATGAATTTTGCAAATTCAGGATCTTCAGTTACTCCTTTATCATGGTACATAGGACGACAGCCAAATTTCTTCTCGTATTCTGAAACTGCATCGAGCTTTTTAATAATCCTGACGAATCCAAATTTGTTAACAGGAATCAATGGAGCAACAAATCCCGGTCTGTACTCTACAGGTTCGACATTTGGATTTTCAAGAACACCATCATCTTTTACAAGGCCTAACTTTTTATATGCATCCTTTTTTGTCTTAACGCCATATTTACAATGTGCATATGCTGTAAACATTTTCTCGAAGTAATCCTTTGTAATAAATATATCCTCATCAAGCTTGAAGATATATTTTGCCTTAGGATGATTTACAATGGCAACATTCTGGATAAGTGAAACGTCATTTTCCTTTGTCCATAAATATGACCACATATTTTTCTTGCAGATATCATCAAGTTCAGCAACATATTTACCACTTGAAAGGATAACCACATCTACCATTTCATTCTCATACATCTTAAGTCTCTTTAATGTATGAGGGTATAACTTCTCTTTATATCCGGCAAGAACCATGCACATGGCCTTTCTTCCCTTTGATCTGTCTATAAATGTACTGTGAGCTTTAAATTTCACATAATGCTTAAGATTATTTTCCCATTTTTGTCTGCATTCAGCAATCTTACTCTTTATACCAGCCATTACATGCCTCCAATATATTTTTAAAAACATAATCAGTTAGCAATATCTTATCACAATTCAGTTGCTTTTAACAGCTTTTATATATCTTCATCCACACTGACAATAATTTTCATATTAAGGTATAATGAACTGATACTTAAATACTTATAAAGCACTTTTTTTTCTGGTTTTTTAGACATTTTCAGTTATGCACTTCATAAAAAAACGGAATAAGATAATTAATATTGCATTATATTTACCTACTTTGTAAAATAGAAATATTAAGTTAAGACGAGGAAATGTATAAAATGGTTAATTTTAAAGAAGATGAACAGTTAAATACACTTAATCATTCATGTGCTCATTTAATGGCTCAGGCGATTAAGCATTTATACCCACATGCAAAGTTCTGGGTTGGCCCTGTTGTTGCAGAAGGCTTTTACTATGATGTAGATCTTGGCGATGATGTTATCCGTGATGAGGATATCACAGCAATCGAGAAGGAAATGAAGAAGATTGCCAAGACAGGTAAGAAGATTTACAGAAGAGAAATCACAAAGGATGAAGCTCTTAAAATGTTTGCAGATGACGAATACAAGCTTGAGCTTATCAATAACTTCGAAGAAGGTACTAACATCTCATGCTATGAGCAGGGAGATTTCATCGACTTATGTCGCGGACCTCATGTTGATAATGTTAAGATGTGCCGTAACTTCAAGCTTATCAAATATTCCGGCGCTTACTGGAAGGGAGACAGTAAGAATAAGGTTCTTCAGAGAATCTACGGTGTATGCTTCCCTACAGCTGAAGAATTAGAAGAACATTTACAGCTTCTTGAAGAGGCAAAGGAAAGAGATCACAGAAAGATTGGCAAGGACATGCAGCTCTTTATGTCTGATGATCTTATCGGTCGTGGTTTCCCAATGTTCCTTCCAAAGGGTTATGTAATCTGGCAGGAATTAGAGAACTACATTAAGGACAAGGAAAGAAAGCTTGGTTACCAGCATGTTCTTACACCATGTGTAGGTACAATCAACCTCTACAAGACTTCAGGTCACTGGGATCACTATAAGGAAAATATGTTCCCTGTAATGGATATTGAAGGCGAGCAGATTGTACTCCGTCCAATGAACTGCCCTCACCACATGATGATTTACGCTAACAGAAATCATTCATACAAGGATCTTCCATTAAGAATCGGTGAAATTGCTCACGATTTCCGTTATGAATCAAGTGGAACTCTTAAGGGTATTGAAAGAGGAAGACATTTCTGCCAGAACGATGCTCACCTCTTCGTAACTCCTGATCAGATTAAGGATGAGTTCTCAAAGGTTGTAGACCTTATCTTTGAAGCATATAAGGATTTCAACATTACAGATTATCGTTGTGTTCTCTCACTCAGAGATCCTGAAGATAAGGAAAAGTATCATGATGATGATGAAATGTGGAATTCAGCAGAAAATGCTCTTCGTGAGGTTCTTAATGATCTTGGTATCGAGTATACAGAAGAAATCGGTGAAGCTGCATTCTACGGTCCAAAGCTTGATGTAAATGTTAAGCCTGCTGTAGGTAATGAATATACACTCTCTACATGTCAGTTAGACTTCTGCCTTCCTGCTAAGTTCAACTTAACATATATCGACAGCAACAATGAGAAACAGACACCTGTTGTTCTTCACAGAGCTATCCTTGGATCACTCGACAGATTCATGGCTTATCTTCTTGAAGAGACAAAGGGTAACCTTCCTACATGGCTTGCTCCTGAGCAGGTTAGAATTCTTCCTGTTAAGACTGACGATGAGAAACTCTCAGCTTACGCTGACGAAGTTTACAACAAGTTATTTGACAAGGATGTAAGAGTTGAGCTTGATACTCGTTCAGAAAAGTTAGGCTACAAGATGAGAGAAGGTCAGATGCAAAAGGTTCCTTATCTTCTTGTTCTTGGTGCCAAGGAAGCTGAAGATCGTACAGTTTCATTCCGTCTCCACGGTGAAGAAGGTACTACTGTAATGCCTCTCGATGAATTCGTAGAAAAGATTAAAAATCAGATTGATACAAAGTCAATTGAAAAGATTTGATTAAAATATGATTCAATTTCTATTCCAGAAATTGATTAATATATAGTCCTGTTAGTTTAAAAGAAATTAAACTAACAGGACTTATTTAATATAATTCAATAAAAAACAGGATGTCTTTGACAACCGGATTGTTCCGGAAGTTTATCAACATCCTGTTTTTTATATATAATTTACAAGTTTTTCATATATTTCCTTTGTGGCTGCAAGCTTATACATGTATCTAGATTCCTGTGCCGGTATTTCCACCATGTATGAGAAAGTTTCCGCCTCTGTAGCTATTGCAAAATATACCTTCCCGGGTTCAGAAAATGCTACATTTTCAGGATCTACATTTCCCATGGTTCCCGTAATACCGATTCCTATGTCAGCACCATACTTTGCTCTGCAACACTCTGCCATTGCCACTGCTGTCTCTTTCGAATATACAGAATACTTATCAATGATTTCCGCAGAAACACCTGCCTTGATCTTTTCCTCATTGCAGTAAGTAATTAATGCACCCTTAAATATTGCGGATGCACCCTCCGTATCAGTTATAAGAGATGCAATCTGACCTGATGTTGCACTTTCCATTGTAGTAATATGCAACCCTTTGGAAATTAAAAGCTTTGTAAGCTTGTGATAATCCGCTCTTATATCGGATTCATTGTAAATGTGAGCCATATTTACTCCATTTTCTTTAAAAAGATAAACTGTTATCAATTTACTTTTACAAATAGTCTGCCATCAAATTTCTGTTGAAGACTTTTATCGTTTATCTGTTATCAATCTTTTCAGGGTACATATCATGCTCAGCTAAACGCTTAAATGCTACTTCTTCCCATCTTGTTCCTGGCTTTCCGTAGTTGCAGTATGGATCGATTGAAAGTCCGCCTCTTGGAGTGAACTTACCCCAAACCTCGATATATTTAGGATCCATAAGCTTAATAAGATCCTTCATGATCTTATTAACACAGTCTTCGTGGAAATCACCGTGATTTCTAAAGCTGAAAAGATATAACTTAAGAGACTTACTTTCAACCATCTTTATGCTTGGAACATATGAAATGTAAATTGTTGCGAAGTCAGGCTGACCTGTGATTGGGCAGAGGCTTGTAAACTCAGGACAGTTAAACTTTACGAAGTAATCATTTTCCGGATGCTTATTATCAAATGTCTCTAAGATTTCCGGTGCGTAATCATCAGGATACTTTGTTGCCTGATTTCCTAATAATGTTAATTCTGACATAACAAACTCCCTTTCTGGAATCTAAATTTATTTATCAGGTGAGTAACTGTATACTCCCATTTTCATTAATTTTTTACTAATTATAATTTAAAATTATTTTTTGCTTTTTAAATTATTTGCTTACTTTAAAAGAGGATCTTTTACACCATTTTCCTCAAATGCTTTTTCTCTGTCGATACATGTTCCGCACTGACCACAAGGTTCCTCTCCACCTTCGTAGCAGCTCCATGTAAGCTCATATGGTACACCGAGTTCAAGACCTTCCTTAACAATGTCGGCCTTTGTCATATTTACAAATGGTGCCTCAACTCTTAATTCTTTACCACTACCGATGTAAATGGCTGAATTGATTGCATCGTTAAACTCTTTTGAGCAGTCAGGATATGCAGCTCCTGCAACGTCGTCGCTGTGTGCGCCATAACAGATTACACTGCATCCCTTTGATAATGCTATACTTGCAGCTGATGATAAGAATAAACCATTTCTAAATGGAACATATGTTGAAACAAGCTCACCATCAGTTTCAGCAAGCTGATCTCCATACGATTCCTTTGGAATTTCAACATCTGAATGAGAAAGTAATGAGCTGTTACTAAACCGGAAAATCTTTGTAAGGTCAAGCTGTAACCACTCAACATGATAGTAATCTGTTACAGCCTTTGCACTTGCAATTTCCTTATCGTGCTTCTGTCCGTAATAAATGGAAAGAGCAACAACATTTTCACTGCCTACACGCTTAACTTCTCTTGCAAGACATGTAGTACTGTCTAATCCTCCACTTACTAAAACTAAAACTTTTTCTGCCATTTCTTACCCCTTCAATCTCATCCAGAGAATCTGATCTGTTTTAAATCTTCCGCGTAAAGTTGTTGTATATGTTGAAGCAACAGTATTCTTGATACCTCTTGCTGTCATACAGCTGTGCTTTGCATCAATAAGAACAGCTACATCCTCTGAGCCTGTTACCATTTGCATAATATCAGCAATATCCTTACCGATACGCTCTTGAAGCTGAAGTCTCTTTGCAACCATTTCTGCAATTCTTGCAATCTTACTTAATCCGATAACCTTACCATTTGGAATATATGCAACAGTAATCTTCATATCGTACATAAGTGCCAGATGATGCTCGCAGTAGCTGAATACTTCAATGTCACGAACTACAACCATATCGCCTGCAGACTGACCATTGTTTAAATCCTCATCAAATGTTACTCCGAACATTTCAGCTATCTGCTCATTTGTATAGAGCATTCCTTCAAATACTTCTTCATACATTTTAGCAACTCTTGTAGGAGTGTCCTTTAATCCTTCTCTTTCAGGATTGTCGCCAAGAGCAACAAGTATTCCTCTGATGTGTTCCTCAATTGCGACGGTATCTATTTTTTTATTAGTTTTACCTTCTGTCATTACACACCTCTCTTTTCTGGATCCCAGATGAACTTATGAAGCTGTAACTGAAGTCTTACACCGTTCATTCTGTGCTTCATCATATAATCTACAATTTCTGATGGTTCAATCTTTCCAAATACCGGACTGAGGAATACATTACACTTTTCACTAAGTGAATATTTTTCAATAACTTCTCTTGCAACATCTAAATCTTCTTCATTTGAGCATACGAATTTAACTGTATCCTCTTCTGAAAGATACCCATAGTTCTTAGTATGAACAAAATGAGGAACACCACTTCCAGGGAGTTTGTAATCCAGTGTAAAGCTTAAGTTATTGTAATAACCGTCCCACTTTTCGATGGATATTGTTCCATTAGTCTCAATTTCGATACGGCAGTCTGTCTCTGTTATTAATCTGTCGATAAGCTTATCAATATCCTTCTGAATGAGTGGCTCACCACCTGTAAGTGTGACATTTTTCACCTTACTTTCTCTTACAAGATCGATAATTTCATCATCAGTCCATTCAGTATATGGAGTATCATCTCTGTTAGCCCATTCTGTATCGCAGTAATCACAATGAAGATTACATCCCTGGAATCTGATAAATAATGCTAATGAGCCGCTTTTTGCACCCTCACCGTTGATACTTACAAATGTCTCAACTACTTTATATACACTTCTTTCAACACTAGTCATTTTTATGCCTCATATCTTGCGCAGTTGTTAGGTGTTTCGTAAACTTCTGCAGCTCTTATGTTAAATCCCTTATTTTTAATTTCATCAAAGAAATACTTAGCGAAGTTCTCAGCTGTAGGTCTGAAATCCATAATCATGATTCTGAATCCCTCATCTACAAGACACTCATATGTCTGTGGCTTGAGAGTATCCTTTTCCATAACAAGTGAATGGTCAAGGTTATCAGTTAATGCCTTAAGTGCAGCCTTAATATCTGTGAAATCCACTACCATTCCGTCATCAAGATTTTCCCCTGCAATTTCAATTACAACTCTCCATCTGTGGCCGTGGATATTTCTGCATTTACCGTTGTATCTTGCAAGAAAGTGCGCTGAATCAAAGCTGTCTTCCGTTTTAACGATATACATATACGACTCCTTTATGAACTCTTCTAAACTTTATAAACTCTTATTAATCAGTAATTAATTAAAAACATAAACACAAAAAGGATGCCTTTACAGACATCCTTTCCATATAAACAAACAACAAAACAGAACTCCATCTCATATCAAGATGAAGTTCAGCCCTAGTTTTGTTTATGGACAGGATGGTGCAAATGAACTGTCCTATTTTTTAAAATCATAACAAATAAACAAATATCCGTCAAACTTTTGGCCGGCAACCATTCTCTATTTTGTCAGCAAGAAAATCATTACAACCGCACCCAGTGCAACAAGAACTATACCCGTTGCCCTGTTAAGTGTTTTTGGTGTGGCTTTGTTGGCAAATACTGCTGCAATCCTTGCCCAGATAAATGTAATAATTACTGAGAAATTACCCATTGTAGTTGACGGAACAAGACTTGAAATGTAGCTTCCCTCAACAGTAAATACAAGAACACTGGCCATCATAAAGAGACCATTTTTTTATATCAAGGTTCCTGTGCTTTCCATATGTATATGCCGAAACGGCACTGACAAGTACATCTGATGATAATGCAATACCAACGACGGTATATGGCTCAACGCCTAAAAATGTTACTGACATTGTTATAAGTATCCATCAGGTCGTATGCAAATTTTATTCCAATGTCGTATTTCATTATTTCACATTTTGAAATTAGTTCAAATATGAACTATTCATTTTTGAACTATATTTTAGTTCCTCAATTGTAAATGTCAATAATTACCATATATGGAGAAACATGAACTTATTCATCGTAAGCTCATTTAGCATAAACCAATTCATCTTAAACTAATTTAACACAGACCTATCAAACGTAAACCAATCCAACGTAAACTAATTCAATAAATCTCAATATAAAATAAAAACACACGACCGAAGCCGTGTGTCCATATATTAATAAGATTAAAGTTTAAATAAAAAAGTGCGTCGCACTTCGAAATAAGCTCCCCTGACGCTTTCAAACACGATTAACTCAGCTCAGGCACCCTTCCGGCACACGAAAGGTTCTACTTAATGCTGCTTCATTCCTGACCTGACATGATTCGTAGATTTCCGTTGCGGAAGACCAAAGCCTCAACGCAATCGCACCTGGGCCTTCAAAAAAACTTACCCCTCGGATTGACATCACCCCTGCTATAGCGGATTCCACAGGTACAGGGCGCCGCTACTGCCCCGGCTGCACTTCTTTCAATTATATTGATTATTTGATATTTGTCAATTAAAAATATCCCATATTTGATTATAAAATTATTGTACTTATATTTTTCTTATATTATGATTGTATGGATATTAATGTTTTTATTTTGAATTTTACAGAGGAGATAAACGATTATGATTAAAATAGTAGCTGAATGGTTCGTAAAGCCTGAGTCAAGAGAGAAGTTCCTTGAGCTCTGTGAGGAAATTGTTGAAGGCACACGTGCTGAGGAAGGTAACATTTCTTACGAACTCCATGAAAATATTGCAGACCCTAATCATTTAACATTTATTGAAGAATGGAAGGATCAGGAGGCAATTAACATCCACGATAATTCAGATCATTTCATAAGAATTGTTCCACAATTAAAGGAAATGTCTGCACATGACCCTCGTATCATCCTTTACACTGTAAATATGTAAGAAGGCCGGGACATGAATAAAAAAGTTTTAATTGCAATGAGCGGCGGCGTTGATTCAAGTGTTACTGCTCTGCTTATTAAAAATCAGGGATATGAATGCATGGGTGCTACCATGAATCTCTTCCAGAATGAAGATCTCGGTATTCCAATGAATAAGACATGCTGTTCTATTGAAGATATAAATGATGCACGCAGCGTTGCCAACAGAATCGGTATCGACTACCGTGTATTCAATCTTCAGGAGAAGTTTAAAGAAAAGGTTATTGAGCCATTTATCAAATCATATGAGGACGGCGCAACTCCTAACCCATGTATCGACTGTAACAGATATCTTAAGTTCGGCAGACTTTTAGAAAGAGCTGAAGATTTGAATTATGACTATATTGCAACAGGTCATTACGCAGTCATTGAATATAATGAGGAAACAGGAAGATATAATCTGAGAAAGTCTAAGGATCTTAAAAAGGATCAGACATATGTTTTATATAACATGACTCAGGATATGCTTGCTCACACCATTTTCCCTCTTGGTTCTCTCACTAAAGAAGAAGTTCGTGAAATAGCTGAAGAAAATGAATTTATCAATGCCAAGAAAGCCGAAAGTATGGATATCTGCTTTGTAAAGGGAACTGATTATGCTTCATTTATAGAGAACTATACAGATAAGAAATATCCTGAAGGTGACTTCATTGATATGCAGGGCAATGTTATCGGCAGACATAAGGGTATCATCCGTTACACAATAGGCCAGAGAAAGGGACTTGGCGTTTCATTTGGAAAGCCTATGTTTGTATATTCAAAAAATGCAAAGGATAACACTGTTACTCTCGCTTCTGACGAAGAGCTTATGTCACATGAGTTATTTGCCAACAAGATTAACCTTATTCCATTTAATAAGCTTGAAAAGCCTATGAAGGTTAAAGCCCGTGCCAGATACAACATGGTTGAACAGCCTGCCATTGTTGAGCAGATTGAAGATGACCTCATTAAGGTAACATTTGACGAGCCTCAGAGAGCATTTGCAAAGGGTCAGGCAGTAGTTCTTTATGACGGCGACTATGTAGTGGGCGGCGGAACTATCATCTGATCTGACAGCGACTATGTAGTGGACGGTGGAACTATCATCTGATTTTACGGCTTATTTTAATTAGCTGATATAGTTAAATTAGTATAATTAAATTGGTATGTTAAAATTAATATGCTTAAAGAAAATGATTCAGTCAGGTTTTATTCTGTTTGAATTAACATAATAAAACCCCTTTGTAACCGTGTGTAATTTCACACCGGCTGCAAAGGGGTTTATTTTTATATTAACTTATTATATTAAT
>OLRJ01002555.1_pt1 | contig 13434 bp, 13 predicted proteins | sample 1672741 | NCBI WGS metagenome assembly OLRJ01 (sample SAMEA3136719, study PRJEB25190) | human gut metagenome | biome: human gut; feature: human-associated habitat; material: faeces | place: Austria | collected 2013
CTGCCGCACCTCGCTCGCCGTATCGGCACTTAGAATTATGCGGTATTGCCTTAATAAAATTAATGAAATTAGGTAGGAAAGTACACATGAAAAAGTTCCGGATCGTATCCCTGACTCTGGCCGCTGCCCTGCTGCTGGCAGGCTGCGGCGCATCCGAATCCGCCGCTGCCAGCGGGAGCACCAGCGAGGCCGTCTCCACCGTCGAGACCGCCCCTGCTGAAAGTGAGAGCGAGAGCGAAGCCTCCGCCGCCGAGGCTACCCTGCCGGACAATATCTACACCGCAGACTTTAACACCGACAGCAGCATGTTCCATGTCAACGAAGCCTGCAATGGCAAGGGCACCCTGACCGTGGAAAACGGCGAAATGACGATGCACGTCAGCCTGCAGTCCCAGAAGATCGTCAACCTGTATCTGGGTATGGCCGCTGACGCCCCTGACCACGAGGACGAATGGCTGCAGCCCACCATCGATACCGTGACCTACTCCGACGGCACCAGCGACGAAGTTTACGGCTTTGACATCCCTGTCGCGGCTGTGGACACCGACTTCCAGCTGGCTATCCTGGGCACCAAGGGTACCTGGTACGACCATGTTGTCAGCGTGTCCAACGCTGTGCCCGCTGTCGATGGCGGCGATGACGCTGCGGCGGAAGTCCCTGCCGACGGCACCTACACCTGCGCTGTCACGCTGGAGGGCGGCAGCGGCCGCGCTACTGTGGACAGCCCCGCTGCCCTGACCGTAGTCGACGGTGCCATGACCGCCACCATCGTGTGGAGCAGCCCCAACTACGACTACATGCTCATAGACGGCGAAAAGTACCTGCCCACCAACACTGAGGGCAACTCCACCTTTGAGATCCCCGTGGCCGTGCTGGACACTGCCCTGGCTGTCACCGCCGACACCGTTGCTATGAGCACCCCACATGAGATCGATTACACCCTGACCTTTGACAGCACCACGCTGGCCGCTGCCGAATGAAGCGGCTTATAATGTTGGCCGCCCTGCCCGCGCTGCTGCTGGCAGGGTGCGCGGCCCAGCCAGCGGCCTCCGGCACGGAGACGCTGACCGTCACCGGTAGCTACCCCTTGCAGTACGCCCAGCAATTCACCATTGACGAGTGCGAGGGCGGCTATTACCTCATTACCATCGATGGTACGCGCTATCTGGTCGTGCCTGAGGGTGAGAACGCGCCAGCCGAGCTGGACGCGGACATTACCGTTTTACAGCAGCCTATCGAGAGTATTTACCTCGTGTCCTCCTCCGCCATGGACCCCATCATCAGTATCGATGGGCTGGATACGGTGGCGCTTTCAGGCACACAGGCCGATAACTGGTATCTGGATGCAGCCAAAACCGCCATGGAAAACGGCCAGATCGCCTACGCGGGCAAGTACAGTGCGCCCGATTATGAGACGATTCTTGCCGCCAACTGCGGCCTGGCCATCGAAAACACGATGATCTACCACACGCCCGAAGTGAAGGAACAGCTGGAAAAATTCGGGGTGCCGGTGCTGGTGGAGCGCTCCAGCTACGAGAGCGGCCCCCTGGCCCGGATGGAGTGGGTCAAGCTGTACGGCGTGCTGCTGGGCAAGACTGACGAGGCCAAGCAGGTCTTTGACGACGCCGTGCAGCGCATTGCACCGCTGGAAAATGAATCCGCCACCGGCAAAACCGTGGCGTTCTTCTCCATCACCTCCAATAATCTGGCCACTGTGCGCAAGGGCGGCGATTATGTCGCCAAAATGATCGAGATGGCGGGCGGCGACTATGTCTTCTCCGACCTGACGGACAGCGGCAACAACCTGGCCACCGTCAACATCTCGCTGGAGGATTTCTACGCCGGGGCCAAGGACGCCGATGTGCTGATCTACAACAGCACCATCGAGGGCGAGATCCGCACGATGGACGAGTTGATCACCAAATGCCCGCTGCTGACGCAGTTCAAAGCCGTGCAGCAGGGCAACGTCTGGTGCACCGCGCAAAGCCTTTTCCAGCAAAGCATGGAGATGCCCGACCTGATCCTGGACATGAATAAAGTCTTTACCGAGGGCACGCCCGACGACAGTGAATTGAAATTTTTGACGAAAATCACCTGATACCTACCCCAAATGCCGCTTGCCCAACACTGTAGGGGCCTATGCCTGCATCGGCCCGCAGGCGGGCAATGCCCGCTTTTACAAGCAAAACGCAAAGGATAACACCATGCACACCCGAAAGCACCTGACAATTGCATACCTCGCTATGGCGGCGGCTCTGTTGGTGCTGTTTGCCCTCAACCTGTTTTGGGGCAGCGTGGCACTTTCGCCCGCCGATGTGGTCAGTACCCTGCTGGGCCGTGGGCAGGATGTACTGACAAGCAACATTTTGCTGCAGCTGCGCCTGCCCCGCGCCGTCATGGTCGTTCTGCTGGGGGCGGCGTTATCGGTAGCCGGGTATCTGCTGCAAACTTTTTTTGCCAACCCCATTGCGGGGCCTTTCGTCATGGGCATTTCCAGCGGGGCCAAGCTGGCCGTGGCGTTGACCATGGTCGTGTTTTTAAACCGCGGCCTATTAACGAACTCCCTCACCTTGATTTTGGCTGCTTTCGCCGGGGCTATGGCTGCCATGCTGTTTGTGCTGGCTGTGGCGCGCCGCGTGCAGCGCATGAGCATTTTGGTCATCTGCGGCGTTATGATCGGTTACATCTGCTCCGCCATCACCGATATTGTGGTGGCCTTTGCCCAGGATTCTAACATCGTCAACCTGCACAACTGGTCTATGGGAAGCTTCTCCGGCATGACCTGGGGCAATGTGGGTACGGCGGCCGCCATTACGCTGCCCTGCCTGGTGGCGGCGTTTTTACTGTCCAAGCCCATGGCCGCCTACCAGATGGGTGAATCCTACGCCGCCAGCGTGGGTGTTTCGGTGCGCAGCTTTTCGGTGTTGCTGGTGCTGCTGTCCAGCCTGTTGGCGGCCTGTGTCACGGCATTTGCCGGGCCAATCTCTTTCGTCGGCATTGCGGTGCCGCACCTGGTCAAGCAGGCGTTAGGCAGCGCCAAGCCGCTGCATGTGTTGCCGGGCTGCGCCTTGGGCGGGGCATCGTTCTGCCTGCTGTGTGACCTGATCGCCCGTAGCCTGTTTGCGCCGACGGAGCTGTCCATCAGTTCGGTCACGGCGGTATTTGGTGCGCCGGTGGTCATCTGGCTGCTGGTGCGCCGCCACAGCGGGGAGGGGACAACATGAGCTACTGCGAGACCCAAAGCCTTGCCATCGGCTACGGTGCCCCACTGCTACGGGACATCTCTCTGCAGGCCGAGTGCGGCAGGATTTTGGCCCTCATCGGCCCCAACGGTGCGGGCAAATCCACCTTATTAAAAACGCTGGCCGGGCAGCTGGCGGCCCAGAGCGGCGCGGTATTGCTGGACGGAAAAACGCTGACCACCTACACCCCCAACGCACGCGCCCGCAAGCTGGCACTGATGCTGCCCCACACGGCCCGCACCGAGCTGACCACCTGCTTTGACGTGGCCGCCGCCGGCCGCTATCCCTACACCGGGCGACTGGGCATCCTCTCGGATGAGGATAAGCAGCAGGTGCGTGACGCCCTGCATCTGGTGCAGGCAGACGAACTGGCTGCGCGGGATTTCACAAAAATCAGCGACGGTCAGCGCCAGCGCGTATTGCTGGCCCGGGCGGTCTGCCAGCAGCCGGAGATCTTGCTGCTGGACGAGCCTACGTCTTTTTTGGATGCAAAAGGCAAGGCTGAGCTGATGGCTATTTTGCAAACGCTGGCCCACGAGAAGAATGTGGCCATCATCGTGACCCTGCATGAGCTGGAACTGGCCCAAAAGCTGGCCGATGCGGTCGTCTGCGTTTCGCCACAGGGCGTTTCCGGTGTGCTTACGCCCAAAGAGGCGTTTGCAAGGAAAAATATCTGCCGCCTGTTCGACCTTTCGGACGAGCAGTACACTGCCCTGTTTGGCGAAAATCCTAAACTTAAATTTGAGCATTACATCCGCAGCGGGCAAAAACTGCTGCGCTGCGGCTACACCACCGGCACCTGCGCAGCGTTGGGAGCGGCGGGGGCGGCCCGTCTGCTGCTGACCGGCCACACGCCAGAAAGCATCGGCCTGCGTACCCCCAAGGGCATCGTAGTCGAGGTTGCACCCCAATTCTGCCGCCGCACGGCAACCGGTGCGGAATGCGCCATTGTAAAGGATGGCGGAGATGACATCGATGCCACCACCGGCCTGCCGGTCGTTGCCGAAGTTACGCTTCTGCCTGATGCCCCGCATACCGTCACCATCGACGGCGGCGCAGGCGTGGGCCGTGTGACCAAACCCGGCCTGGACCAGCCTGTGGGCGCAGCGGCCATCAACCACGTGCCGCGCCAGATGATTACCGAAGCATTATTAAAAGAAGCCGAGACCGCCGGTTACAGCGGCGGCTTCTCGGTGATCATCCGCATTGAGGGCGGCGAACAGGCCGCTAAGCGCACCTTTAACCCGCACCTGGGGGTCGAAGGCGGCCTGTCGGTGCTGGGCACCAGCGGCATTGTGGAGCCGATGAGCCAGCAGGCGCTGCTGGATTCGTTGCAGCTGGAAATCCACCAGGCCGCCCTGCACAGCCGCCGCCTGATTCTGGCCCCCGGCAACTATGGGCTGGATTACCTGGCCCAAAACTACCCGGAACTGCATGAGATCCCTATTGTAAAAGTCTCCAATTTCATTGGGGAAGCGTTGGATATGGCTGCGGCCGAACATTTTGCGGAAGTCCTCCTTGTCGGCCATGTGGGCAAACTGGTCAAACTGGCGGGCGGCATCATGAACACCCACTCCAAACAGGCCGATTGCCGCACTGAGCTGTTTTGTGCCCATGCAGCACTCTGTGGAGCGGATACGGCAACCTGCCGCGCCCTTATGGATGCCGCTACCACCGACGCATGCCTGGATATTTTAACCGCTGCCAACCTGAAAAAAACCGTAATGGCAAGCCTGCTGAAGGCCATCCAACTGCATCTGGACCGCCGCGCGGCGGAAGCCTTCACGGTAGGGGCGGTACTTTTCTCCAACCAAAACGGTCCGCTGGGCCAGACCCAACAGGCCGAAAAACTGCTGCAAAGCTGGAAGGAAAACTGACATGGTACATTTTGTGGGGGCGGGCCCCGGCGCACCAGATCTTATCACTCAGCGCGGCGCGGCTCTGCTGCAGACGGCGGATTGCATCATCTACGCGGGCAGCCTGGTCAACCCGGCCTTGCTGGGGCTGGCCAAGGTGGATTGCACCATCTACAACAGCGCCGAAATGACGCTGGAGCAGGTGCTGGCTGTGATGCGCAAAAACGAAGCAACGCACAAAACTACGGTACGCCTGCACACGGGTGACCCTTGCCTGTATGGTGCCATCCGGGAGCAGATGGACGCCCTGGACGCCGACGGCATCCCCTACGATGACACCCCCGGCGTGTCCAGTTTTTGCGGGGCAGCCGCGGCCCTGAACGCCGAATATACCTTGCCCGGCGTGAGCCAGACGGTCATCATCACCCGCATGGAGGGCCGCACCCCGGTGCCCGAGGGCGAGCGCCTGACCAGCCTGGCCGTGCATGGGGCCACTATGGTCATTTTCCTGTCCATTGGTCTGGTAGACAAAGTGCAGACCGCGCTGTTGCAGGGAGCTTACACTGAGGCGACCCCCGCCGCCGTGGTTTACAAAGCCACCTGGCCGGAGCAAAAGACCGTGCACTGCACCGTGGGCACCTTGGCCGCCAGTACCCGCGCGGCAGGCATTACCAAAACCGCGCTGATCGTGGTGGGGGACTTCCTGGCCGCGCAGTACGACCGCAGCAAGCTTTATGACCCCACTTTTACCACCGAATACCGCAAAGGAGCGTCGCAATGACCTGCGCGTATCTTGCCTTTACCAGCAAGGGGCTGGCGCTGGCCCGGAAGCTTGCGGCGGCCCAGCCCGGTGCTGTGGCCCGCTGCGGCGAAAACGGTGTAACCCTTGCCAATTGGACTGCTGCGCAGTTTGCACAAAGTGACGCACTTGTTTTTGTGGGGGCTGTCGGCATTGCCGTGCGAGCCATCGCGCCTCACTGCCGCAGCAAGGCCACCGACCCCGCCGTTGTAGTGCTGGATGAGTGCGGTCGCTTTGCAATCCCGCTGCTCTCCGGCCATCTGGGCGGTGCCAACGATCTGGCCCGTCGGCTGGCGAAAGCGTGCGGCGCGGTGCCGGTCATCACCACCGCCACCGACGCCACCGGTGTGTTTGCCGTAGATGAGTGGGCCAAGCACCAGCACTGCCTTGTGGCTGAGCCGGCGCGCATCAAAAAGGTAAGCGGCGCCCTGCTGGCAGGCCGTACCGTGCGTTTTGCCAGTGATTGGCCGATACAGGGCACACCGCCTGCCGGTGTGGAACCGGCTGGTGATGCCGCACAGGCAAGTTTTGCCCTGACGATAACCCCGACGATGACGCCCAACGCCCTGCACATTATCCCGCGTATTGCTGTATTGGGCATCGGCTGCAAGCGGGGTACACCTGCCGACAAGCTGGCGGACGCATTTGCTGCCTTTTGCGCCGAAACGAAACTGGCCCCGCAAAGTATTGCCGCCGCGGCCAGCATTGACTTAAAAAAGGATGAACTTGGCCTGGCGGAATTCGGCCAAAAGCAGGGCTGGCCCGTTACCTTTTATACCGCCGACGAACTGCGCGCCGCGCCGGGGCAGTTCGCCCATTCAGACTTTGTGCAAAGCATCACCGGCGTGGATAACGTCTGCGAGCGCGCCGCTGTGCTGGCCGCAGGCGGCCCCGTGTGGGCGCACAAATGGGCGCGGGACGGTGTAACTTTTGCCGTGGCACTACGCCCCTTTACCCCGGATTGGAGATGGAACGATGACTGACGCAATGGTGTACGTGGTGGGCCTTGGCCCCGGCGACGCCCGCTACCTGACTGCCCAGGCGCAAACCGCCTTACAGGCTGCCGACGTGCTGTGCGGCTACACGGTCTACATCGACCTGGTGCGCCCCCTGTACCCGGACAAAGAAGTGTATACTACCGGCATGACGAAGGAAATCGACCGCTGCCGCTGGGCGCTGGAGACTGCGCAAAGCGGCAAGACGGTAGCGTTGGTCTGCTCCGGCGATGCAGGCGTGTACGGTATGGCCAGCCCGTTGCTGGAACTGGCACAGGGCTACCCAAGCGTGACGGTGGAGATCGTGCCCGGCCTGACGGCGGCCTTAAGCGGCGGCGCGGTGCTGGGCGCTCCATTGGCGCACGATTTCTGTGTGATCTCCCTTTCGGATCGGCTCACGCCCTGGACTGTCATCGAAAAGCGGTTGGCCTGCGCGGCGATGGGGGACTTCTGTGCGGCACTGTACAACCCGTCCTCCAAGGGCCGGGCAGATTACCTGCAAAAGGCCGTGCGGATCTTACTGCAAAACGGCAAGGCACCGCAGACGATCTGCGGCATCGTGCGCAACATTGGCCGCGAGGGGCAGGCTGCTAGACTGCTGACGCTGGCCGAGCTGGAAAACACGGCGGTGGACATGTTCACTACCGTGTACATCGGCAACGCGGCCACCCGGGCGCTGGGCGGCAAAATGGTCACACCCAGGGGGTATCGCGGCGTATGAAGGTAGTCATTTTCAGCGGCACGACCGAGGGACGGGAGCTTTCCCGCGCCGTGGCCGCCCTTGGGATAGAAGCTACGGTCTGTGTGGCAACAGAGTTGGGGGCTGAAGAGCAGGGGCGTACCCCCGGCATCACAGTGTGCACTGGCCGCCTGGATGCCGATGCCATGGCGGCACTTTTGCAGGGCGCGGCCCTCTGCGTGGATGCCACCCACCCCTATGCCACCGAGGCTACCCGCAACATCTGCGCGGCGGCTGCGGCAGTGGGGGTGGAATATCACCGCCTGCTGCGCCCCGCCAGTGACCTGCCTGCAGGCAGTGTGGTGCTGCAAACCGCCGCCCAGGCCGCGGCGTACCTGGCGGGCAAACCGGGCAATATCCTGCTGGCCACCGGCGCCAAGGAACTGCCCGCCTTTGCACCTCTGGACCCCGCACGGCTTTACCCCCGCGTGTTGCCTACGCTGGCGGGTATTACCGCCTGTGAGACAGCGGGCATCCCACACCGCAACATTATTGCTATGCAGGGGCCGTTTACCCGTGAATTGAATGTGGCGGTCATGTACCAATTCCATATTGCCTATATGGTCACCAAGGATGGCGGCGCGGCGGGCGGCTTTGCAGAGAAGGCGCAGGCCGCCGCCCAGTGCGGTGTACAGCTGATCGTGCTGCGCCGCCCCGAGGAACAGGGCGAGACCGCCGAAACAATTTTGCAACGATGCAGGGAGCTTTTATGAAAATTACATTGGTCGGTATGGGCAGCGGCACCCCTGGCAGCCTGACGGTGCAGGGGCTAAACGCCCTGCGGGAAGCGGAGCTTATTATCGGTGCCCGCCGCCTATTGGAAAGCCTGCCCGATGGCTGCACCGGGAACCGCGCGCCGCTTTATAAGATCGAGGAGATCTGCGCACTGCTACGAACGACCGAAGCCGCCCACGTGGCCGTGGCCTATAGCGGCGACACCGGCTTTTACTCCGGCGCATCGGCCTTGTGCCGTGCGCTGGATGCGGCGGGCCTGCCCTACATGGTCTGCCCAGGACTTTCCAGCGTGCAGCTGCTGGCCGCCGCGCTGGGCCGCCCCTGGCAGGATTGGAAGTTGGTCAGCGCCCACGGCTGTGCCTGCACCCCGGCCCTGGTGTGCAGTGCCGATACACCGACCTTTTTCCTGACCGGCGGCAGCGAGACACCCGCCACCCTTTGCGAAAAACTAACGCAAAGCAGCTGCGGGAACGTGCAGGCAACGGTGGGGGAAAACCTGGGCACCGCTGCCCAGCGCCTTGTGCGCGGCACGGCGCAGGAACTTGCCCGGCAGGAGTTTACGGCCTTAAGTGTGCTGTTGGTGGAGCCTTGCCCTGCCTTGCAGCGCCGTGTGCCCGGTCTGCCGGACGAAGCCTTCATCCGCGGCAAAACGCCGATGACCAAGCAGGAGGTCCGCGCCGCCGTACTGGCCAAACTGGCCGTGCGTTCCGGCGATATCTTGTGGGACGTGGGCGCGGGCACCGGCAGCGTCAGCGTGGAGATGGCGCTGGCCGCCCCTGCGGGCCAGGTCTACGCCGCTGAGTGTGATGCCGATGCCTGCGAGCTGATCCGCCGGAACCGCGCTAAATTCCATGCCGAAAACCTGCACCTGACCGCAGGCAAAGCCCCCGAAGTGCTGGTAAATTGGCCCGCCCCGGATGCTGTTTTCATCGGCGGCAGCAAGGGCAATTTGGCGGCCATTATGGATGCAGCGCTGGCCGCCAACCCGGCCGTGCGGCTTTGCATCAGCGCCATTGCACTGGAAACTTTGCAGCAGGCCATCGCTGCACTGGCGGCCCACGGTTTGTCTGCCCAGGTTACGCAGATCGCCGTCAGCCGCAGCAAGGCGGCGGGCAGCCTGCACCTGCTGATGGCCAATAACCCGGTTTTTTTAATTGTGAGGGAGTAACATGCTGCAGCTGGTTTTGGCGGCGCCGCGCTCCGGCAGCGGCAAAACGACCGCCGCCTGCGCCCTGTTGGCGGCGCTGCAGGCGCGGGGGGAGTATCCCTGTGCCTTTAAATCTGGGCCAGATTATATTGACCCGATGTTCCACCGCTCTGTGCTGGGCGTGGAAAGCCATAACCTTGACCTGTTTTTCTCCACCCAGGTTACGGTGCGCCGCCTGTACGCCCAAAACGCGGTAGGCCATGGCGCGGCGGTGTTGGAAGGCGCTATGGGCTATTACGACGGCCTGGGCGGCATCAGTGCCACCGCCAGTGCTTGGCATCTGGCAGACACGCTGGGCCTGCCGGTGCTGCTGGTGGTGCGGCCCAAGGGGGCCAGCCTGACCCTGGCGGCCGAGCTGCGGGGGCTCATGGCGTTCCGTACACCGCATCATCTGGCGGGCATACTGCTCAATGATTGCAGCAAAACTTTGTACAAACTGTTGGCCCCGATGTTAGAGAAGGAGACCGGCCTGCCAGTGATAGGTTACCTGCCGCCGCTGCCGGAGGCTGCCATCGAGAGCCGCCACCTGGGGTTGAAAACCGCAGGGGAGATTGCAGATCTGCAGAATAAAATAAAAATTTTGTCGGATGCTGCACAGAAAACCATCGATTGGCCGCACTTTGCCGCCTTGTTTGATTGCCCCGCGCCTGCCGCGGCCCCGCGCACCGTTCCCCTGGCTAACGTGCGTATTGCTGTGGCGCGGGATGCCGCGTTCTGCTTTACTTACGCCGAAACACTGGAAGCTTTGCAGGAAAAAGGCGCGGAGCTGTGCTTTTTCAGCCCCCTGCAGGATACGGCACTGCCCCCCAATATCGGCGGCCTGTACCTGCCGGGCGGCTACCCGGAACTGTATGCTGCCCAGCTGGCAGCCAACACCGCCATGCGCAGCGCCGTAAAAACGGCTGTGGAAAGCGGCCTGCCTACGGTGGCCGAGTGCGGCGGGTTCCTCTACCTGGGCCAAACGCTGGAGGATGCGGACGGCAAAACCTACCCCATGGCGGGTGTTCTGCCCGGGCAAGGCGTCAAAATTGGCCACCTGGTGCGGTTCGGCTATGCCGCACTGACCTCCAGCGCCGACAGCATGTTGTTTGCGGCAGGGGAGACCCTGCCGATCCACGAGTTCCACCACTGGGATTCGACCGCCAACGGCACTGACTTTACCGCTGTCAAAACCAACGGTCGCAGCTGGGTCTGCGGCTTCGCCAACGCACATTTGTATGCGGGATTTCCGCACCTGTACTGGGCGGGCACACCCTTGCCGCAACGCTTTGTGACCGCGGCCTGCCGCTATATAAAGGAAGAACCATGACCGAAAACGAACTGAAAACCTTATTAAAAACGGTGACGCCGCCTAATAAAGCCGCCCGTGCCGCCGCGCACGCCCACTGGGCCGCACTTGCCAAACCCCTGGGCGGTCTGGGCCGGCTGGAAACGATGGTGGAGGATGCCGCCGCCCTGATGGGGACAGAGACGCCGGATCTTGCCAACCGTGCCGTGCTGGTGCTGTGCGCCGATAACGGCGTGGTGGCCCAGGGGGTCAGCCAGACAGACGCCAGCGTGACCCGCGCGGTGCTGGAAAACCTTGCCGCCCGCCGTACCAGCGTTTGTCGCATGGCAGCGGCCGCCCACTGCGCCGTTGTGCCTGTGGATATGGGCATTGCCGGAACACCGGTGGCCGGGGTCATCAACTGCCGCGTCGCCCTCGGCACGGCGGACTTCACCCAAGGCCCGGCCATGTCCCGTGCTCAGGCTGTGCAGGCCATCGCCTTCGGTATCGAGCTGGTACAGGCGCAAAAACGCCAGGGCGTACAGATGTTGGCCACCGGTGAGATGGGCATCGGCAACACCACCACCTCCAGCGCCGTGGCCAGCGTACTGTTGGGCCGCCCCGTGCAGGAGATGACCGGCCGTGGTGCGGGACTTTCCGACGAAGGCCTGCGCCGCAAGATCGATGCCATCCGGCGCGGCATTGTCGTTAACCACCCCGATGCGGCCGACCCGCTGGGCGTGTTGGCGGCCTTGGGCGGCTTTGACATCGCCGGGCTGTGCGGTGTATTTTTAGGCGGCGCGCTGGAAAATGTACCTATCCTTATGGATGGCTTCATCAGCGGCGTGGCGGCGCTGTGCGCTGTGCGGCTGTGCCCGGCTGCGGCCAAGGCTGTGTTTGCCAGCCATGTTTCCAGCGAGCCGGCCGCCCGCCTGGTACTGGAAGAACTCGATAAAAAACCGCTTATCACCGCCAATCTGCACCTGGGCGAAGGCACAGGCGCAGTGGCCAGCCTGCCGCTGTGGGATATGGCCCTTGCGGTCTACAACGGCTGTTATTCGTTTGCCGAGGGCGGCATCACGCCGTACACCCCGCAATGCTGACGCTGGTCATCGGCGGCTCGGCCAGCGGGAAAAGCGCCTTTGCAGAGTCGCTCTGCCTGCAAAGCCCCCTACCGCGCACCTACCTGGCTACCATGCAGGTGTGGGACGCTGAGTGTGCTGCCCGTGTGGCCCGGCACCGCGCCATGCGGGCGCAAAAACAGTTTGACACGGTGGAGTGCCCACTGCATCTTGATCGGCTGATTGTGTCCCGGCGTGGTACAGTGCTGCTGGAGGACCTGGGCAATTTAACGGCCAACGAACTCTACGCCCCCGACGGCGCAGGGGAGAACACGGCTGACGCCGTTGTAAACGGCCTTGCAAAACTGGCCGCGCAGTGCGATAATTTGATTGTTGTATCCAACGAGGTCTTTCGCGGCGGGGCCGACTATGCCGGCGATACCGACCGCTACCTGCTGGCGCTGGCGCAGATCAACAACGCAACCGCTACCCGGGCCGACGCCGTGGTGCGGGTTGTATGCGGCATTCCACGTTATTATAAAGGGGGCTAAACCTATGACAGCTTTGCAGACGATCGCGGTGGCGTTCGCCATGTTTTCGGCGCTGCCGATGCCGCAGTTTGCCTGGAACGAGAAAAACATGCGGTACGCTCTCTGCGCATTCCCGCTCATCGGCGTGGTGATCGGCGCGCTGTGGTGCCTGTGCGGTGCCCTGCCTTTGCCGGATTTTGCCCGCGCGGCAGGGTTCTGCCTGATGCCGGTGTGGGTCACGGGCGGCATCCATCTGGATGGCTACGCCGACACCTGCGATGCCCTTTCCAGCTACGGCGACACCGCCAAAAAGCTGGAAATTTTAAAGGACCCCCACTGCGGTGCGTTCGCTGTTATCCGGCTGTGCAGTTACTTTATAGCCTACTTGGCTCTGTGTGTCTGCGTGCGGTTTACCCCGCACGTGGGTGTGTTGTGGACATTAGCGCTGGTGGGGGAGCGGGCGCTCTCCGGGCTGGCGGTGGCAGCGTTCCCCATGGCAAAAAACACCGGCCTGGCCCATACTTTTGCCACGGCGGCGGATAAAACCAACGTGCGCCGCGTGTTGACGGTGCTCTGTGTGCTGCTGGGCGCGGCCCTCGTCGCTTTGGGCGGCTGGGCACTGGTGCTGGCGGCCTGTGCCGTGTTTGTACGGTACTACCACGCAGCCAAAAACCAGTTCGGCGGCACTACGGGTGACCTGGCCGGGTGGTTTTTGCAAAAATGTGAGATCTGGATGCTGGCGGCGCTGGCCGCCTGCCAATGGCTGGGGGTGCTGTAAATGCTTTTTGTTACCGGACCCCTTTACAGCGGTAAACGCGCGTTTTCCCAAAAGTTCGGCGGACGGCAGATTTGTGATGTGCAAAATCTGGCCGCCAACGCCACGGATCTAGAAAAACTGGCCGACGAACTGGCCGCCTATGATGTGGTCATCGCCACCGAAATTGGCGGCGGCATCGTGCCCATCGACCCGGCCGAGCGCGCCGCGCGGGAAGCCGCCGGCCGT
>OLRJ01002556.1_pt1 | contig 13424 bp, 9 predicted proteins | sample 1672741 | NCBI WGS metagenome assembly OLRJ01 (sample SAMEA3136719, study PRJEB25190) | human gut metagenome | biome: human gut; feature: human-associated habitat; material: faeces | place: Austria | collected 2013
CTGCCGCACCTCGCTCGCCGTATCGGCACTTAGAATTATGCGGTATTGCCTTAAAGACACAGAAAGGTCATTTTTGAATATGGCAATGGAAGACAAAAATCCCCCCGTGCAGCCCGATGCTGTGGAGGCGACCGAAACCCGCGGACGCAAAGTTGGCGCGGCCCGCTTTTTTGAGCTGCTGGGGCGCGATTTGTGGCCGTTTTATAAAGCCAGTATTTTGTGCGTGCTGGGCTTCGCCCCCGGCTATGCCGCTGTTTTGTTCAGCACTATGGCCGCCAGCCTGCCGCTGTGCCTGCTGTCCGGCGCTGTAGGCGGGCTGATTGCCGCACCTGTTTTTTGCGGCATGCTGGATACCATCCTGCGCGCTCTGCGCGATGAACCCGGCTACTGGTGGCACACCTACCGCATGGCCTGGAAGCAGAACTGGCGCGAAAGTCTGCTGCCCGGTGCCGGGGCGGGGTTTTGCCTTGGGCTGTGGGCCTTTTTGCTGTACGCCCTGCCTGATCTGGAAAACGTGCCTATCTCGGTATGGATCTGCATGGTGCTTGGCATCTTCTTTTTGCTGGTGTTCTGCCTGTATCTGTTTGCGCAGGTGGTTCTGGTCAGCGTGTCCCAGGCGGAGCGGCTGAAAAACGCCGCGCTGTTCATGATCGGATTTTTGCCGCGCACCCTGGCAGCCGGGGCAGTGCTCTGCATCTATTGGGGCGTGATGCTTGCCTGGATGCCCTACACCATCCCGGTGGTGTTGATTCTGGGTTTCTGGCTGCCCTGCACCCTCGCTTTGCAGATCATCTATCCGGCACTGGATAAAGCGTTCCACCTGGAAAAGACCATCACCGCCCGGCGCGAGGATGAGATCAACGACCTGATGGAGCAGCACGGGCACACTTCCGTTTGATACCAACCAGATAAGGCGGCAAACCTATGGAAAGTAAGAACACTTTTATCCTGCATGAAACCGAAGCGTTTATGCGGGGCGAGCTGGATAATGTTACCGTTGCCCACGGGCGTATTGTGTTGGACCTTGTCTCCGGCGGGCATGTGCCCTATGGGTGCTACACCAGCCCCGCCGTACCGCTGCCCACCTTTGACGCCCTGCGCGTGAGCTGGAACGCCGGCACCCCGCCGGGAACTGCCGTGGAAGCCCAGGCCCGCGTGATGGTGGACGGCAACTGGACCAGCTGGTCCAGCTTTGGCCGCTGGAGCCCCTATCTGGAGCGCGAAGGCGCAGCCCCCGTGACCAAAGGCGCTGTAAACCTGCTGCCGGACAGCCTTGTGCTGGACAGCAAAACCGCCACCCAGGCCCAGCTGCGCATCTACCTGTATACCAAAGACGAACACACCACCCCTTCCGTCAGCCTGGTGGGGGTCAGCGTGCGAGCGGTAGATGTGATCCCCGCGGGCGGGCGGCCCATCAACGCACGCCTGCACCTGATGCCCTATGCCGTTGCGCGGCGCGCCCCGGCGCTGCAGCCCGTTATGGACCTTGCCATCTGCCTGGCCAGCCTGACCAACCGCTGGGGCGCAGATATCCTGCCCGAAGAATTTGCCCTTGCCATGCGAGACTGCCGCAGTACTGACGCTGAGCGTAATTTAAGCTTTGCCGCCGCCGCCGCCGGGTGCTGGGGGTTCCCCTGCTGGGCCTGCTGGGGCAACCTTGCCTTGCTGCGCAGTGAGGTACGCGCTGGGTACGGCGTGATCGTGGGGCTGGAATCCACCCCCGCACAGCAGGCCGCTGGAATGCCGCCGCTGCGCTATGCGGCACTAAGGGGCTTTCGCCAGGGGGCACAGCCTGCCGCCCTGTTGGTGGATCCCTATGCCGCAGCGGAAGATTTTGACACCGAAACCGAGCTTTTGCTGGATGACTTTTTGGTTGCCTGGAACAACACCGCCCTGTGCATGCGCAAGCGTGACCCAGACGGTGCCCTGCCCGGCTGCCCAGCCCGCACCTCCGCCTGGCTGCGCCGGGTGCCCAAGGTTGCACCGGATCTGTTTGCCATGTACATCGGCAGCACCCAGCACGTTCTGCCGGATGATTTCTGCGCTGCACTGCCTGCCCCAGCTGCACCCGCCGCGCCGGAAGAAGCTCCGGCAGAAGATGTCGCCCCCACCGATGCACCGGATACTCCAGATTCCCCAGCCGAAATCCCCGTTCCGCAGGAGACTGCCTCCCAGGCAGCACCGGTACATGGCGGCATTCTGGCGTGGTCCACATTGGATGAGCACCCCCATGCCACCACTGCGCACCGCCAGTTCCACTATGTCACCCCGGAACAGGGCTGCATCCGGCTGGCCGTTCCCCCGCCGCCGGGTACCCGCGCAGAACCGCGCAAGTACACCGTTTACGCCATCGAACCTTCCGGCTCTATGCTGGTGGGCGATGTGATGATTTAAGGCAATACCGCATAATTCTAAGTGCCGATACGGCGAGCGAGGTGCGGCAGATGCCAAGCCAAAAGCGCAGATAATACTGGATGCTGCAAAGGTGAGCGCCGCCAGTGGCGGAAACAGCGAACCGAAGCAGGGGCAGCGGTCGCAGAGTGCGAGGGGCTTTTGCCCCCGAAGCACGATGCGGGTACCGCAACCCGACATTATCGAGCATTTTGGCAACGCAGATGCCGTGCCGCAGCCGCCGGAGCGGTGCTTGAGCTGTAAGGCGGGAATTATGCGGTGCTGCCCTTAGATTTACTATTACTGCTTGCCGGGCTGGGCGGCTTTGCGGCTTTCCTTGCGCTGCTAGATGGTAGCTATGCACAGGCAGCGGCTTCGGCGATTGTGGCACTGTTACTGTGCCCATTTGCAGTACCGATGCTGTTATCCTTGGCAGAAAGTGCCTTGATTGTCGCTGCATCGGCAATATTTGCTTGGCCGTTCTGAAAACAGAATATAACGATGAACCACTGTCGGCTGCGCAGCGGTTTTTCTTTTTTTCAGATAGCATTCAAAAAGTCATAAAGTCGGGATACCTTAATTTATTTTTACCTGTCTTGTCCCTTCGGAACGAACCAACAAGAATTTCTTGTGAGTTGCCTCATAGTCCAGCTCACCGTTTTTGTATATTCCATCGATCCTCACCTTCACCATCGACTTTGAAACCGCCAAGCGTTACCGTGAAGCCAACAAGCTGCCCCACCAGTTCCGCCGTGCAGCGTGGACCGACCTGACCGTGGAGGTGTATCTGTGATGGTTCTGGAAAGCAGCTCCGTGTTAAACGCAATTCATCTCATACATGAGCAAACAAATAAGGCCCACCGCCAAAATTGACGGTGAGCCTTATTTTATGCTCGTTTTTTAACGATAGATCGCTATGAAAGCCTTATGCTCTGGGATTTTTGATAGCAGCCTGAGCAGCGGCCAGACGTGCGATGGGAACGCGGTACGGAGAGCAGGAAACGTAATCCAGGCCAACGTTGTGGCAGAACTCAACGCTGGAGGGGTCGCCGCCGTGCTCGCCGCAGATGCCCAGACCCAAGTTGGGGTTGGTTGCGCGGCCGTCATGGGCAGCCATCTTAACCAGCTTGCCAACGCCGATCTGGTCCAGATGCTGGAACGGATCGCTCTCGTAGATCTTGGTATCATAGTAAGCGGTCAAGAACTTAGCAGCATCGTCACGGCTGAAGCCGAAGGTCATCTGGGTCAGGTCGTTGGTACCGAAGCTGAAGAAGTCAGCTTCCTTAGCGATCTCACCTGCGGTCAGGGCGGCACGCGGGATCTCGATCATGGTGCCAACTTGGTACTTCATGTCAACGCCAGCGTCAGCGATCAGCTTGTCAGCAGTCTTGACGATGACGTCCTTGACGTACTTCAGCTCCTTCACTTCGCCAACCAGGGGCACCATGATGTGCGGGGTGATCATCTTGCCGGTCTCAGCAGAAACCTTGATGGCAGCCTTGATCACAGCATTGGTCTGCATCTCGGCAATTTCCGGATAGGTAACGGCCAGACGGCAGCCACGATGGCCCATCATGGGGTTGAACTCATGCAGGCTGACAACAACGTTGTTCAGCTCTTCGGTGGTCATGCCCATATCCTTTGCCAGGGCTTCGATATCCTCAGCCTTGGTGGGCAGGAACTCATGCAGAGGCGGGTCCAGATAACGGATGGTCATCGGACGATCGCCCATGATGCGGTACATAGCGGTAAAGTCAGCTTCCTGGAACGGCTCAACCTTAGCCAAAGCAACCTTGCGCTCTTCAACGGTACGTGCGCAAATCATCTCACGCACAGCAGCAATACGATCCTCAGCGAAGAACATATGCTCGGTACGGCACAGGCCAATGCCTTCAGCGCCCATATCAACAGCGTTCTGTGCATCGCGCGGGTTATCGGCGTTGGTCATAACCTTCATCTGGCGTGCTTCGTCAGCCCAGCTCATAAAGCGCTTGAAGTTAGCGTTCTCGGTGGAAGCGACGGTAGCGATCTGGCCTTCGTAGATGTTGCCGGTAGAGCCATCAATGCTCATCCAGTCACCCTCATGGAAGGTGTGGCCGTTAATGGTGATAACCTTTGCATCGTAATCGATAGCAACATCGTTATCATTGCCGCAGCCGGAAACACAGCAGGTACCCATGCCACGTGCAACAACAGCTGCGTGGCTGGTCATGCCGCCGCGAACGGTCAGGATGCCCTGAGAAACCTGCATGCCAACGATATCTTCGGGGCTGGTTTCCAGACGGACCAGAACGACCTTCTTCCAAGCTTCGTCCTTGACCTTCTCTTCAGCATCTTCAGCGCTGAAGACAACGCGACCGCAGGCAGATCCCGGAGAAGCGGCCAGGCCCTTGCCGATTGCTTCAGCAGCCTTCAGGGCAGCAGCGTCAAACTGCGGGTGCAGCAGGGTATCCAGCTGCTTGGGCTCAACGCGCAGTACAGCGGTGCGCTGATCGATAACGCCCTCATCAACGAGGTCGCAGGCGATCTGCAGAGCAGCCTGTGCGGTGCGCTTGCCGTTACGGGTCTGCAGCATAAAGAGCTTGCCATCTTCGATGGTGAACTCCATGTCCTGCATATCCTTGTAGTAGTTTTCCAGGCGGGTTGCGATCTCAACGAACTGATCGTAAACCTCAGGCATTTCCTCGTGCAGCTTGCTGATCGGGGAAGGAGTACGGATGCCGGCAACGACATCTTCGCCCTGAGCATTGATCAGGTACTCGCCCATCAGCTTCTTTTCGCCGGTAGCGGGGTTACGGGTGAAAGCAACACCGGTGCCGGAACGCATGCCGGAGTTACCGAAAGCCATCTGCTGAACGTTGACAGCAGTGCCCCACTCGTAGGGGATTTCGTTCATCTTGCGATAAACGTTGGCGCGCGGGTTATCCCAAGAACGGAAGACGGCCTTGACAGCGCCGATCAGCTGTTCTTTCGGATCCTGCGGGAACTCTTCGCCCTGCTTCTCCAGGTAGATGGCCTTGAACTCCTTGACGAGTTCCTTCAGGTCCTCAGCGTCCAGCTCGATATCCTGCTTAACGCCCTTGCGCTCCTTCATAGCGTCGATACGCTCTTCAAAGAAGCTCTTGCCCAGCTCCATGACGACGTCAGAGTACATCTGGATGAAGCGGCGGTAGCAGTCATATGCAAAACGGGGGTTAGAAGTCTTCTTTGCCAGACCTTCAACAGCCTGGTCGTTCAGGCCCAGGTTCAGGATGGTATCCATCATGCCGGGCATAGACTGACGTGCACCGGAACGAACGGAAACCAGCAGCGGGTTCTCGATATCGCCGAACTTCTTGCCAGTCTGCTCTTCCAGGATTCCCATGTACTTGAAGATGTCAGCCTTGATCTCATCGTTGATCTCACGGTTGTCAGCATAGTACTGGGTGCAGGCTTCGGTGGTGATGGTGAAGCCCTGAGGAACCGGCATGCCGGCATGGGTCATTTCTGCCAGACCAGCGCCCTTGCCGCCCAGAATGTTCTTCATGGTCGTCTGGTCGCCGCCAAATGCGTCATGGCCCTCTTTGAACAAATACAAAAACTTCTTGCTCATAGGTTACCTCCAACAAAATTACGGTTTCTTCCCGGTGTGCCGCGCACACCCGCAAAATAAGAATTTTCTCTCTTGCAAAGTCCATTATAACAGACTCAGCCCGGAATTTCCAGTACATTGTTAAATAAATGGCGAATATTTTCGCCGAAAATCTTACAAAGTTTTGGGGTCAGGCTCTTGCAATTTGACCAAAAATGCAGTAAATTATAATGGGTGAGAAGTTGGGAAATATTATTTTATTACATCCTGTAACACTTTTTTTCAATTCATCCCGCCCCGGCAGGCTTCAGCCCTGTTCCAGGGCTTTTTTGTAGGGCCGTATACTCTTTTGGCCCAAAACAGAAAGGGGTATTTTTATGTCCGAAGCGAAAGCCAAATACCTTGCCGCCAAAGCGGCCTTTGAAGAAACTTTTGAAAAGCACCTGCAGAACGGTGTGGAGTTCATCAGCGACCAGGTTTTTATTGACCCCGAAGTTGAGATTGCACCCGGCGCAGTGATCCTGCCGGGCTGCATCCTGCGCGGCAAAACCGTCATCGGGGCAAACTGCGTCATCGGCCCCAATACCTTATTGGCGAACACCATTGTTGAGGCCGGTTCCACCGTGAACGCCAGCCAGTGTTATGACAGCCATCTGGGCCCCAACAACAAGATTGGCCCCTTTACCCATGTGCGCACCGGCACCGTGACGGATGAGGGCGTGCACCTGGGCGCTTATGTGGAAACCAAGAATGCCAACTTTGCCGAGGGCAACACTGTCAGCCACCTGACTTACATTGGCGATGCCGATGTGGGCAAGTACTGCAACTTTGGCTGCGGCACCGTAACCTGCAACTATGACGGCGAGGGCAAATACCGCACCACCATCGGCGATTATGCGTTCATCGGCTGCAACACCAACCTGGTGGCGCCGGTCAAGGTGGGCAGCCGCGCCTTTACCGCTGCCGGTTCCACCATCGGCCACGATGTGCCGGACGGTGCCCTGGGCATTGAGCGCGCCAAGCAGGCCGAAGTTGCCGCCTGGGGCGCCAAGAAGCTGGAAAAATACGTTGCCAAAAAACAGAAGCTGGAAGCCGAAAAGAAAAACGGCTGATGCCCCCTGACCTGCTGCAAGGAGGATTGCTGCCATGGCCATTTTGGAACGCACCCTGACCGGGGATTTTACCACCATCCTGACCGAGCTGGACGCTGTTGTAAAACAAAGTGTTTCGGCCACGCTGGAAGGTTCCAGTGATTTCAACTTCAGCACCGGCCGCTGTGCCGTACGGGTATACGAACGCTACAGTGCCATTGGCAATGGCCGTGTTACCATGAGCCTGACCCTGCTGGAAGCTGACGGGCAGATCCGGCTTTCCGCCATCACATCCGGCGGCAGCCAGGCTGTGTTTTTCAAGGTCAACACCTTAGGTGCAGAATCCTTCCTGGATACCATCCGGGACACAGTGGAACGCTTTGCCCTTGGTGCACACTAAAATCACAAAATTACTATAAGGATTTTTACTATGGGACTATTTGGAGGTGGTTCCGGGGCAGACTGGCTGATTGCCGGTCTGGGCAACCCGGAGCCGAAATATGACGGCACCCGCCACAACACCGGTTTTGCCGCGCTGGATGCGTTGGCCGAAGCCTGGGGGTGCGAGATCAGCAAAAGCAAATGGCAGGGCCTTTACGGCATTGCCCAGGTGGACGGCCGCAAAGTGATGCTGCTAAAGCCGCTGACCTACATGAACCTGAGCGGCCAGAGCATCGCCCCCGCCGCGGCATTTTACAAGATCCCGCGCAACCACATTATTGTGTTGTGCGATGACATTGCACAGGAGCCGGGGCACATCCGCATCCGGCCCTCCGGTTCTGCTGGCGGGCACAACGGGCTAAAGAGCATTATCGCTTCCACCGGCGGCGAGGATTTTTACCGCATCCGCATTGGCGTTGGCGCCAAGCCGCGCCCGGATTATGATCTGGCTGACTGGGTGCTGGGCAAGTTCCCGCCCGATGACGCCAAGCTTGTGACCGGCCGCCACACCGACGTGGAAGCCGCCTGCCGCCTGTTGATGGCCGGCAAGCTGGGCGAAGCGCAGAATAAATTCAACCACTGAGCGCGGATAGGCGTTCCGTAGGGGCGCACAGTGTGCGCCCCTTCCTGTTTTCTGTGTAAGATGCCCGCAAAGGAAGTGTTCTCACTTCAAATTTGCAATCCATCATTACACGGGATGTGGTTTAATGGAACACCTGCAGGGGTGTGCGCACTGTGGAAAACTTTGCCGATGGTGATAAACGCTGCACATGATTTGTAGGGGACGATGCTCGTCATCGTCCCGCATGACGGGTCTTGCCACATATTCCACCCTGCATACGGCCAACGTCCGCGGGCGAACAATGCTCGTCCTCACATTCTCTACAAGATAAGAGCACAGCTTTTCCAATCATACAAATGCCAAAGCGGGCGGCCCATCTGGGCCGCCCGCCATTTGTCGTTCCATGCAACGCTTCTCTCAAAATTCACTTTGCCGTTTTGCTGCAAATATAGTACAATGGTTACGCAAAGCGCTGCTCATACCGGCGCACAAAAAGCGTATACAGCGCATAGCACACCATCAGGCAGACGGCATATACCCCGGCGAAGCACAGCCACGCGGCTGCGCCGCCCATCGCGGTGTTGGGCAGCAGCTCCAGCACCAGCGGGTGGGCCAGGTACAGCCAAAAGCTGCCCGCCCCCACAAATTCCACGGCCTGGGCGAACTTCTGATTTTCCGCCGGGCCAACGCCCTGCGGGTTCTGCACGGCCAATAGAACAAGCACCGTAAACACGCACTCGAACCCCGCCCGCTGGAAGTTGGTGAGCACTGCCAGCAGAATGCAGAATGCCCCGTATAAAAACTGCTTGTTCTCCCGCACTGCCGCAAACGCCGCCATGCCAAAGATAAAGCAGTACAGCGTCATGACCGGCGTTTTTGCGCTGAACTCGCTGATGTTGGCTTCTGCCGGGAAAGCCGCCAGACTGCTTTCAATTAAGCCGCCGATCCTGCCCTTCACCGCAAGGCAGACCACCAGCAACGCCAGCGCACCCCAAAAGCGTTTGCACAGCCGGTACAGCCACGGGGCCAGCAGATAAAAGAACGCAAAGGCGCTCATCGTCCACAGCACGTTGCGGTTGTTCCACAGCATCCAGTTATCACTGGGCAGCCACATCTGCAAAAATACAAAGTACCGCAGGTAACCCGGCCCGCACGGCCCGCCGGGGCCAAACAGCTGGGCTGCACTGGCGCCCGCCGCCAGATAGCGTACCGCATCGAACAGCCATCGCAGCACCAGCACCAGCCAGTACAGCGGCAGGATCCGCCGGATGCGGCGCTGGTAATACGGCAGCGGCTCCGGGTGGCGGCTCAGGCTGGCCGCGGCCAGGTACCCGCTGAGCACAAAAAACAGTTGCACCCCCTGCGCGCCAACCGCGGCGGCATCCCCCAGGCCAACTTTCTGCCCGGTATGCACGCCCAGCACCATCAGCGCCGCCAGAATACGCAGCTCATCCAGCGCTACATTTTTATGTTTTGTCATCTTTCTATATTCTGCTCCTTATTGCAGCATTATTTGATTTCTTTATTCTGCCGAACTTTTTCGATTCCTTCTTTTCAAAGAAGGGGCAAAAACTCTCGTATTACTCGTATCCTCAAAATTATACATCACCCGCCCTATCATGCGCAAGCGCAGGAGGCACCATGTTTGACGCATTGTTTACCACCACAACCGAATACAAAAAACTGAGCCACGCGCTTTCCGGCAAAGGTGCATGCGCCCTGTTTGGGCTGCCCGCATCCGGCCGCGCACAGGTGTATGCCGCGCTGTGCCGCCAGTTGGATAAGCCGCTGTGCATCGTGACCCCCGGCGAGGCCGAAGCCACCCGCTTTGCTGCTGACCTGAACACGCTGGGCATTCCCGCCGCCGTGTTCCCGGCGCGGGACTATGTGCTGCGCCCCATTGAGGGCACCGCCCGCGAATACGAGTACCGCCGCCTGGCTGTGCTGGGCGAGCTGGTAGGCGGGCGGCTGCGCGCCGTGGCTGTGCCTGCGGAAGCCCTGACCCAGTTCACCACCCCAAAAGAGGATTTCTGCGCCAACACCCGCGCCCTCCATGCGGGGGATACTCTGCTGCGGGATGACCTGCTGGCCGCTTTGTTTGGTGCCGGCTACACCCGCCGGGCCCAGGTGGATGGCCCCGGCCAGTTCTCTGTGCGCGGCGATATTGTGGATATTTTTGCTCCCGACCAGAAAATGCCGGTTCGTATGGAATTTTGGGGTGATGAGATCGATACCCTGCACACCTTTGACCTGACCACCCAGCGCCGCGAGGATGCCATTGATAAGTTTTACCTGAGCCCCGCGCGGGAAGTTCTGTTCGGCAAGCCTGCCGATGCCGCCGAGCAGCTTCAGGCCTTTTTGGCCAAGCAGCGCGGCAAAAAGAAAACCGCCATGGCAGACTGTATGGCCGCCGATCTGGACCTGCTGGATGGCGGTGCCGTGCCGGTCAACATGGACAAATACCTGGCCGTGCGCTACCCCCATCCCGCCACCGTGCTGGATTATTTTGACGACCCGATCCTTGTGGCCGAAGAGCCTGCTTCCATCCGGGAAGCCGACCGCGCGACCGTCTACCGCCGGGGCGAGGAACTGAAATCCCTGATCCTGGACGGCGTCCTCTGCGCCGGGCTGGATAACCTGTACGCGGACCCAAGCTACCTGTGGTCCAAAACCGGACACTACCGCACCATCTGTGCCGAGAACTTTGCCCGCAGCATGCCGGATCAGCCGCTGAAAGATATCATCAACGCCCCGGCTCACACCCTGCCTGCCTGGAATGGCGAAGTCGCCGGGCTGCTGGAGGATTTGAAACCGCTGTGCGATGCCGGTTATACCGTTACCCTGCTGGCCGGCACCGACCGTGCCGCAGCCGGTCTGGCACGCGACCTGCGCGATAAAGGCATTCTGGTTACCACCGATGCTGCAGCAGCCCCCGCTGCCGGGCTGGTGCAGGTTCTGGCGGGGCACCTTTCCGCTGGGTGCGAATTTCCGTTTGCCAAGTATGCTTTGCTGACAGGCCGTGCCTTTGGCGAGACCAGCTCCCAGAAGAAAAAGCGCAAAAAGGCCAAGGATGCCCTGAACAGCCTGACCGAGATCACGCCGGGCGATCTAGTGGTGCACCAGAACCACGGCATTGGCCGGTATGCGGGCATCCAGCGAATGGCAGTTCAGGGCGTTACCAAAGACTACCTGCGCATTGAGTACGATAAAAAAGATGTGCTGTATGTTCCCGTCACCCAGCTGGACCTGCTTTCCCGCTACACCGCGCCGGGGGATTCGGAGAATGTCAAGCTCAGCCGTCTGGGCGGGGCCGAGTGGACCAAGACCCGCAAGAAGGTGCGCGCTGCTACCGAGCAGATGGCCAAGGAACTGATTGAGCTGTACGCCCGCCGCAAAAGGGCGCACGGTCATGCCTTCCCGCCAGATGATACCTGGCAGGGAGATTTTGAGCAGCGCTTTGCCTATGATGAAACGCCGGACCAGCTTTCCAGCGCGGCGGAGATCAAACATGATATGGAGCAGCCCTGGCCGATGGACCGCCTGCTGTGCGGCGATGTCGGCGTGGGCAAGACTGAGGTTGCCCTGCGCGCCGCGTTCAAATGCGTGATGGGCGGCAAGCAGTGCGCCATCCTGGCCCCCACCACCATTCTGGCGTGGCAGCATTTCAACACGGCCATCGCCCGCATGGAGGCCTTTCCCATCCGCATCGGGCTGCTCAGCCGTTACCGCAGCGCCAAAGAGCAGAAAGAGACCATCCGCGGCCTGAAAGACGGCACAGTGGACATTGTGGTGGGCACCCACCGCCTGCTTTCGGACGATGTAAAGTTCAAAGACCTGGGCCTTGTCATCATTGACGAGGAGCAGCGCTTTGGCGTAAAACACAAGGAAAAGCTGAAAGAGAACTTTATCGGGGTGGACATGCTGACCCTTTCGGCCACACCGATCCCCCGCACGCTAAACATGGCACTGTCCGGCATCCGGGACATGAGCACCATTGAGCAGCCGCCCTTTGAGCGCCAGCCCATTGAGACCTATGTGCTGGAATATGACGATGCCATTATTGCCGAAGCCATCCGGCGTGAGCTGGCCCGCGGCGGGCAGGTGTATTACCTGTACAATCGAGTCGAAACCATTGAGCAGTGCGCCGCTAAGGTGCAAAAGCTGGTGCCGGGTGCGCGGGTTGGCATCGCCCACGGCAAAATGACGGAGGAGCAGATTTCCTCGGTTTGGCAGCAGCTGTTGGACAACGAGATTGACGTGCTGGTCTGCACCACCCTGATTGAAACCGGCGTGGATGTGCGCAACTGCAACACCCTGATTATTGAGAATGCGGACCGCATGGGGCTTTCACAGCTGTACCAGATTCGCGGCCGTGTGGGGCGCTCCAACCGCAAGGCATATGCCTATTTCACCTTCCAGCGCGACAAAGTGCTGACGGAAATTGCCTCCAAGCGGCTTTCAGCCATCCGGGAGTTTACCTCTTTTGGTTCCGGGTTCCGCATTGCGATGCGCGATTTACAGATCCGCGGCGCGGGCAACCTGCTGGGCCACAGCCAGCACGGCCACATGGAAGCGGTTGGTTACGAGCTGTATGTAAAAATGCTGAACCAGGCCATTGCAGCCGCCCGCGGCGAGCCTGCTGCGCCTGACAAGAGTGATTGCCTTGTTGACATTACGGTGGATGCCTATCTGCCGGAAAGCTACATTCCCGATGCCGCCGGGCGGATCGAAGCCTACAAGAAGATTGCGGCCATCACCACCCGTGACGATGCCACGGATGTTCTGGATGAGTTGATTGACCGTTACGGTGACCCGCCGCGCAGTGTGCAGGGGTTGGTGGACATCAGCCTGGTGCGCGTGACAGCCGCCCGCGCAGGCATTGTGGAGATCGTGCAGCGCAACGACAATCTGATTTTGTACACCGATGTTGTGACCCCGGCGCAGATGGGGGCCATGATGGATGCCATGCCGCACCGCGTGATCTACAACGCCGTAGGCCGCCCCTACATCAGCCTGCATGTCCTGCGCGGCGAGGACCCTCTCACCATCCTGCGCGATGCCGTTGCCCTGCTGCCGGGTGCGTGAGTGTTTTACGGGAGTTTTTGTTCCTTCTTTGAAAAGAAGGAACCGAAGAAACTTTAATCGTAATATAACAAAATAAATAAATAAAAAATCAGGCAGCGGCCCTATTTTGTGGGCTGCTGCCTATTGTCATGTGTTGCTTTCTATGTATTTTTGCTCTGTAGGGAACGGTCTTGACCGTTCCGAAACCCATGGACAATATTTCAACAAAAGGGAAATAAGGAAAACACCCGGAACGGTCAAGACCGTTCCCTACAAATCGTTTTAAATCGCGTTACAAACCTGT
>OLRJ01002558.1_pt1 | contig 13423 bp, 15 predicted proteins | sample 1672741 | NCBI WGS metagenome assembly OLRJ01 (sample SAMEA3136719, study PRJEB25190) | human gut metagenome | biome: human gut; feature: human-associated habitat; material: faeces | place: Austria | collected 2013
AAATTTCAAAGGTTTCAGAAGCAGGGACAATAACGACAGCTATTGTCCCTCTTTTCCATTATGGAGGAAACATATATGGATATCAAAAACTGGAAAGAAAGTCCGGGGATCCTGAAAATCCGGGAAAGACTGGAGGATCAGAAGATCAAAAGTTCCATGAAATGGATCTTTGAGATTCTGGTAACCCTTGTTTTTGCAGCGGTGGTTGCACTTATGATGTTTCAGACAGTGACCATGCAGGAGAGTTCCATGGAACCTACGATCTCTGTAGGAGACAGATTTTTTATAAACAAAGCTGTCTACAAATTTTCTTCCCCAAAGAGAGGAGACCTGATCGTTTTTCGCAGCAATGCCAGTGATGATGCGGCACTGCATATCCGAAGAGTCATCGGACTTCCGGGAGAGACGGTACAGATCACCAATGGCAGGATCCTTATTGACGGAGAAACATACAAAGAAGGTAAGGATTTCCCCAAAATCAGCAATGCAGGTCTGGCTTCCAAGGCTATCTCTCTGGGAACTGGAGAATATTTTGTCCTGGGAGACAACAGAAATAACAGCGAAGACAGCCGGTATACAGATATCGGTCTTGTAAAAAAAAGATATATAGCAGGCAAAATATGGTTTACATGTGCACCTGCCAGAAAACTGGGGTTTTGGAAAGGTTAGGTAAAATATGAACGTACAGTGGTATCCTGGTCATATGACCAAAGCCAAAAGACAGATGCAGGAAGATCTGAAACTGATCGACCTGATCATAGAACTTGTAGATGCCAGAGTTCCTCTGGCAAGTAGGAATCCGGACATTGACCGTCTGGGACAGAACAAATCCAGACTGATCCTTCTGAACAAGGCAGATCTGGCAGATGACAGACAGAATGAAGCCTGGAAAGAATACTTCCAGAAACAGGGAATCCATGTAGTAAAGGTAGATTCCAGAAACGGCGCAGGCATGAAGACCATCCAGAATGTGATCCAGGAAGCCTGCAAAGAAAAAATTGAGAGAGACCGCAAGCGTGGAATCAAAAACAGACCAATACGTGCCATGGTGGCAGGCATCCCAAATGTAGGCAAATCCACCTTTATCAATACCTTTGCAGGAAAAGCCTGTGCGAAAACAGGCAATAAACCTGGAGTTACCAAGGGTAAACAGTGGATCCGCCTGAACAAGAATGTAGAACTTCTGGATACCCCAGGTATCCTCTGGCCAAAATTCGAGGACCAGAACGTAGGAGTCCGGCTGGCTTTTGTAGGCTCTATCAAAGATGATATCCTGAACCTGGAAGAATTGGCACTGATGCTTATCGAATTCCTGAAAGACCGTTATTCGGGACTTCTGGAAGAACGTTACGGTATCACCCCGGAGGGTACATCTGTAGAAAATCTTGGGGAGATCGCCAGAGCCAGGGGCTGTCTGAAAAAGGGAGATGAACTGGATTATACCAAGGCATCCGGTATCCTTTTTGACGATTTCCGCAGTGGAAAAATCGGCAGAGTTACATTGGAATGGGCGGAATAAACAGGAGCAGATAAATGAAAACCATCGGTGAGATCAAAACAGAATTCAATGGAGCAGAAGAGGCTCAGTGGCAGAGCCTCTGTCAGGAGTACAGCCAGGATCAGCGCGCCGGCGTCAGAAAGCTTGTGGCACAGTACCAGAAAAAACAGGAGGATCTTGCAAAAGAACGCCTCCGTATGGAACATATGATGGAATATGAACACAAATACGATTATCTGGGATATCTTTGTGGCATTGATGAAGTAGGCAGAGGCCCACTGGCAGGTCCGGTAGTGGCATGCGCAGTGATTCTCCCGAAGGATCACCATATTCTTTATCTTAATGATTCCAAGAAGTTGACTGCACACAAAAGAGAAGAACTCTATGATGTAATCCTGGAGAATGCAGTTGCAGTGGGACTTGGAATGGCAAGCCCTGCCAGAATTGATGAGATCAATATCCTGCAGGCTACCTACGAAGCCATGAGACAGGCAATCAGCAAGCTGAAGGTAATGCCCCAGCTTCTTCTGAATGATGCAGTGACTATTCCGCAGGTGGCTATTCCTCAGGTACCTATCATCAAAGGAGATGCCCAAAGTGCATCCATTGCAGCGGCCAGTATTGTGGCAAAAGTCACCAGGGACCGGCTTATGGAAGAATATGACAAAACCATGCCGGAATATGGATTTGCATCTAATAAAGGCTATGGTTCCGCAGAACATATTGCTGCCCTTAAGAAATATGGTCCATCGCCCATTCACAGAGCCAGCTTTATCACACACTTTGTATGATACCAGGGTCAAAAGCACTCAGCTATGACATAAAAACACCAAAGATACCCACACAAAATCAGAAAAGAGAGAATAAAACTGAGTATCAACAAACGTAAAATAGGCAGCTGCCACGAAGAACAGGCGGCTGCCTTTCTGAAAAAACAGGGACTGTATATTGTGGAAAGGAATTTCCGGTGCAAAAGCGGCGAGATCGATATCATCGCCAGAGATGGCAGATATCTGGTGTTCGTGGAGGTAAAATACCGTAGTACCATGACCAGTGGCTGGGCTTCCCAGGCAGTAGACTATCACAAACAACAGCGCATCTGCAAAGCAGCACAGTTTTATTTGATCCGTTATGGATATGGAGAAGTGCCCTGCAGGTTTGATGTGGTAGCTGTGGATGGAGAGAAACTGCAGTGGATCCGAAACGCTTTTGAATACTGCACCTGATATGGAGGAAGCTAAATGAACAAGATCAGATGGAATCCGGCAGACAGACCGGCAATGAATATAAAAGAAAATAAAGGAGTCACTTATCTTACTTATCCTGCACTGGAAGAACTGTCCGGTTTTGTCCATGCATTCAGTACTCGTCTGGGAGGCGTCAGTGAGGGGATTTACAGTTCTATGAATCTGAGCTTTACCAGAGGAGACGATGAGAACTCCGTTATGGAAAATTACAGACGTCTGGCAGAGGCGGTGGGATTTTCTGTGGAAAATATTGTTACTTCTGATCAGACCCATACTGCCAATGTGCGCGTGATCACAGAAGCAGACAGAGGGAATGGTATTACGAAGCCCCGTCCTTATACAGATGTAGATGGAATGATCACCAATGTGCCGGGGCTTGTGCTGGCAACCTTTTACGCAGATTGTGTTCCCCTGTATTTTATAGACCCGGTACGGAAAGCCATTGGACTTTCTCATTCTGGCTGGAGAGGCACGGCAGCTCATATCGGAGCAGTGACGGTCAGAAGAATGCAGGAAGAATATGGATCCCTGCCAGAGGATATTTATGGCGCCATCGGACCTTCTATCTGTCAGGAATGTTATGAAGTCAGCGAAGATGTGATTCTTGAATTCCAGAAAACTTTCCCGGAACAATCTTGGAGGGATCTTTTCTACAGAAAAGAAAATGGTAAATATCAACTGAACTTATGGGAGGCAAACAGGCAGATCATGCTGGAAGCAGGACTTATAGAAGAGCATATTTCTCTTCCGGGACTCTGTACCTGCTGCAATCCGGAATTTCTTTTTTCCCATCGTGCTTCCAGAGGTAAAAGAGGCAATCTGGGGGCGTTCCTGGGGATCATATAGCAAACATAAAAACAGGGAGCATATCAACCATCAAAAAACAGCGATATGCTCCCTTTTATTTTATTTACGTTTGCTGACTTTTTCCATCAGTTCCATGATCTTTTCGTTGGTAGAACGAACTTTTTCAACAGAGATGTCATGGTTGATGATATCCATGATACTTGCAAGATATTTGCTCATATTTGCTTCGATGTAATATGGCTTGTCCAGAAGTTCGGGAATACGATAATTCAGGTTGGTGGTGATAACTTTATCGATCCAGCCTTTTTCGTAGTATTCGTCAAATTTGTCAAGACCATCTGTAAACAGACCGTAAGTGGTACAGATAAATACACGTTTGGCGTGACGTTCCTTGATCTGTTTGGCAACATCCAGCATACTTTCGCCGGAAGAGATCATATCATCGATGATGACAACGTCTTTGCCTTCTACAGAATCCCCAAGGAATTCATGGGCAACAATAGGGTTCTTGCCATTGACAACAGTAGAATAATCACGACGTTTGTAAAACATACCCATATCTACGCCCAGAATATTAGAGAAATATACTGCTCTGGACATGGCGCCTTCATCAGGGCTGATGATCATCAGGTGGTCATTGTCAAGCTTGAAGTCTTTGACTTCTTTTACCAGTGCTTTCAGGAACTGATAAGTCGGGAAGAAGTTATCAAATCCGTCTAGCGGGATCGCATTCTGTACTCGTGGATCATGTGCGTCAAAAGTAATAAAGTTGGAAACACCCATATCTCTCAGTTCCTGAAGCATCAGTGCACAGTCGAGAGATTCACGTTTGGTACGACGATGCTGACGTCCTTCATACAGGAATGGCATAATAACATTGATACGGTGTGCTTTGCCTGTAGCAGCAGAGATGATTCTCTTCAGGTCCTGGTAATGGTTGTCCGGAGACATATGGTTCTCGTGACCACAGACTTTGTAAGTGAGACTGAAATTGGTAATATCTACCATAATAAAAAGATCAGTACCACGTACAGATTCTTTGATGTAACCCTTACCTTCACCGGTTCCGAAACGTATACATTCACATTCAACAAGGAAAGACGGCTCGCTGTATCCCTGAGGAACGGTGCTTGGTTTCTTCTTGGCTACAAGTTCTTTACGGAATTTTACAAGTTTCTTGTCAACCTCCTTGGCGAGATCCTGACATCCGGCAAGTGCTGCGATACGGATAGGAGCAACCGGGGTTGATTTTTCAAGTAACTCTATATTTGGCATAATATTCCTCCTAGGTATAGTTTTTCAAACTGAGTCCTACTACATTTATAACATTTGCCCTAATTTCCGTCAAGGAATTTATTGAGTTTTACCTTCGGAAATCAATATTGTTTATAAAAATATACCAAATACAGGTTGATGAAAATCAGGGATGACCGGGAGATGAGAAATTAATGGTTGTTTTCTAATGCCGAAATTGTTATGATAGTAGTGAATGTAATTTAGAAAGGAACCTCATGAAAAAAAAGAATCATATAATCTCAAAGGTTCTTCCTGGCAGTATCGGGGAGGAACTGGAGCTGGAAGTCGGAGATATCCTGATGGAGATTAACCATCAGGCGATAGAAGATGTATTTGACTATCGTTATCTCCTGAATGATGAGTATATAGAACTGCTGATCCAGAAGGCCAACGGAGAGTTATGGGAACTGGATGTAGAGAAGGACTACGATGAGGATCTGGGCATTGAGTTTGAGAACGGACTGATGGACGATTATCGTTCCTGCAGTAACCACTGCATGTTCTGCTTTATTGATCAGATGCCTCCTGGAATGCGGGAGACGCTGTATTTTAAGGACGATGACTCCAGACTTTCCTTCCTGCAGGGTAATTATGTTACATTGACCAATATGAGCCAGGAAGATATCGAGAGAGTGATCAAATATCATCTTTCGCCCATTAATGTCTCTTTTCAGGCAATGAACCCACAGCTCCGATGCAAGATGCTTCACAACCGTTTTGCAGGGGAGGCTCTGAAGAAAGTAGACAGACTTTACGAAGCCGGGATCACCATGAACGGACAGATCGTTCTCTGCAAAGGTGTCAATGACGGAGAAGAACTGGAGTACAGCCTTCAGAAGCTTTCTGAATATGCACCTGTTCTCCAGAGCGTTTCTGTAGTGCCTGTAGGGCTGACGAAGTTCAGGGATGGACTTTACCCATTGGAAAGCTTTGATAAGCAGGATGCATTAAAGGTCCTGTCGCAGATCCACAGATGGCAGCAGATCATGTACGAGAAACATGGCATTCATTTTATTCACGCTTCGGATGAATGGTATATACTGGCTGAGCAGGAACTTCCGGAAGAAGACCGTTATGACGGATATCTTCAGCTGGAAAATGGTGTGGGAATGCTCAGGCTTCTGGATACAGAAGTGAAAGAGGCATTGGAGACCCGGCAGGGAGATGACAGAGTCCGTACAGTGACCATTGCCACAGGGAAGCTTGCTGCACCTTATATCCGCAGGTGCGCAGATCAGATTACATCCAGATATCCCAACGTTCAGGTGGAAGTGATCACAATAATCAATCGGTTCTTTGGCGAAAAGATCACAGTTTCCGGTCTGATCACAGGACAGGATCTGAGAGAACAGCTGAAAGACAGGGAACTGGGAGAAAGACTTCTGATCCCCTGTAATATGTTAAGAAGCGGAGAAAATGTTTTCCTGGATGATATTACTATAGAAGAATTATCACAGGAACTTCACAGAGAAATCATTGCAGTGGAGGGAGCAGGAGCAGATCTTGTATCTGCTGTGCTTGATCCGGTGCTTCACAAAAAACAGATAAGGAGACAGATGTATGAGCAAACCAGTAGTTGCGATCGTGGGCAGGCCTAATGTAGGAAAGTCCACGTTGTTTAATGCCCTGGCAGGCGAAAAAATATCCATAGTAAAAGATACGCCTGGTGTTACCAGGGATCGAATTTATGCAGATGTATCATGGCTGGACAAGTCTTTTACCATGATCGATACCGGCGGTATTGAGCCGGACAGCGGTGACATTATTCTTTCGCAGATGAGAGAGCAGGCGCAGATCGCCATTGATACTGCAGATGTGATCATATTTATCACAGATGTACAGCAGGGGCTTGTGGATTCCGATGCAAAGGTGGCCGATATGCTCCGCCGCAGCCAGAAACCAGTGGTTCTTGCAGTTAATAAAGTAGACAGTTTCCAGAAATATATGATGGATGTTTATGAGTTTTATAATCTGGGAATCGGAGAGCCGATGGCAATCTCGGCAGCCAATCGTACAGGGCTGGGGGATATGCTGGATGAAGTAGTCAGACATTTTCCGGAAGAGACAGAGACAGAAGAAGAGGACGATATTCCAAAGATCGCAGTAGTAGGTAAGCCTAACGTAGGTAAGTCCTCCCTGATCAACCGGCTTCTGGGAGAAGACAGAGTAATTGTATCCGATATTGCTGGTACTACCAGAGATGCAGTTGATGCAAAGGTTACCTGGAACGACAAAGAATATATCTTTATTGATACAGCAGGGCTTCGCCGTAAAGGCAAAGTAAAAGAAGAAATCGAAAGATACAGTGTAATCCGTACAGTTACCGCTGTGGAAAGAGCCCATGTAGTTGTTATTGTAATTGATGCTACTGAGGGTGTTACCGAACAGGATGCCAAGATTGCCGGAATCGCTCATGAGCGTGGCAAGGGTGTTATCATTGCTGTAAACAAGTGGGATGCCATCGAGAAAGATGACAAGACCATCTACAAACACACCAACCGTATCAGGGAAGTGCTGGCATATATGCCGTATGCAGAGCTTGTGTTTATCTCAGCCAAAACAGGACAGAGACTTCCGAAGCTTTTTGAAACCATTGATGCAGTTATCGAGAACCAGACACTCCGTATTCAGACAGGTGTCCTTAACGAGATTCTTTCTGAGGCAGTGGCTATGCAGCAGCCGCCGTCAGACAGAGGCCGTCGTCTGAAGATCTTCTACATGACACAGGTAGGTGTTCGCCCGCCTACATTTGTAATCTTTGTAAATGACAAAGAACTGATGCACTTTTCTTATACCCGTTATATTGAGAACAAAGTAAGAGATGCATTTGGATTCAGAGGAACACCTCTCAAATTTATCGTGCGTGAGCGCGGGGAAAAGAGCTGATCGACCATGGAACGTTTGATTTGTTTACTAATCGGATATATCTGCGGACTTTTTCAGACCTCCTATATTATAGGTAAGATACACAAGACAGATATCCGGGAACATGGAAGTGGGAACGCAGGTACTACCAATGCCCTTCGTACTTTCGGCAAGAAAGCAGGGGCAATGACACTTCTTGGGGACTGCCTGAAATGTGTGATAGCAGTAGTTGCTGTCAGAATGATCTTCAGGGACAGCTATGGTGATATTCTTCCCCTTCTCAGCATTTATGCGGCAACAGGATGTATACTGGGACATAATTTCCCGGTATATCTGAATTTCAGAGGAGGCAAGGGAATTGCGGCTTCTGTCGGATTCCTGATTGCTTTTGACTGGAGACTCTTTGTAATCTGTGCAGTATTGTTTTTTGTATTGTTTTTTACCACGCATTATGTATCTCTCTGCTCACTTTCCAGTTATGCAGTAGCACTGATCGCCATGATTGTAAGAGGACAGATGGGTGGTTATGGAATGGATGGAACACACACAACAGAAATGTATGTTGTTATGTCCTTTCTGACAGCACTGGCGTTCTGGCGTCACAGAGCCAATATTGGCAGACTTGTTTCAGGAACAGAAAGCAAGGTTTTTCTTGGAAAATCAAAGAAAGGTTAAATGGTGAAAAAGATGGCAAAAGTTCATGTATTGGGAGCAGGCAGCTGGGGGACTGCACTTTCTCTCCTTCTTCACAAAAACGGACATCAGGTAAAGCTCTGGTCTGCACTTACAGATGAAGTGAAGCTTCTCCGGGAAAAAAGAGAGCATCCTTCCAAACTTCCGGGAGTTCATATTCCGGAAGAAGTAGAGATCACTGATGATCTGGAGGCCTGCCTCAGAGATCCTGACGTAGTAGTCCTTGCGGTTCCTTCCCCGTTTACCAGAAGCACTGCAAAGCAGATTGCTCCTCTGGTTAACAAAGGACAGATCATTGTAAATGTAGCAAAAGGCGTAGAAGAAAAGACGCTGATGACGCTCAGTGAGATCATCAGCGAAGAAATACCAGATGCCAATGTTTGTGTTCTTTCCGGACCAAGTCATGCAGAAGAAGTAGGAAGAGGACTTCCTACTACCTGTGTGGTAAGCGCCCAGAAAAGAGAAACAGCAGAATATCTTCAGGGCATTTTTATGAGCCCTGTTTTCCGGGTATATACCACACCGGATATTCTGGGAGTAGAACTTGGAGGTTCCCTGAAAAACGTTATTGCTCTTGCGGCAGGTACAGCAGATGGATTGGGATATGGTGATAACACCAAAGCGGCTCTCATTACCAGAGGTATTGCAGAGATTGCCCGCCTTGGAACCAAAATGGGAGCCAGGATGGAGACTTTCTACGGACTTTCCGGAATTGGAGATCTGATCGTTACCTGTGCCAGCGTTCACAGCCGTAACCGCAAGGCCGGTTATCTTATGGGCAAGGGCTATACCATGCAGCAGGCAATGGATGAAGTTAAAATGGTAGTAGAAGGCGTTTATTCTGCAAAGGCAGCCAAAAGTCTTGCAGAGAAATATAATGTAGAAATGCCTATTATAATGGAAGTAAATAAAGTCCTTTTTGAAGATAAATCTGCGTCAGACGCAGTAAGAGATCTGATGATCCGGGACAAAAAAGTTGAGACCCCTATGCTTCCATGGGAATAAAGAAATAAAAGTATTCTATCATATAATATAATTAATAAGAAGAAAAGAAACCGACAGCTTTTCCGGGAGATGTTGTAACCTCATCTCAGAGAAAACTGTCGGTTTTGTGTCTGTATAAATATGTTTACGAAGAAGATCAGAATACAATATCACGAAGATCTTCCGGAATGTGAGCACTGTGATAATCCTGATTCAATGTATCCAGAAGATCCATATCCTCCTGTTCAATCTCAAAATCGAAGATTCTGGAGTTGGAAGCGATACGTTCTGGATGGACAGATTTGGGAATTACAGAAATTCCTTTCTGAACAGCCCATCTGAGACCTATCTGTGCCGGTGTGTGGGCGTATTTGGTTCCCAGTACACAGAGAACATCGTTATCCAGGTAAGCACCTCTGGCAAGAGGGGCATAGGCCTGTACCTGAATGCCGTTGGCCTGGCAGTATTCAATCAGTTCTTTCGGATAGCACAAAGGATGGCATTCAATCTGATTGACTGCCGGAACGATGTCGGATACCTTACGAAGTTCTTCCAGATGGCGGATCTCAAAATTGCTGACACCGATAGAAAGAGCCCGTCCAGATTCAAGAATCTTTTCCATTTCCTTCCAGGTGCTGAGATAACAGCCGGGAACCGGCCAGTGGATCAGATAAAGATCAATGTAATCCAGCCCCAGACGATCCAGACTCCGGTTAAAAGCACCTTCAACATCTCCCAGGCGCTGGGCATTGTTCCAGATCTTGGTGGTTACAAAAAGGTCTCTTCGGGGGATGCCGCATCTGGCAATGCCCCGTCCTACATTTTCTTCATTTTTATATGCAGAAGCAGTATCGATCAGACGATAACCGTTCTGAACAGCTGCTTCGATCGCGGATTCCGCCTCGCCTTCAGAAGTTGCCTTGTATAAACCCAATCCCAGAAGAGGCATGGTCCTGTCATTGTTTAAAAATACGGAAGTGGTCAAAATGTTTCCTCCTTGCCTGATTATTCCCGAACTTTTGGTACATTATAACATAAAAATATGAACGAAGCACATCAAATATATTAAAAAAGTAATACAGGAAGAAAAACTATCGATAAAATAATAAATAGAATTAATGTTAATTTTGTGACAAGCAAGTTATTTTAATAACAACTACAAGAATAAGGTATTGGAGAAAAATGCAATAAAATGAAAGTAACTGTGTATGTTTTTTGTGTAAAATTTATGATTATAACCTTGATAAACAAGAAGAAAAGATGTATAATGTGATTAATTGATAAAAACTTGTCATAAGTTTGTCTTGTTTAAGACGAACTGGTCCGTAAGGACTGAAGAAAGGAGTATAACATGCATCTTATTAAAGATGAAAATGGAAATCTTGTCCAGCATGGACATGAACATACACCGGAACACACTCACGCACACACACATGCAGATGGTGTGACCCATACTCATTCACACAGCCATGAGGCGGAAGGTGGACACGCACATTCTCATGGCGACGGATGTGGTGACGGACATGATCATTGTGGATCATGTGAAGGCGGTGACTGCAAGAAAGAAACCATCGCACTTCTTACTTATATGCTGCAGCATAACGAACATCATGCAGCAGAGCTTGATCAGATGGCTGATAATCTTCAGAAGATGGGACTTGATAATTCATCAAAAACCATCAAAGAAGCAGTAGCTGATTTCCAGAAAGGCAATATGCGTCTGGGACTGGCACTGACACTTGTAAAAGAAGAAATGGAATAATACCGAATTTCAGAGACAACCGGATCTGAAAGTTGCGGGTATTATAGATAAAGACAAAGGGCATTAATATAGGAGGCGGAAATATGTGTCTTGCAACTGTATATAAAGAAAGCGATGATTCTGTTATTTTCAAGAATGTAGCAAGAATCGACGTTGACGGCAACAAACTTACCCTGAGAGATATCATGGGTGACGAAAGAGTAGTAGAAGGTAAAATTCTTATGGTGGATTTGGCCAACAGCATTGTTAAACTTTCCTGTGAATAAGGAGCTTTTGCAGAGCAAGGGAGGAAAACCGACTCTGCAGAATATATTTGGAGGTATGTGTTGTGTCAGCAGTTAAGTTGACTGAATTGATGAAAGAAAGGCAGCTCCTTTCCTTTGAACTCTTCCCACCGAAGACAGATAAGGGTATGGCAAAACTTCCTGAGACCATTGAACACCTCAGCGAATTCAGACCGGATTATATTTCTGTTACCTACGGAGCCGGCGGCGGTAATGTAGGAGCCAACAGAGAGGTATGCCGGATGGTCAGAGAAGCCGGGACTGTACCGGTAACACATTTTACAGTGATCAGGAATACAAAAGAAGGTATTCGGGATCAGCTGAAGACATATCTGAGTGAAGGTGTGGATCACATTCTTGCGCTCCGGGGTGATTTTCCCAGAGGAGAAACTTCTACTGGAGGAGATTTTAATTATGCTACGGATCTTGTGAAGTTTGTCCGACAGGAGTTTGGAGACAAATTCGAGATTGCAGTAGCCGGTTCTCCGGAAGGTCATATCGCCTGCCGCAGCCTGGATGCTGATATTGCTGTTCTTAAGATGAAACAGGATAACGGAGCTGATTATATTATGACACAGCTCTGTTGGGATATGGAACAGTTCGCACGATGGCAGGACAAGATCCGTAAGGCCGGGGTTACCATGCCGATAGATGTAGGTATTATGCCGATTCTTGATCAGGCAGCTACCATTAATATGGCATTATCGCGTAATGGTTGTGTAATGGACAGAGAACTTTCCAGACTGATTTCAAAGTACTGGATTTTTCCAAATCCTTTCGATAAGGCTCCTTTTGACGACTCCCTCGAACAAAAGAAGGCAGATTTTAAGAAAGCCGGTATCGAATACACCATCAGACAGATTGACAGATACAGAGCCCTCGGGGTAGAGGGTATTCACCTGTACGCACTGAATAAATGGAAGGATGTCAGCGAGATCATCAAGGCATCTGGAATGCGTACACTTATTTAACTTTGATTTTTGGAGGCATCTAAGTTATGGCACATGTAATTGCAGTCGCCGGTAAAGGCGGCGTTGGAAAGACTACATTATGTGGGATGCTGATTCAGTATCTCTGCGAACAGAAAAAAGGACCGATCCTTGCAGTGGATGCAGATGCGAATTCTAACCTCAATGAAGTCCTGGGAGTTAAGGTAGAGACAACTCTGGGAGATGTAAGAGAAGAGATCGCTCAGGCAGAAATTGCCAAAGAAAGTCCGATACCCAAAGGAATGTCCAAAGCAGATTATGCAGAACTTCGTTTTGAAGATGCACTGGTAGAGGACGATGACTTTGATCTTCTCGTAATGGGAAGAACACAGGGCAAGGGATGTTATTGTTTTGTTAATGGACTGCTTCAGTCACAGCTGGCCAAGTACCAGAATCATTATCCATATATCGTAGTTGATAATGAGGCAGGTATGGAGCATATCAGCAGAGGAATCCTTCCTTCCATGCAGACAGCGATTCTTGTAAGTGACTGTTCCCGAAGAGGAGTTCAGGCAGTTGGAAGAATTGCCAGACTGATCGATGAATGCGGAATGAAACCAGATACAGTAGGCCTGATCATCAATCGTGCACCTGGCGGTAAACTGAATGCAGGCATTCAGGAGGAGATTGAGAATCAGGGACTTCACCTTCTGGGAGTTGTACCACAAGATGAAGATGTTTATGAATACGATTGTGAAGGCAAACCAACCACAGGTCTTCCGGAGGACAACCCGGTAAAGAAAGCACTGCGTAAGATTGTATCCAATCTTAATCTATAATAATTATATGGCTTCCCTGTTGTCTGACAGACGTCAGGGATATATGCTGGAAATATCCGGCACACTTTATTACCGAAAATAACCCATGGGCGGGGATGGGTTCTGTCTGCGGGGTTATTATAAAAATCTATAGAAAGACAATATACATGATTCATTCATGTATCATTAAAGGAGGTCTATAATGAGTGAATTCAAATTAACTACAGTGGAAGAATTTGA
>OLRJ01002563.1_pt1 | contig 13399 bp, 9 predicted proteins | sample 1672741 | NCBI WGS metagenome assembly OLRJ01 (sample SAMEA3136719, study PRJEB25190) | human gut metagenome | biome: human gut; feature: human-associated habitat; material: faeces | place: Austria | collected 2013
TCGTTGCTCACTTCTCCATCTACATAATTTTCTGCAAACTTAATTTTATCTTTGCTTACTATTACTTTTCCAGTCCAGTCATCAAGCTGTTTTTTTGGATCCTCAGAACTAGAACTTTTTGTATATGTAATAGTATATCCCACAACCTTATTCGGATCATTTTCATCATAGATTGAATTTTTATTGTATCCATCCATATTCTCAAAGGAAATAGCGGTATCTACATCAGCCGCATCAATATACATTCCTTCTGGAAAACGCATTGTATCTGTAATGCTAAAACCTTTCAGCCAAAGATTTCCCTCTTTAATCTCATCGTGATATTCATGCAGAGTAAACTTGAGATCATCTTTCATTACAAAACTTGTTGTAGTGCCAGTAGTTCCAATAGATACATTATCTGCTGTTTTTTTATGATGCCATTTCGGCTCTGCTTCACATTTCAATGAGGCATTCGCTTTGTTTTCTCCATCTACTGTAAAACTAGCATTAATATCATCTTTACTACTGCTTACGCCTTCTGGAAATTTCACTCTCATTTTTATCAACTGAGTAGATCCATTTTCAGTCAATCCTTCAACTTTGATTTTTTGATTGCCATCCGTATCAGTGCTCAAAGTGTATGTTATACCATTTGCAACATATGTGTTATTTACAAAATCTGAAAATTTTGCATTCGTCTTTCCAAGATTAATTTCTACGTCAGAAGTAACAATATGATCATTGTTATTAGCCATTCCAATGGATGCAAACAAGTATCCTTCTTTACCAGACTTTATACTGTCAATAGATGCACTACCACTTTCCCCATTTTCCTTAAAAGACAACGCAACACTAGTAATTACATTTGGATTTGAAGCGCGCGTAATTGTAGTCGTCACGCCACCCACAATTGAAAAACTATCCTGCGTAAAACCCATAGAGGTGATCTCACCGTCTGCGTTTGTGTTTACGTACTCGGTTACGACCTCGGCCTGTCCATCATTGTCGAGATGGACAACATCTTTATTTACGACGTCGCCGTCAACGGTGCTTTCCTGAATTTTCTTGAAGCTCATATCTACTTTTACATTTCCGCTTTCAGGTTCAATTCTGCTTCCGTCGGCGGTCAGGAAATATACATCGTAAAGTACGTACTCAGCTTCCGTATTCTCAGCGTCCAGTCCCAACTGGCTGCTCAGCTGGCTGTTGAATGCTGCTACTGCTGCATTGTAGCGGTCAGTATCAGGTGCGATATAGTCAGCTTTGATCTCTGCATTCTGTGGAAGGTTTGCATCTTCCGGAGCAATTGCTGTGATCACTACACGACTGTCTTCGTATCTGAAAGAAGTCTTCGGTGCTTCTGTGGGAGTAGGTGTCGGTGTCTCGCTTGGCACTGCGCTTACTTCCGGAACAGGAGTTGCAGTTGCCTCTGCAGCCGGTGTATCGGTTACTTCCGGTGCTGCGGGAGCTTCGGTTACTTCTGTTGCTGGTGCCTCTGTCGGCTCTGCTGCAGGTGCTTCTGTAGGCTGCTCAGCTGGAGCTTCTGTCGGCTGCTCAGCTGGAGCTTCTGTCGGCTCCTGGGCAGGCTCTTCAGCAGGAGTTTCCGGTTCTTCCTGAGGTTCTTCTGGTTCCTCAGCAACCGGCTCTTCGGCTTCCGGTTCTGCTTCCTCCTCTGTATATTCTTCTGCTTCGCTTTCAGACGGGGTTGGTGTTGCAGTCACGTCCTCAGCGTAGGTATCGTCTGTTGCCAGAACAGTCAGACTGGACTGCTGGAATACCATAGATACCGCCAGAAGTATGGCAAAAAATGATTTCAGCCTCGATTTCTTTTTCATGGTTACGTCCTCCTTTTTAATGATCGAGTTTTCCTTTTTCATTAAGCTTTGAGTGTGGCTTTACAGGCAGAAGTGCCCAAAAACCCGTTTTCATCATCATATCACACAGTTTTTAAAGGGGCAATATTTGAGGTTGCTTAAAAAAATCCCTGTTTTCTGCTGTTTTACTAAGGAATCGGGCACTAACCGTCCCTTATTTTCGTGTTTTTATAGTGTGTATTTTAGTGTACTTGCTATTTTTTCGATTTTTTATTGAAAAAAGCACACATTTTCTCATTTTTTCTCCTTTCACCATACAAAAAACCACATTTTTACTTCATTTCTCTCCATCCAATTTTCAGCGTTTTGCACAATTTCAGTTCCTATTTTCTAAACTATATTCGCTCTGTTTTTCGTATTTTCTCATGGTGTATCTTGATGTACGGTTTTTCTCGTGGTATAATGAGTGCCAGAAAACCAATGTGCTTATGTAATTGACAAACAAAGAATAAGCAGCATCTTCATTTTCAAATGATAAAACCATACAGGAGGACACCCTATGTTTCTGAAAAAGACTCCTAAGGCAAAGGGAACTTACCTTGCCATCACCGAATCCTACTATGACAAAGAGAAGAAAGCCACCCGTCAGAAGACTATTATGGGGCTGGGGTATCTGGAAGATTTGAAGAAAGATTATCCGGATCCTATCAGCCATTTTGAGAAGGTGGTCTCGGATATGAACCAGGAGCGTGAAGATAAGAAGAACTCTGTGGTATATGTTGACCTTACTGCTACTCTCTCACCGGGGGAGCACTCTCTGAAAAATGTAGGCTATGGCGTTCTGAAATATCTTTACAAGGAACTGCAGCTGGATATTTTCTGGCGTACTAAAACCTGGAACCTTTCTCTTACCTATAATATAGAAGAGATTTTTCGATATATTGTTATTTCCCGTATTCTTTACCCAAGCTGTACCTGGAATGAAGCGATTGAAAAAGAGCTCTATTTCGAAGAGCCAGGTAGCATCTCAGAAGAAGACCTGGATTCTGCTTTGAATATTATGGTAAGATTTCAAAAAGATCTGCAGAAGTGGATTTATGAACATTCCAGCAGCATCCTTTCCAGAGATGCCGCTTCTACTTTTTTAGACCATACAGACTATACTTTTTCCATCCCAGGAAACATGCCATCTGACACGCAGCCAAATACCAGGCGTACGGATTCCACCCTTCACCTGGATTTTCTCACAGACAGGAATGGAATTCCAATCGCATATGATCTATCTACCAGTGGTATTATGTTGAACCAGTCTGTCCCTAACGCCGTAAAAAAGTTAAAAAGAGATAATCCCAAAACTCGTTTTTATAATACTGCGCCTGCACGTCCAGAGGCGGAACCTTTCATTTGTAATGGGGTTCCAGCAGATGGATATATTTATGGTCTGCCTGTACACACTTCCAATGCAGAATTCAAGGATTGGGTTCTGAAGGATGGGTATCAGGAAATGAAGGTTTTGAACGAAAAATATCAGACCATCCCACTTCTTTATAAAGAGAGGATTTTTGAAGAAAGGGAAAAACAATTCGTTTACTATCATGAGCTTCAGGCCAGACAGCAGCGCCTTGCCAGGGAGTCTTCCGGACGACGTACCGGGTTGAAGCTGGACGGATATACCGCTATCGCTACGAATAACCTGGAGGCGGATAATCTTACTCCTTACCGCCTTTTCAACGGACTTCGCCACATGGAGAAGATTTTCCGGGATTCCAAAAGCCAGTGCGACTCTGCTGCTACTTTCACCTGGACGCCCGATAAGATCAACGCCCATTTCGTGATCGGGTTTGTTTCCTTTACCTTAATGCGAATGCTGCAGGCGAAGCTTGATTTCCAGTTTTCCATGGAGCAGATCAGTACTTCTTTGCAGAGGTATAATTGCGTGCAGATTGCAGGAAATATTTATCAGTTTACTTATTATGATGAGATCCTGGATGCCTGTGAAAAGGTTCTGAAGCTGGAACTGCATAATAAATACCGCAGCCAGCTCCAGATCCGGAGACTGCTGCGGTATTAAGAAATCTACAATATAAAATTCTAATTTATGTCAGGCTTATTTTAAGCCTGGCATTTTTATGATACCGTCTAATTTAAATCAGGTATCATTTTAACGGTCTGCGCCCAGGCTTCCCTCTCCTGGAAAATGCAATTCGTACATTTCCCGGGCGGCGCGGGTGACGATTCCAAGCTCTTCTTCCAGCTTCAGTGTCTGTGGAAGCTCTACTGCGGTGTGGTAAATGTCGGCTTTCAGCTTATCCTTCGCCTGCTCGCTGCTCATCTTCAGAATGCCAAACAGGGTACTGTTATAAGCCTTATCGGACTCACTGAGCTCCATATAGGTCTTTACCATGTGGCAGCATTCTCTGTAAAGAAGATCCTCATAATCCTTGCCTTTGGCTCTCAGCTCCTGAAATTTCATCCTGTCCAGCTGCTTCATGATCTCCTTGCGGCCGCCGCGAACGCCCATAAAACGCTTGCTGCTGTCTCTGTTAAACTCCATCAGCATCCAAAGTGCAATAAAACCATCTGCGCGGGTATCTCCGCCCAGCTCAGACTTATCCTGATAACGGATGTCCCAAAGCTCCTTGCGGATCTTGTTCAGCTCTGGCTCCTCTCCTGCCTCAATGGACATGTTCAAAAGCGCCAGACGTTTAGCCGGGTCCGCTTCTCTGTAGTATTGTGTAATAGTTGGGGTATCCATAGTTTTCTCCTTTATGCTTCTTCGTAGGTCAGCTCTGTCTCAGCCATGGAAAGAGCTTCCTCAATTACTTTATCCATGTCCATATAGCGGTACATTCCAAGACGTCCGCCAAATAGCACGTTCTTCTCTTCTAATGCCCTGCGCTCGTATTTGTCAAAAAGCTCATCATTCTTCGGATTATTGATCGGATAATAAGGCTCCTTACCCTTCTCCCATGCTGCCGGATATTCTCTTGTGATAACCGTCTTCGGCTGTGTGCCAAATTCAAAGTGCTTGTGCTCGATGATACGGGTATACGGCACCTCGTAGTCGGTGTAGTTCACAACTGCATTTCCCTGATAGTTGCCCATATCCAGAGTCTCTGTCTCGAAACGCAGGGAACGGTATTCCAGCTCGCCGTAGCAATAATCGTAAAATTCATCGATCATACCGGTAAACAGGATCTTATCTGCCTGTGAGGTAAGCTCCTCTCTGTTTGTAAAAAAGTCGGTCTTCAGGCAAACCTGTACGCCCTCCAGAAGCTTCTTCACAATGCGGGTATAGCCGCCCTTGGGAATACCCTGGTATGGATCCTTGAAATAGTTATTATCGTAAGTATAACGAAGCGGAAGTCTCTTAATGATAAATGCAGGAAGATCCTTGCACTCTCTTCCCCACTGCTTGCGGGTGTAGCCCTCTACCAGCTTCTCATACACATCCTGTCCAACCAGCGCCAGAGCCTGCTCTTCCAGGTTCTTCGGATGGGTAATGTGCATACGGCTGATCTGCTCCTGGATCTTCGCCTTGGCTTCTGCTGGTGTCTTTACGCCCCACAGCTGGTGGAAGGTATTCATATTAAATGGAAGGTTATAGAGCTCATCCTTATATACTGCGATCGGTGAATTAACGAAATGGTTAAACTCTGTAAACTGGTTCACATAGTCCCAGATTTCCCTCTTGGAGGTGTGGAAAATATGGGCACCGTACTTGTGCACCTGGATTCCTTCCACTTCCTCTGTGTAAATATTACCGCCGATATGATCACGCTTGTCGATCACCAGGCAGGTCTTGCCTTTCTTGGTGGCTTCATGGGCAAATACAGCTCCAAAAAGTCCGGCTCCTACGATCAAATAATCATATTTCTTCATCTTGTGTTGCCCCTTTCTGTGTGGGAATTGCAGAATTCATCTGCCTGTGTATGGTCCAACACCATTATTTAAAATTCACAGCCGCAGATTCTCGTCCTTTTCTGCCAGACGCTTCTATTAAAACGTCTTCCATTCCCTGCTAAAGATGTTATTATTATAACAAATTTTCAGAAAAAAAGGTAGCCCTTTCCATCTAAGGACTACCTTTTTTATAAAACTTTTATTTTTTACAAATAATTACTTTGCAGCCACCTTATCGAATTCGTCCGTAATCTCTTTAGATGGAGCCTTAGTCGCAAGGCTGACGATCACGATCATCACCAGGCTGAGCAGAAAGCCAACAGCCAGGGAGTAAAGTCCGGTGTAGGCTCCAAGTGTCTGTCCGCCAACTAACGGGATGTAGTCCCAGATAATAACGGTAAGTCCACCGGTCACCATACCAGCAATAGCACCTGGAAGGTTGGTTCTTCTCCAGAAGAGGGACATTACCACGATTGGTCCAAACGCGGAACCAAGGCCTGCCCATGCGTTGGAAACCAGTCCCATAATACTGCTGTCCGGATTCCATGCAATGACAAATGCGATCACCGCGATCACAATAACGGTAATACGGCTTACTTTCAGGATTTCCTTAGAATCCGCATCTTTCTTGATAAAGTTGTGATACAGGTCCTCAGACACTGCAGAAGCTGTTACAAGAAGCTGGGAATCCGCTGTGGACATGATTGCAGCAAGAATTCCGCAGAGAAACAGCCCGCCAATAAACGGAAGGGCAAGCTCTGAGGTAAATACCTTACGGATCATCTCAATAAAAACACTCTCAGAAGAAGCGGCACCGTTCTCTCCAAGAATGGTTGGAAGCAGATAAGTTCTTCCGATCACAGCGATTGCAAATGCAGCTGTCAGGGAAAGAAGATCCCATACAATGGCGATTGCCCAGGATTTCTTCAGTTCTTTCTCATTCTTAACTGCCATAAATCTTACCAGTACGTGAGGCATTCCACAATATCCAAAGCCCCATGCCAGCTGGGAAAAGATCTCAACAAAAGTATATGGTCTGTCCCCATTCATAAACGGGTTCAGATATGCGCCTGCGCCGCCAGTCACACCACTCTGGGAGATCAGGTCTGTAAGATTACCCGGAAGCAGGAAATACGCTACCAGCGGCACGACAAGAAGTCCAATGAGCATCAGGGTTCCCTGCACAAAGTCTGTTACACAGACCGCCATAAAGCCGCCCATAAAGGTGTAGCAGAGAATAACCGCAGCTCCAATAGCCAGAGCCACATGATAATCAAGTCCGAATACAGTATTGAACAGCTTACCGCCTGCTGCCAGTGCAGATGCTGTATATACCAGGAAAAAGATGACGATCACAATGGATGAGATCAGAAGCAGGATCTTTTTCTTATCACGGTAACGGTTCTCAAAGAACGCCGGAATCGTCATGGAATTGTTTGCCATGATGGTATATTTACGAAGTCTTCCGGATATACATACCCAGTTCAGAACAGTTCCGATAAAAAGTCCTACTGCAATCCAGATTTGTCCGGAACCGAAAGAATAAATTGCTCCAGGAAGGCCCATCAGAAGCCAGCCGCTCATATCCGAAGCCTGTGCGGAAAGTGCTGCCACCCATCCGTTCAGCCCTCGTCCTCCAAGGAAGTAATCCTCTGAGCTGGAGGTCTTTTTCATGTAAACCGCGCCGATGACGATCATCATGGCAAGGTAGAACACAAAAGCAATCAGAATTATCACTGTTGTACCACTCAATTTTTTCTCCTCCTCTGTTATAAAATTTGCTGTTCCCGATTACCCGGACAGCAAAATAACATATTTCATACTTTACCACAGAAGAGTATGAAAGTGCAAGTGATATTATATATTTTTTCGTTTTTCTTTCAAATAAACATGCTTAATATACCACAACGCCTTCTCTTCACCCTTGTCGTTCAAAATCCGAAGCAGTCCCTCCAGCTCCTTCCTGGTCTGCGGATGCACAAACCACAGCTTGGGCTTGCTTTTCAGAAAATATTCCAAGGGCTGGTGATTGTCATAGGCATCTCCCAGATAGGTCCGGGATGCACTGATCCGGTCCATTACCATCTCTGCAACGTATTTCCTGGGCATTTCCGCACCCATGATCACATGCTCCGGATCATTTATGGAATAATCCACCCAGTGCTCGTAATGGTGCTTATTGCGCCCCTTATGATGCAGCCAGGCAGTGGAAACTCCGATATCTTCACGTTCCGCGTTATTAGGACTTCTGTTTCCCTGATAATATTTACAGCCCACCAGGAATTCCGCCGGTGAATATTTGGAAAGGTCATGGAGAAGTCCCTGTTTGTAAAGTCCGATCTTGAAGCAATAACGCATGACCATCAGCTTATGCCTGGTAATTGTTTTAAAGTGAAGCCACGGATGCATTCCCAGAGGACCTCCTTTCCGCGTTGGCATTTTCCAGCACTGTGTTGCCTGACACTTCAGCTTTATCATCAGCCTTCCCAGTCCCTTCTAAAGGCACAATTTCATTCTTTTTCCCTTTGGATTTAAGCTTCTTCTCCGGCTCTGGCTTCTTCACGCCCTTAAGTACAACCACAGTACGCGGTCCTACCTCCACAGCCCGCCCATAAGCCAGCCCATTCTCCCCGTAAAATCCATCACAGGTCAGATCTCCGGTATCCATCACTTTCTTCCATTCCATGCCCTCTGGAAGTGTTGGAAGCGCCATATTCCTGATTTCCCAGTGGAAGTTAAAGCCTACATAAAGGAAATCATCCTCTTTTCCATCTGGAAGCTGTGCATATTTCCCACACAGCATCACGCCGATCATACGGCTGGTGTTTTCCATATTGCAGAACCATGCACGTTCTCCGTGGAAAGACATATCCGGAAAACCATTTCCAAGATAATCTGCCTCTTTCATGCTTTCATTCATGTGAAGAACCGGATGGGCTTTTCGAAGGGCCACAGCCTTTTTTACAAAAGCAAGCATGCTGGCATTTTTTCGAAATCCCCGCCAGTCGATCCAGCCAATGGGATTATCCTGACAATATGCATTGTTATTTCCGCCCTGGGAATTGCCGATCTCGTCGCCACCGTAGATCATAGGCACTCCCTGGGAAAACAGAAGCATGGCAAACGCAGCCCGCATCTGCCGCTCCCTCATCTGGCGGATCCACTGCTTCCGGCTCGGTCCCTCAATGCCGCAGTTCCAGGAATAATTGTAGCTGCAGCCATCGTTATTGCCCTCACCGTTTGCCTCGTTATGCTTATAATTATAGGAAACAAGGTCATTCAGGGTAAATCCATCCTGACAAGTGATATAATTGATTACCCCATGATCATCCGGATTATGACGGATCCGGTACTGTACTGCCGGAACCATGTCCTCGTCACTTTTCAGGAATCTGCGCATATCCTGGAGGAATCCAAGATTGTACTCTGCGAAGCTGCGCTTATTTCCCTTATGGTTCTTATAAAGGGCCACTGTATCCATTCCATCTGCCATCACCTTCGTTCCTGCAAGCAGACCGTCCTTCATGATCAGATCCAGAGGTGCACCCTGTCCCAAAACATGAAAACCGTCTACATGATAATTCTGTTTCCAGAACTGCAAAGCCCGAAGCGCCATCAGAGGATTTGCCTCTGCCGGAAAATACATCTCCATAATGCAGCCAATCCCTGCCTTATGAAAAGCCTTGATCATATCGCAAAATTCTTTATGGGGATCCTTTGTGGCGCAATAAGCACTTTTGGGTGCAAAATAGTAGCCATTTCCATAGCCCCAGTAATTTATTTCGTCCTTTTTGCCCCTCTGGGAAACCAGGCCATCTGGCTCTTTTAGACGGCTTACTTCCATAAATTCATAGGCAGGCATCAGCTCTACCGTATTGATTCCCAGTTCCTGCCAATAGGGGATCATCTGGATCAGTCCTGAAAAAGTGCCCCGAAGTCCGGCTGCCATCTTCGCCTGCTTCGTATATCCACGCACATGAACTTTATATAGGATCATATCCCCAAAATCTGTTTCCGGTGTCTGCTCATCCTCCCAGTCGTATCCATCTCCTGACCAGAAGCCGCAGCGCACTTTATGGAGATTCTCGGTCCATACTTCCCCGAAACGCTCTCTTCCGCTGATCCGGCTGGCACAGGGATCCAGATAAATTTCTCCGTTAATTTTGAAATTATATTCCAGATTGGTTACATTTAATTTTTTTAAAAATACGGAAAAAATCCGTCCAGTCCGGTATTTTTCATCCAGAAGAAGTTCATAAAAGGGCTCCTTTCCACTTTTTCTATAGAGAAGCAGGAAAACCTCGGAGTCCTCTTCCGCTTCCACTGCAAAATTATATCCATCTGCCATTCTGCTCGCCCCAAGTATAAGGGGATACCCTGATGTCACGATCACACTCTTATTTCCCGGTATTGCCACTTTATAAGCCCTCCTGTCTTTGTCTGATGTCACGTCTCGCCCAGCAGCTGTACTCTTGCAAAACTTTTAAGATTTCAGATCCAGCTCTACCGGACAATGATCCGATCCCATGATCTCACTGTGGATCTTCGCATCTTCCAGATTCTCTTTCAACGACGGAGATGTTATGAAATAGTCAATTCTCCATCCGGCGTTCTTCTCTCTTGCCTTGAACCGGTAAGACCACCAGGAATAGGCACCTTCCTGATCTGGGTAAAAATAGCGGAACGTATCAATAAATCCAGCCTCCAGCATCCTGGTAAAGCAGGTACGCTCTTCGTCTGTGAAGCCGGCATTCATCCTGTTGGTCTTAGGATTCTTCAGGTCGATCTCCTGGTGTGCCACGTTCATGTCACCGCAGCAGATCACAGGCTTTTTCTCCTGAAGCTTCAAAAGGTAAGCCAGGAAATCCTTTTCCCATTCCATGCGGTATTCCAGTCTGCGAAGCTCAGACTGGGAATTGGGGGTGTACACCGTAACCAGATAAAAATCCTCCATCTCAGCGGTAATCACCCTGCCCTCTTTGTCATGCTCTTCTATTCCAAGACCGTAGGTCACGGACAGTGGCTCTTTCTTCGTAAATACAGCAGTTCCGGAATAGCCTTTGCGGTTGGCATAGTTCCAATATTGATAATAGCCTGGAAGCTCCAGCTTCACCTGGTTTTCCTGGCATTTCGTCTCCTGCAGACAAAAAATATCCGCATCCAGCTTCGAAAAGCTCTCTTCAAAGCCCTTGGTGATACATGCGCGGATTCCATTTACGTTCCATGATACAAGCTTCATGTTATTCTCCAATCGGTAAAAATTATGGTTACTGCCCACATATTTCACAATACTTTATGAAGCGGTGTATTATCTGTGAACAGTCATTATATTCTAACATTTTCTCTATTATAACACAGATTTTCCTATTCACAAAACCTTATTTTTCTGGTACAATCTAAATACTACCCGGGCACGGCGTTTCTAGGGAAACGTAAAAGAAAAAAGCCCGATGTTACCTTGTTTTACGGTGTAATTATGATTGTTCACAGGTAACATATAAATACAAATTTTTATAAAGTGAGGTACTTTCAATGAGTGATTTAGATATGACTAACTCTTGCAGTAGCTGTGGAAGCAGCTCTTCCTGCGGCGGTTCTGACTGCTCTACCTGCGGCGGATGCAGCACAGATGCGAACCAGCACAGCACCATTACCCTTACCATGGAGGATGATACCGAGGTAGAATGCGCCATCCTTACCATTTTCCCGGTAGACGCTAAGGAATATATCGCGCTTCTTCCACTTGACGAAGAGGGACAGAACCATGACGGCGAAGTTTATCTGTATTCCTTCGCCCGCACCGAAACAGGTGCCCCAATGCTTTCCAACATTGAGAGCGACGAGGAGTATAATAAGGCTGCTATCGCATTTGATACGGTTTTACAGAATGCACGCGAGGCAGAGGCTGCTGGAGAACCATTAGAGTAAACCGGGCCCCAGGGCATGTTTGAAAAAGGCTTTCGCATCCGTTGAAAAGCCCTGAAAGTCTTAACAGGATTTTCAGCCGAATTTCTACACATATAAAAGGCAGGTGTCTGTGATTATTCGTTTTATCACATTCACCTGCTTTTATAGTGGTCTTTTATATTGATCTCTTATATTTGACTCTTACTACTTACACTGTCACCCTCTATATCAGCCGTCCAGCAGGACGCCGCGCACTACTTCGTAGTGCTTCCAAATCCGCCATTTCTCACATCGGTCACATCGTCATCCACAGTAATTCCATATTCTACGAAAATCCCCTGCATAAAGCCGGTATCTGCCTTCAACTCCACCACTTTTCCCTCATTGGTATCGTTGGTCAGCTTGGCAAAAATATGCCCTTCATTGTCAGAATAAAAATAATCGCTGTCGATAATCCCAACCGTGTTATTCAGCTGTAAACGGAACTTAAATCCCAGGCCGCTTCTTGGATAACATTTCAGCACCCACTCCTGGTCCATTTCCACACGGATTCCGGTAGGGATCTTGATGGTCTCACCTGGCTTGATGGTAAAACCAGCTGGGGAAAAGAAATCGTAGCCTGCACTTCCAGCTGTCGCACGTCTTGGAAGGCGGATTCCTTCATATACCTTCTCAGCTTCATCAGCAGTCACGCCGGAAAAAGCATCCATCCAGTCTGCTGCAAAGCGCTCTTTACTTACTTTGTGAAATTTCGCAATTCTCTTCATGTTTCCTCCTGTAAATTACGTTCTGTATTTCAATTAGCAGATTCATTTAGCCTCTGAAATTTAACGATTTTTACACCGAATCTATCTGCTGGATATAAAGAATGCCGGGCAGATCTGTCCGGCATCCCCAATCTGCTGCCGCGCATTTCATCACAGCAGCCTTACATTTTATTCTTATTTTGCCTCTGCCGGAACGTCCTTGATGCTGAAGCTCATTCTTCCCATCTTGTCTTTTCCAAGGCAGATAACAGTTACTTTATCGCCAAGTGTAAGAACATCCTCTACACGGTTGATTCTCTCCTTGCAGATCTTAGAAATGTGAACCATTCCCTCTTTGCCTGGTGCGAACTCAACAAATGCGCCAAACTCCTTAATACTGATCACACGGCCGGTAAAGATCTGACCCTGTTCAAAATCTGTAGCAATGATCTCAACCATTTTCTTGGCTTCTTCCATACTCTTGGCATCAACACCACAAATGGAAACTGCGCCTTCGTCTGTAATATCGATCTTAACACCTGTACGCTCAATAATCGTATTGATGGTCTTTCCACGCTGTCCAACTACATCACCAATCTTCTGCGGATCGATCTGGATCTGGATGATCTTAGGTGCATAAGCGCCAACGCTTGGACGTGGACCTGAGATACATTTCTCGATCACTTCTGTAAGGATGTACTCTCTTGCCTCTTTGGTACGTGCAATTGCTTCCTCTACGATTTGTCTGGTAAGACCATGGATCTTAATATCCATCTGGATAGCTGTGATACCATCATGGGTACCTGCTACCTTAAAGTCCATATCACCAAAGAAATCCTCAAGACCCTGGATATCGGTCAGTACGATGTAATCATCATCTGTATCTCCGGTAACAAGACCGCAGGAAATACCTGCAACCGGTTTCTTGATTGGTACTCCGGCTGCTTCCAGAGACATGGTAGATGCACAGATACTTGCCTGAGAAGTAGAACCATTGGACTCAAAAGTCTCAGACACTGTACGGATTGCATATGGGAACTCTTCTTC
>OLRJ01002568.1_pt1 | contig 13371 bp, 8 predicted proteins | sample 1672741 | NCBI WGS metagenome assembly OLRJ01 (sample SAMEA3136719, study PRJEB25190) | human gut metagenome | biome: human gut; feature: human-associated habitat; material: faeces | place: Austria | collected 2013
GCGATTCCGCCACGCCGGATTCAAAATTCGCCGTCGTCTGGAAGCTCTCGCCCGGTGTCTTGGAGAAGCAGTTGAGATTCAGGCAGTCGTTCCAATCCGCGCGGCCGATAAGCGGCAGGCCGTGCGGGCCGAGATGATCCACCGTATAATGGAAGCTGCGGCGCAGATGTTCCATCAGCGGCTGCGCCTTGCTCTCGTCGTTGTCAAACGGCACGTTTTCGCTCAGGATGCTCAGATCTCCCGTCTCCTTGACATATGCCGCTACGCCGAAAATCAGCCAGAGCGGGTCGTCGTTGAAGCCAGAACCCACGTCGAAATTGCCGCGCTTGGTCAACGGCTGATACTGATGATAGGCGCTGCCGTCCGGGAACTGCGTCGCCGCAATATCCAGAATACGTTCGCGGGCGCGCGTGGGAATCAAATGCACAAAGCCAAGCAGATCCTGTGTGGAATCGCGGAAGCCCATGCCGCGGCCAATGCCGGATTCATAGTAGCTGGCCGAACGGGACATGTTGAACGTCACCATGCATTGATACTGGTTCCAGAGGTTGACCATGCGGTTGAGACGCGGTTCGCCGCTCTGCACCTGATAGATGGAAAGCAGACCGTCCCAATACCCGGCCAGCTCGTCAAAGGCCGCGTCAAACTGTGCTTCGCTGCTGAACTGCTCCATCAGCTTGTAGGCGGGCGCTTTATTGATGACGTTCGGCGCGACGAACTTCTCCTCCTCCGGATTCTCGCAGTAACCCAGCACAAACACGAAACACACGCGTTCGCCCGGCTGCAATGTGCCGCGCAGATTGTGGCTGCCGATGGGCGCCCATCCGCTGGCGACGCTGTTCGCGCTCTTGTTTTCAAACACGGCGCGCGGCTCGCCAAAACCATTGTACGCGCCGAGGAAGCTTTCGCGATCGGTGTCGAAGCCGTCGATCGGCGCATTCACGGCGTAAACGGCAAAGTGGTTGCGGCGCTCACGGTATTCCGTCTTGTGATAGATCGCGCTGCCTTCGATTTCGACCTCGCCGGTGGAGAAATTGCGCTGGAAATTGGTCGCATCGTCCTGCGCGTTCCACAGGCAGAACTCCACAAAACTGTACAGCGAAACCTCTTTGGTCTCGTTCGCATGGTTGGTCAATTCCACTTTCGTCACCAGCGCGTTCACGCCGCGCGGCACCATCGCGGTTTCCACCGCCTCAAGCCCGTTCTTCTCACCCGTGATGCGGGTGTAGCCCAGGCCGTGGCGGCACTCATAGCGATCCAGCGGGGTTTTCACCGGCATGAAGCCCGGCGTCCACACGACGCCGCCGTCGTTGATATAGAAATACTGTCCGCCCGCGTCGGTCGGCACGTTGTTATAGCGGTAGCGGGTCAGGCGCAGCATGCGCGCGTCCTTATAGAAGCTGTAACCGCCGCTTGTGTTGCTCATCAGGGTAAAAAACGCCTCGCTGCCCAGATAATTGATCCAGGGCGACGGCGTCTGCGGCTCGGTGATGACGTATTCACGGGCCGCGTCGTCAAAATGGCCGTACTGCATGAGGTTTCCTCCTTTTTTATAGCGGCAACGGCTCGGCGCACCGCCGGCCGATGCGAAATCGGTTTCGTTCTGGCGTTCACTTTCTCATTTGAATCTAATGCAACTATATCCCATTTTTCCGTAAAAATCAAGATTTTTTTCGCGATTTCGCCCATCCTTTTTTTCAGCCGTTTTCGTTCTTTCCCGCCTCTTCTGAAATCGTTTTGTGTCTTCTTCCTTTATATACGCGTATAAAACGCATCCTGTTTTTGAGCATTTCAGCCACATTTTCAGCCGAGTTTGAGAAAAAAATTCTGTTTTTTGAAAAAAGCACTTGCAATTTTGGCAAGGTCGTCGTATAATGAAATCACGAAAACGGTTTAGAACATTTCGGAATCATCAAACCTCACAAACAAGGAGATGGAAACATGGCCGTTACGATCAAAGAGCTTTCCGCTCGGTGCGGCCTCTCCGTCTCGACCGTGAGCAAAGCCCTCAACGATTACCCCGACGTGAGCGAAGAAACCCGCAAGCAGGTTCGCGCCGTGGCGGATGAAATGGGCTATCGGGCCAACGCCATCGCGCGGAGCCTGAAAATCGGGCGCACGTTCAACCTCGGCGTGCTCTATTCGGATGATACCGAAAGCGGTTTTACCCACAGCTATTTTTCCCCCGTGCTGCAATCCTTCAAGCAGGAAGCCGAACGCCGGGGCTATGATATCACCTTTATCACTCACAACATGGGTCATTCCAAAATGACCTATCTGGAACATTGCCGCTATCGCAATGTGGACGGCGTTTGCATCGTCTGTTCCCACTTCGACGACAGCGAGGTGCTCCAGCTCGTCTCCAGTCCGCTTCCGCTGGTCACCATCGACCACGTTTTCAACAACAAAGCCTGTGTACAGTCCGAAAACAGGCAGGGCATTGAGGCGCTCACCCGCTACATTCTCTCGATGGGGCACAAAAAAGTCGCGTTCATCTACGGCGCGCAGGATACCGTCAGCGACATCCGCCTGACTAGTTTTCTGCGAACGATGAACGACGCGGGTCTTTCCGTGCCGGATGATTACCTCATCGCTTCGCCGTATCACGATCCCGCCTCCACCCGCGAGGCGACGGCGCAGCTGCTCAGTCTCAGGGATCGCCCCACCTGCATCCTGATGCCGGACGACTACTCCGCGCTGGGCGGCATGGACGCCATTCGCGCGACGGGTCTGAGGGTTCCGGAAGATATTTCCATCACCGGGTACGACGGCGTGGCCATGATCCAGATGTGTCAGCCGCAGCTGACCACCGTCGAACAGGACGCCTTCAAAATCGGCCGCGAGGCGGCGCGCAAGCTCGTTCATCTGATTGAGCAGCCGCGCACGACGCTCCCCGAAATCGTTTCCGTTCCCTGCCGTCTCATCACGGGCGGCACAGTCGCAAGGCTGGCTTGATGTGCGATTCTCCCTCTGCGGAATGAGGGTGAACAATAAAAAGGAGGTTATTTCTTATGAGGAAACATTTGTCTAAGGCTTTGGCGCTCGCGCTCGCGATGAGCTCTCTGGCCAGCGTCTCCCTCGCTGAGGGCAGCGTGCTGAACGTCTGGTGCTGGAACGACGAATTCCAGTCCCGCTTCAACGCCTACTATCCGGAAGTCAAGGAAGTTGCGGAAGACAAGTCCACCACAACCCTGAACGACGGCACCATCGTCAAGTGGACGATCAACCCGAACGCCGACAACAACTACCAGAACAAGCTGGATGAGGCTCTGCTCTCTCAGGAGTCCGCCGCCGATGACGACAAGATCGACATGTTCCTCATCGAAGCCGACTACGCGCTCAAGTATGTGGATTCTCCGTACACGCTGGATGTTCGCGCCGATATCGGTCTGACCGACGACGAGCTGGCCGGCCAGTATAAGTACACGCAGGATATCGCGACTGCCGACGGCGTGCTCAAGGGCGTGACCTGGCAAGCGACGCCGGGCCTGTTCGCTTACCGCCGCTCCATCGCCAAGGACGTGCTCGGCACGGATGATCCCGCCGAAGTGCAGACCTACCTGAGCGATTGGGATAAGTTCAACGAGGTTGCCGCGAAGGCCGCCGAAAAGGGCTACAAGATGCTCTCCGGCTACGACGACAGCTACCGCACCTTCTCCAACAACGTTTCCGCTCCGTGGGTGGACGGCACGACCGTCAAGGTTGACGCCAACATCATGAAGTGGGTTGAGCAGACCAAGGAATTCACCGACAAGGGCTACAACAACAAGTCCAGGCTCTGGGATAACACCTGGGCGGCCGATCAGGGTCCGGAAGGCAAGGTCTTCGGCTTCTTCTACTCCACTTGGGGCATCAACTTCACCCTGCTGGGCAACTCCCTCGCCACGCCGGTCGCTGAAGGCGGCAAGGAAGAAGTCGGCAACGGCATCTACGGCGATTACGCGGTTTGCGAAGGCCCGCAGTCCTATTACTGGGGCGGCACCTGGATCTGCGCCGCGACCGGCACGGATAACGCCGAGACCATCAAGGACGTCATGACCAAGCTGACCTGCGACAAGGAAATCGACAAGCAGATCACCCTTGATACCCAGGATTACACCAACAACATCGAAGCCATGAACGAAATCGCGAACAGCGATTATCAGTCCGCGTTCCTCGGCGGCCAGAACCACATCGCGCTGTTCGCCAAGTCCGCTGAGAAGATCGACATGAGCAACGCCGGTCCGTATGACCAGGGCTGCAACGAGCAGATCCAGAACGCGTTCCGCGATTACTTCGACGGCACCGTGGATATCGATGGCGCAAAGAAGAACTTTGAAACCGCGATCATGGAGCTCTATCCGGAACTGACCGAGGTTGTCTGGCCGGAATAATCCTCTAACCCATACGCACAATGGGGCGGGCGCTCTGCCCGTCCCATTTTCTTATTCCACAAAGAAAGGTGATTCGTATGCAAGCGCCCGCAAAAGGAACAAAGCGCCGCTCAATCAGCTACGCGAAATGGGGCTATATTTTCATCGCGCCGTTCTTCATCGCCTTTGCGATTTTCCAGCTGATTCCGCTCGCTTCGACCATCTATTACAGCTTTTTTGAGTATTATCGCAGCGGCTTGAAGGTCATCGGCCCCAACTTTACGGGCCTTAGCAATTACGTCAAACTACTCAGCCTGGATCTGCCCAAATATCTGGGCAACACCATGCTGCTGTGGATTCTCGGTTTTGTGCCGCAGATCATCATTTCGCTGCTGCTGGCCGTCTGGTTTACGGATAACCGCCTGCGCATCCGCTGCCAGCCGTTCTTCAAGACCGTCATCTACATGCCCAACCTGATCATGGCCTCCGCGTTTGCCATGCTGTTCTTTGCCCTCTTCTCGGATAACGGCCCGGTCAACGCCGCGCTGATCTCCGCGGGCATTCTCAACGAACCGTTCCGCTTCCTTTCCAGCGTCGCGGGCACGCGCGGGCTGATTGCGCTGATGAACTTTTTGATGTGGTTCGGCAACACGACCATCCTGCTGATGGCCGCCGTCATGGGCATCGACCTCAGCCTGTTTGAAGCCGCCGAAATCGACGGCTGCACGCCGAGCCAGATTTTCTGGAAGATCACCATGCCGCTCATCCGCCCCATTCTGGTCTACGTGATGATCACGTCCCTCATCGGCGGCCTCCAGATGTTCGATGTGCCGCAGATTTTGACCAATGGCAAAGGCAATCCGGATCGCTGCGCCACAACCATGATCATGTACCTCAACAACCACATGTTCAGCAAGAACTACGGCATGGCCGGCGCGGTTTCCGTCATCCTGTTCATCATCTGCGCCGTTCTGTGCGTCGTGATTTATCGCTCGACCAATGAAGACGAGGGGAGGAAAAAGAAATGACTACGCAAGTCGTAAGGGATAAGGGCGCCGAGCAGAGCAGGCACGAGCTGCTGACGCGCCGCATCGTGAGCTATCTGGTGCTGGCGATTCTCTGCTTCCTCTGCCTGTTCTTCTTCTATGTGCTGATTATCAATGCTACGCGCAACCATTACCAGATTCAGCGCGGGTTCTCCTTCCTGCCCGGCAAGTCGTTCACGACGAACCTGAAAAACGTGCTGGCGGACGCGAACATCCCGATTCTTTCGGGCATCAAAAACAGTCTGGTCGTCGCCGCCCTCTCCGCGATTTTTTCGATTTACTTCTCCGCGCTGACGGCCTACGGCGTGCACGCCTACGACTTCAAGCTCAAGAAGATCGCTTCCGCGTTCATCATCCTCATCATGACGATGCCGACGCAGGTTTCCGCGCTGGGTTTCCTTCGTTTGATGACGAACATGAAGCTCACCGACACGCTGATTCCGCTGTTCCTGCCGAGCATCGCCGCGCCGACGGTGTATTACTTCATGGTTTCCTACATGAAGAGCAACCTGCCGATGGAAATCGTGGAAGCGGCGCGCATCGACGGTTCCGGCGAATTCCACACGTTTAACCACGTGGTGCTGCCGATCATGAAACCGGCGCTGGCCGTGCAGGCGATTTTCACCTTTGTCGCCTCGTGGAACAACTACTTCGTTCCGGCCCTGATTCTGACCAGCAACAAGAAAAAGACCCTCCCGATTTTGATCGCTCAGCTCCGCAGCGCGGACTTCCTTAAATTCGATATGGGTCAGGTCTACATGCTGATCGCCATCGCGATCATGCCGGTCATCATCATCTATCTGTTTCTGAGCAAGTTCATCGTCGCTGGCGTTGCGCTCGGCGGTGTGAAGGGCTGAAAACCTTTTTTCGCTTCCACTCGAACAGGGCTGCTTCAAAAACAGCCCTGTTCTTTTTTATCGTTTTGCTGTATGATAGAAGCAGCATATAAACGTTCAGGAGGTTTTTTTCATGGGCTTTCGCAAGGATTTCATTTGGGGCGCGGCGACCGCGTCCTACCAGATTGAAGGCGCGGCATTTGAGGGCGGCAAGGGGCCTTCCGTCTGGGATACGTTTTCCCACTGGCCGGGCAAAATCTACGGCGGTCACACCGGCGATATCGCCTGCGATCATTATCACCGCGTCGAAGAAGACGTAAAGCTCATGGCGCGGCTGGGCGTAAAAAACTACCGCTTCTCCCTCTCCTGGCCGCGCATTCTGCCGCAGGGTATCGGCACGGTCAACGAGGAGGGCGTCGCGTTTTACAACCGCCTGATTGACGCGCTGCTCGCCAACGGCATCCGCCCGTTTGTCACGCTGTTCCACTGGGATTATCCGCAAGCGCTTGCGGATCGCGGCGCGTGGGCCAATCCGGACAGCCCAAAGTGGTTTGAAGCATATGTCTCCGTCTGCGCGCGCCGTTTCGGCGACCGCGTGAAGGATTTCATCACGCTCAACGAGCCGCAGTGCTTCATCGGTCTGGGCTATGGCACGGGCGCTCACGCGCCGGGACTGATGCTCCCCGCCGCCGCGACCATCCCGATGAGCCATCATGTGCTCAAGGCGCACGGTCTGGCGGTTCGCGCCCTGCGTTCACTCGTTCCAGATTGCCGCGTGGGCTATGCGCCGTGCGGCGACGCGGCCATTCCGTTCACCTCTGCTCCTGCTGATGTGGAAGCCGCGCGTAAAGCGTATTTCGACGTGCCGACCGGCGATTTCTGGGCGTTTAACGTCGCCTGGTGGAGCGACCCGGTGATGCTGGGCCATTATCCGGAATCCGGCAGGCATTTTTTCGGCGCGCTGCCGCAGGGCTGGGAAAACGACCTGGCTCTGATCAGCCAGCCGCTGGATTTCTACGCGCAAAATATCTACAACGGCCGTTTTTTCCGTGCCGCCGACAACGCCAAAGGCTATGAAGAAGTGCCGGGCGCAATCGGCGAACCGCGAACGGCCATCGGCTGGACGATTCGCCCGGATGCGCTCTATTGGGGGCCGAAATTCCTCTATGAGCGCTATCAAACGCCGTTCATCATCTCCGAAAACGGCATGTCCGCGCACGACGCCGTCTCGCTCGACGGCCATGTGCATGATCCGAACCGCGAGGATTACATGCGCCGCTATCTGCTGGCCTATCGCCGCGCGGCGGAGGACGGCGTAGACGCCGCGGGCTACTTTGCCTGGTCGCTGATGGATAATTACGAGTGGGCGTATGGTTACAGCGAGCGCTTTGGGCTGATTCACGTGGATTATGCCACGCAGAAACGCACGCCGAAGGATTCCGCCTTCTGGTATCAAACCGTGATGGAAAGCAACGGCGAAAACCTGTAAACGGGCTGAACACGTCCGTTCTTAGGCCACAAGGCCTGCACATGTAAACGGGCTTCATTCCGTTCCTTGTGCGTTAAGCCATATCGGCTGTCCTCCCCTGCCGGGGCGGACAGCCTTTTGCGTTTCATGGCTCGATTTGATCGACTTTTCCCGTTCCGCCGTCCAGATACACGTATACCTTCTGCGCGGCGCCTGCCTCATCCGAATAGGAAAAGGTCAGCGAAACAATCCGCTTTTTCTTCCATTCTCTGCCGGAGAGAATTCGATCCGTGTAGCTGTGCATCCGGTAAAGCGTTGCGCTGAGCGGATAGCCTGCCTCATGTATAGCCAGCCGGGCGTTGCGTTCCAGCAGGTCGAGGTCAAGGCCCTCGCACTGGTTTTGCACATCCTTGAGAAACAGCATATCGGCCAGCTCGTCGTCGGTCAACCGCCGATACGGCGCGAAAATAAACTTTCCGTTATACGATCCGAGAAATGAAGCGTTATCCAGCTCGACGGCCTTCAGCGTTTCGGGCACATCTTCCCGCCTGAGGATGCCGCGCTCAATCTGGCTGCGCAGATTCTCGTTGCGCTCGTCCTCCTCTTTGGACAGGTCGCGCGTGTAGGTGTGCCCGCGCACGCAGTTGCGCTCATTCAGCGCATCCGGATCAAAGACCTCGCCCAGCTGATGATACGCGTCCAGAATCGCCAGCATCTCCTCATCCGTCAGGCAGTTGCCCGGCAGGAGCAGCAGCACCCGTTCCCCGTCGTATTCCTTCGGATCAAGCGCATATACGCCGACGCGGACACGCTTCTTCGCTTCCAGCACACTTGCGCCGTCTCCGGTTCGCTCACCCGCCGCATAAGCCGCCATCAGCTTTTCCATGCGCTTGCGCTCGCCCATGGTCAGGCGGCAGTTGCTCGTCAGCCATCGCCCGATATCGGCATACATCATCTCCGTCGTATCGATCTCGGTGTAGGCTTCCTCCAGCATCCAGTCCGTTTCCGCCTTCTCCTGCCGCACGCTGGGCAGATAGGAAGCCGTCTCCCGCACCTCGACCATCGGCGCATTCTCGACAACGCCTTCGCGCACGGCCTTCGCCCCTATCGGCAGACAAAGCAGCGCCATCAGTACGGCCAGACCTGTCTTTTTCATGCCAAATCCCTTCCTTTCCATGTCGTTAGGCTGTTCTTTCGGTGTCGTTTCCGTGCCTTTATGCTACCCGATTATGCGTTTCCGTGTCGTCACAGAAATGTATCAAACCTGTAACAAACGCGCGTGCCTCTGCCGATTTCGCTTTCCATGTGGAGTTTTCCGTGATGCAGCCGCGCGATTTTGCGGCAGAGCGGCAGTCCCAGCCCCGCGCCGCCCGCGCTCCTGGTTCGCGCCTTATCGGCCTTATAAAACGGCTCAAACGCCCGCGCAATTTGTTCTTTCGTCATGCCGCAGCCGTAATCTGTCACGTCAAATCCGTCGGGATGCAGCGTCACGCGGACGGCCTCTTTTCCTCCCGCCCTCTGCGCATTGACCACCAGATTGCGCAGCAGCAGAATCGTCAGTTCCCGCTCGCCGACGAATACCGCGCCATCCCCTTCCAGCCGCACGCCGTCGTACACGCTCAGTGCTTCCCGCGCCATCGCCTGTGAATCAAACGGTGCAAATGCGGGTGCTTCGTGATCAAGCCGTGTGAGCAGCAGCAGGCGCTCGTCCATCGTCGAGAGCCGCGACGCCTCCCGCGCCATCGTATCGAGCAGTTCGCTCTGCTGGCTGCCGCTCAGTCTGGATTGCTGCAAGAGCCGCGCGCCGCCAAGGATGGCTGTCAGCGGCGTGCGCATTTCATGCGCCAGCGCGTCGATGAGCGCCTGCCGTTCCTCCGCCTGTGTGCGAAGCGCGGTTTCCCGTTCGTCGATTGCCGCGCTCATGCGGGAAAACGCACGAATCAGGGCGTTCATCTCATCGTTTTTTGCAGCCGGCAGGGGCGCGGCGTAATCGCCGTCCGCCAGTTTTGCAGCCGCGTCGGCCAGTTGACTCAGCGGCCTTGTCAGCACGCCGGAAATCCAGATGGCCAGCGCCCCGGCCAGAGCCAGACCGATCAGGCCCAGCGCCGCCGCGCCCCGCAGCAATTCGCGGCGGAGCGCATACACGGGCGAAACATCCAGCGCGGTCAGCAGCGTGATTTCTCCGTCCAGCGCATGCGCAATCAGCAGCCGTTCGCTTACCCCATCCAGCAGCGTCGCGCGCGTTTCCGTGTTCAGCAGTTCAGGCAGTTTCTGCACCGTCGGAAGCGCTTCGCCCGTGATCGTCTCGCCGTTTTGCAGCAAATAGATCGTCAATTCGTTTGAGCCATACCGCGTCTGCAAAGTTGAAGCAGTGGATCGGCCAACGTTTCCCTCCGCGGTTTCCAGCGTCAGCGCGCGCGCAATCGCCGCTTCCTCGCCAAGCGCCCGTGCGCGTTCCCGCTCCATCGTCAACGCAAAGCTTCGGGAAACGACCAGCGCCATCCCTGGGCCAAGCAGCGTCAGCACGAGCGCCACCATGCACAGCGCAATGCGTTTTCTCACGGTTTTTCCTCCCCTTCGCCGCAGAACCGATAACCGTATTTATACACCGTTTCAATGTATTCCGCGCCGATTTTGCCGCGCAGGCGTTGAATATGTACATCCACCGTGCGCGTTTCCCCCTGATAAGCATAGCCCCATACGCCCGAAAGCAGCGCTTCACGGCTGAGCGCCACGTTGCTGCGGCGCACGAGCATCGCCAGCAAGTCAAATTCCAGCGCGGTCAGCGCCACTTCGCGCTCGCCCTTCGTCACGCGTCGGGACGGCAGATCGACAACCAGCGCGCCGAAGACAAAATGCGTCCGTGCCTTCCTGGTGCGGCGGAGGATGTTTTCCACGCGCGCCAGCAGTTCTTCCGGTTCAAACGGCTTGAGCATATAGTCCTCCGCGCCCATACGCAGCCCGCGCACGCGGTCAGAAACCGCCGTCTTCGCCGTCAAAAACAATACGGGAACGGCCCGCTCCATCATCGTTTCGGCCAGCGAAAAGCCGTCCTCGCCGGGCAGCATGATATCCAGAATCGCCAGATCCGGCGTTTTTTCTTCCATCATGCGACGCGCCTGCCCTGCATCCTCCGCCGCGCGCACGTCATAGCCGACCAGCGACAGCTGCAACATCACAATCTGACGAACGGACGCGTCGTCTTCGACCAGCAAAAGGTTTGCCATGCCGCTTTGCCTCCCTTCACGCTCGATTCCATCCTCGAAATCGCGCGAAAACGATACGGAAGTCGTTTTCCTTCCTCTTTATCATATCATATATTCTTCCTTCTTCGTGTAACAAAGTTGTAACGATAGAAAAACGGACGCGCAACGCACGCCCCCTGCAACGGTTTTTCGCAAATCCGCACACAAGGAGCGCCCATCGTTCGTCCGTCCGATACCATTCGATTTTATCCGAACAGAATCGCCAGCGCTTCGGCCAGCGTTTCCACGCCATAGACCCGCATGCCTTCCGGCGCGCGGAGGTGCCTGGCGTTCTCCCGCGGGATGACGGCGGTCGTGAAGCCGAGTCTCGCGCACTCGGCAAGGCGGCGTTCCGCCTGAGAAACGGCGCGGATCTCGCCCGCCAGACCGACCTCGCCGATCACCGCCCAATCGCCCGGCACGCATGCGTCGCGCACGCTGGAAGCGACCGCCGCGCAGAGCGGCAGATCCGCCGCCGGTTCGGACAGCTCAAGCCCGCCCGCAACGTTGACATACACATCCTGATTGAACAGCGACACGCCCGCGCGCTTTTCCAGCACGGCCAGCAGCAGCGCCAGCCTTCCCGCGTCAAAGCCGTTCGTCGTGCGCCGCGGCGTGCCATAGGCCGTCTGCAAGGCCAGCGCCTGCACATCCACCAGCATGGGCCGTGAACCTTCGATCGCGCAGTGTACGCACGAGCCGGGCACGTTGCGCGCCCGCGTGGAAAGCAGCAGTTCCGACGGATTTTCCACCGGCACCATGCCGCTCTCGCGCATCTCAAACAGCCCAAGCTCATTGACCGAACCGAAGCGGTTTTTCACCGCGCGCAGAATGCGATATTCGTGCTGCCGGTCGCCCTCGAAATAGAGCACCACGTCCACCATGTGTTCCAGCACGCGCGGGCCGGCAATCGCGCCCTCTTTGGTCACATGGCCGACGAGAAACACCGCGCAGCCCGTCGTCTTGGCCATGCGCATCAGCAGACTGGCGCACTCGCGCACCTGAGACACGCTGCCGGGCGCGCTGGCCATATCCGGCCGATACATCGTCTGAATCGAGTCGATGATCATGTAATCCGGCGCGATTTCCTCCCAGCGGCGCTCAGCCGCGTCCATCGCATTTTCGCTGAGGATGAGCAGATTGTCGCTCGTCACGCCCAGCCGCCGCGCGCGCATCTTGATCTGCCGCACGGATTCCTCGCCGGAAATATACAGCACGCGCGCGCCATTCTTCGCCAAATGTTCGGAGGCTTGCAGCAGCAGTGTCGATTTGCCGATGCCCGGATCGCCGCCGACCAGCATCAGCGAACCTTCCACCACGCCCCCGCCGAGCACGCGGTCAAGTTCTCCGATGCCCGTCGTCGCGCGGGCGCTCGTTTCCTCCGGGATTTCGGAAAGGCGCATCGCGCTTGCGCCCGTGCCGGGGCGCTGCTTGTTCGCCTTGACGGGCGCGGCCTGCTGCGCAGCCTGCGGGGCCTGTTCCTCCAAAGTGTTCCACGCGTTGCAGCCGGGGCATTTGCCCATCCAGCGCGGGGTTTCATAGCCGCATGCGCTGCACACGAACACCGTCTTTTCCTTCGCCATGTTCATCCTCCGTCCGAATTCATATGTTGATTGTATCACACTTGGCTGTTCATGCAAAGCGGAAGCGAAACTTTTTTCGTTTCGCGCATTTTTTCGGTTGAATCCGCCCCATCATTTCGGTATAATGGACGTGTTGGTTACATTTCCCGTTTTTGCGTAACTTTCAACTTGACGCCGACTGAACATACACAGGTTTTCATACGAAAGAGGGTCGGCCTTCGGGCTGCTCACAGCGATTTTGGACAGATTCGAGGTTTCAGCCATGAACAGACGCCCCTCTCAGAGCCGAAGCGGCTTTGATTCCTTTTCCCCGCAGCATACCGCGCATTTCAAAGCCGCGCAGCCCGGCGACGAATTTTTTGAGCCCAGGCCACGCGCGCCGCTGGGCAGGCGTGTTCTGGTTTTTCTGCTGCTTCTGTTGCTTGCGGCGCTGTCCGCCAATCTGGCGATCAATCAATTTGTACAGGTTGCGCGCGTCACCGTGCCGATTCGGAAAATGGATTCGGCGCTGGAAGGATATACGCTGCTGCACATTTCCGATCTCAAGGGCGCGTCCTATGGCGCGAATCAATCGCGCATACGTTTTGCGCTGCAAAAGGAAGATTTTGACGCGGTGGTGCTCACCGGAGACATGGTTTCTTCCCGCGGGAACGCGCAGCCGCTCTACACGCTCATCGAGATGCTGCACGAACTCAAGCCCGGCGTACCGATTTATATGATTCCGGGCGACAAAGACCCGCTTCCCGCGTCGATGAGCTATGCGGCAAGCGGCAGTCCGTTCGCCCCATGGGTGCTCGGCGCAAGGCGGCGCGGCGCGCGTTCGACCTGCGTCCCGCGGCGC
>OLRJ01002569.1_pt1 | contig 13370 bp, 12 predicted proteins | sample 1672741 | NCBI WGS metagenome assembly OLRJ01 (sample SAMEA3136719, study PRJEB25190) | human gut metagenome | biome: human gut; feature: human-associated habitat; material: faeces | place: Austria | collected 2013
GCCTGAGAGCGGCGGCGAGCCGTGAGAATCCAGTCCTGTTTCTCACACCAAATCAGTATAATCCGAACCGGATTTTCCAAATCGGAAATCCATATAGCGGTTGATGTAGATATATCGGCTCCAATATGCCCAATGCTCCTCCGGCGTTGCAAACGGATAGAACCCGCCGGAATACATATCCTGAAAGCCATACTTTGCCGCAAAATCGGAGAAGTTCTTTTCAAACCGTTCGCCGGTGTAGACGAATCCGGCAGAAGTGGAAAGCCCTGCGCCCGCGCCGACAACCACGGCGTCGCAATCCCGCAAGGCGGTTTTGAGCTGCTCAATCTGCTCGGAGCAGCTTTTCGTAGATGCGTTTGTCCAAATCCTTGAAAACATTGAAGATCACCTTTTTCACGCTGGTTTGCTTTTTCAGAAATTCCCTGACCGTCCGAACAGCGATTTCTGCCGCCAGCTCGTTGGGAAAGTGAAATTCTCCCGTAGAGATGCAGCAAAACGCCACGCTTTCCAGCCCGTTCTCCGCTGCCAGCTCCAAGCAGGAACGGTAACAGGAAGCCAACAGCTCTTTGTCCTCTTTGGTTACTCGACCGCTGATGATCGGACCGACCGTGTGCAGCACAAACCGGCAGGGAAGATTGAACGCCGGCGTGATTTTTGCCTGTCCGGTGGGTTCGGGATAGCCTTGCCTTTCCATCAGCTCCGCACAGGCAAGGCGAAGCTCCACGCCCGCGAAGGTGTGGATGGCGTTGTCGATGCAGCGATGGTTCGGAACGTAACAGCCCGTCATGCCGGAGTTTGCAGCGTTCACGATAGCATCGCACTTGAGTGTTGTGATGTCGCCCTGCCAGAGATACAGCCCCGGCTGAACGGGGGTTAAATCCGCAAGATCCGTAATGCCTTTGGCGGCGGTTTCATCTTGCAGATAATTGTCCTGCACTTGAAGGAAATCCGCGCCGATGCGCTGCGGTGCGCGAACGTTCATCAGTCCCCGCAGGAGCTGACGCTGCTCGTCTTCATCCGCCGGAATCTCCATTTTTCGGTATTGCGGTCTTTCCCGCAAAAGCGACTGAATCAAAAACTGCCGCCGCTCACGCTGGTTCATGGTCAAAACCTCTTTTCAATAACCTGCTTGGGACAGATTTCCGCGCATCGCCCGCAATGAAGGCAATGGCGCTGAATGATGACCACCGGCTTTGGGGTTATGTCAATGCACTTCTGCGGACAGACAGCGTAGCAAAGCTTGCAGCCGATGCAGCCTTCGCCCACATAGTAACCCGCTGTTTCACGCTCTGTTTTGCCAATGGCAAAGCTGTCTCGGACAATGTGCGCCGGATCGCTGATGTCAAAAAACTCACCATCCGCTTCATACAAACAGAACACCTCTAACGCGCTGCGGGTATTGCCGGGATAGATGGACTGCATATACGCGTTCTTTTCGAAAATCTCGTCCAGCTTTTTACTGCCAATGTTTTTGACTTTACCTCGCAGAGAAATCGATATGTTGTTCTTGGTAGCAGACAGAGCGATATAGCTCTGCTCCATGAGCTGGGCATAAAATGCTTTGCCCTTAGCGGTGAGGAAATACACGCATTGCTCGTCATAGAGAATCATATCGATCACGCGGGTCTGCGGATGCCCGTCCGCTCCGATCGTAGCCATCGTGGCGGAATGGATATCCTCTACCAACAGCTTCAGGTAATCCTCTTTCTGCATGATTCCATCCATCCTTTCTATCAAAATGGCAGCAGTCTCACATGCAAGAAGACTGCTGCGCTGTTTTGCGATTAGAACACGTAGGGCGGATTGCCGGAGAAGTCGGCGATAACGCCGTGAGCGTCTTCCAAATAGAACACCTCAAAGATGGGATTGGTCGCCTCGCCGTATTGCCCCTTCACGATGGGGTTGGCGATGCACATCTCCTTGGCGGCCACGTTGTTCTCAAACACCGCCTTGCCGTGCAGACGAATCCACGCATAGGCCGGGCTGGAAACGGAGAGCTCCACCTGCGGGTTTGCCTGCATATCCTTGTAAACGTCCTTCTGATTGTTGGTGCAGAACCACAGCTTGCCGTCCATCTCGCCGGCGAACATGAAGGGGCGGCACTTGGCCTTGCCATCGCGACCGACGGTGGCCAGATATTGTACAGGGTTGGCTTTCAGAAATTCAACGACCTTATTCATGGTGAAATCCTCCGAATTATCTTGTTCTTAAATGGCTTATTATGGTTTTCCGGTAACGATCAGAACTTGCCGTTCTGATTCTGCCAGGTGGACGGGTCGGCTATGGTCTCCATCACGTCCCAGTGCTCGGCAATCTTGCCGTTTTCATCGATGCGGAAGATGTCGAAAGCGACCTGCTCGCCCGCCCCTGCAAAATTGTAGACCGTCTGCAAGAACACCTTGTCGCCATCCTCAAAGGCGCGGATGTTGTTTACGGTGGTCTTCACCTCCGCGAAAGCGAGGTATTCCACGGAACCGACAAACGCATCCGCGCCGGTGCCGTAAGCCAGATTATGCTGAATGTAATCTTCCGCCAGCAGGCTGCGAGCCATGTCCGCATCGCCGGTGGCGAAGGCGTTGATGAGTGCCAGCGCCTTTTCCGCGTTGCTCAGGGTCTGCGCGTTTGCCGCAGCGCCAAAGCCGATCACGGCGACGGCAATCATGGAGAGAACCAGTACGAGAGAGACAGTCTTTTTCATTTTGAGTAACCTCCTTGGTTTTCGGGCTTGCTTTCGCTTGCCTCTGGCACTATAATAATGCCATAATCTTCTTTCGTAAAGTAAGCACAATATTGTGCTGTAGTTACCAAATGGAAACCAATGGACGATTGCCAAGAAGAAGCGGTTGTGCCGTTGCTGTTTTACGCAATTTTCTCTGCCATAAAAGAATCTTTGGAGGGATTGAAATGAATGATGTCACAGCAAAGAACGAGCTTCCCGCCTGCCCTGTGGAAACCACGCTGACCCTCATCGGGGATAAGTGGAAGGTGCTGATTCTGCGGGATCTGATGCCCGGAACCAAACGTTTCGGCGAGCTGAAAAAATCCATCGGCGCGGTGTCTCAAAAAGTGCTGACCGCACAGCTTCGCGCCATGGAGGAAAGTGGTCTTGTTCATCGCGAGGTCTATGCCGAGGTTCCGCTGAGAGTGGAATACTCGCTGACCGAACTTGGCAAGAGCCTGAAGCCCATTCTGGATTCCCTGCGGGCGTGGGGCGAGGCGTATAAGTCCAAACAGTAAAAATGGAGCATACATGTTTTTGACGATAAGTAGGTGAAGCAAATGAAAACTGTTATCTATTCTCTGCCGTCCGCCTGCGCTGGGGGCATATAAACCTGCCTGAATGATTTGCTGCACTGGAAGGAAAAAACTGTTTCATGTGTTCCTCCTTGTTATGATGGGACGTATTCCCGAGAACGTAACGGCCGTTGCCCTCTCGGAAATACGCCCCAAGGTTTTTCTTGGGGCGCATCTCGTCATCACAGGCTCCATATCATACGGTTTCGCTGTGATGCATCCTCCCACACAATCTTGCGATTTTGCGGGAACCCTGTCTTACTGCTTGTCACCAGCGCCGCAAGCAGTGCCGCAGGCGGCGGGCTTCTCGGCGGGCTTATCACCGGTGCCGCAAGCGGCGGCAGGAGCGGCGTCCGCCTTCTTGTTCCAGCCAAAGAGATTGGAAAGAGACATATTGATTGACTTCCATCTTTTTCGTCAAACAGCTTTTCCTGTTTGCAATGCTATTGTAACCTTTTGTTTTTCTGAAAAAAAGTACGCACAAATGGATGACTGAGTCACTTTTTTGTAACCCGTCCGTTTGCTGGCAAAGCGATTATTGGTACAGATAACCGGCGGACATTTTCAGTGACCGATTGAATTTCAGCACATACTGACCAAAGAAGAACTCCCCGCCTGTCCGGTAGCCACAACCGTCCAGATGATCGGCAGCAAATGGAAGCTGCTTATCATGCGGAATCTGCTGGCTCGTCCCTGGCGATTCAATGAGCTGAAAAAGGACTTGGAGGGCATCAGCCAGAAGGTGCTGACGGACAGCTTGCGCTCGATGGAGGCTGACGGCATCATCATCCGCACAGTTCACCCCGAAGTGCCGCCGAGGGTGGAATATGCTCTCTCTGACTTGGGCGAGTCCATGCGCCCCATTCTCAAAGCCATGGAAATCTGGGGAACGGATTATAAGAAGTCCATACCCGATTGAACGGGCAAGGCACTTTCCTCATTGCGTCCTGATTATTGCTGTTGCTCTATAAAATTGCCCGAAGCCGTTTCCGTGCTGATTTCAGCAAAGAAACGGCTTCGGGTTTTGTATGTCGTTTTTCCGCGATGTTCTGAAAAAGAGAATATCGGCAGGATTTCAGATGAATCTTCCCGTAACGCTCTCCTTGCAGCCGCGAATATCGTCCTGTGAGCCGCAGGCTACGATTCTGCCGCCGTCCTCGCCGCCCTCCGGCCCCATGTCGATGAGATAGTCGGCGCTGCGGATGACGTCCAGATCATGCTCGATGACAACGACCGTCGCGCCGTTGCCGATGAGGGTGTCGAATACCTTCAGCAGCGTTTCCACATCCTTCGGGTGCAGACCGATGGTCGGCTCGTCGAATACGAATACCGAGTCCGTCTGCTTTCTGCCCATCTCGCTTGCCAGCTTCAGCCGCTGCGCCTCGCCGCCGGATAGGGAAGGCGTTTCCTCGCCCAGCGTCAAATAGCCCAGTCCCAAATCGCGAAGAATTTCCAGCTTGGGTCTGACCGAACCCATGTGGCGGCAGTAATGCAGCGCCGCGTTCACGTCCATGTTCATCAGTTCCGGCAGGGAGCGTTCCTCACCGTCTTTGTTGGTGTAACGGATCAGCTTCGCCTGCTTTCCATAGCGCGACCCGCGGCACTCCGGACAGGGAATATCCACATCGGGAAGGAACTGAACGTCAAGGGAGATCGTGCCCGTTCCGTCGCAGACCGGGCAGCGCAGACTTCCCGTGTTATAGGAAAAGTCACCGGCCTTGCAGCCCAGCCGCTTTGCTTCCGCCGTTCTGCCGTAGATTTTGCGCAGCTCGTCATGCACATTCGCATAGGTGGCGACCGTCGAGCGGACATTCACGCCGATGGGGGTTGCGTCGATCAGCTTGACCTGATGAATCCCCTCCGCTTCGATTTTTTGAATGTGATCGGGCATTCGTTTGTCATAGCAGAGGGCTTCCAGCGCGGGAACAAGGCTTTCCAGCACCATCGTTGTCTTTCCCGAACCGGATACGCCGGTGATGACGGTCAGCCGATGCTTGGGAATGTCCACCGTCAGCGGCTTGACCGTATGGATGGAATCGGTCTCCATGTGAATGACGCCGTCCGAAAAATCGGGCTTTCGCTCCGATCGGCTTTTGTTTATGGCCGCGCCGGACAGATATGGCCCGATTACGGAGGCTTCGTTTTCCGCAATGCCCTGTATCGTGCCCTCGGCAATGACTGTTCCGCCGTCCGCACCCGCGCCGCGCCCCATTTCAACGAGCCAGTCGGATTCTTTCAGAATCTGCGTGTCATGGTCAACCAGCAGGACGGAGTTGCCGTCCCGGATGAGATCGTGCATCACGCCGTTCAGACCGACGATGTTCGCCGGATGCAGACCGATGGAAGGCTCGTCCAGAACATACAAAACGCCCGTCGTCCGGTTGCGCACCGCCCTTGCGAGCTGCATCCGCTGCCGCTCTCCGGTGGAGAGCGTGGAGGACGCTCTGTCCAGCGTCAGATAGCCCAGCCCAAGGTCCATCAGCCTTGCGGCAATCTCCAGATAGGACTCGCAGATGTTTGCCGCCATATTCCGCATTTCCTCCGGCAGGGACTCCGGCACGCGCTTCACCCATGCGACGGAGTCCTTCAGCGTCATCTGACAGGCGTCCGCCAGCGAAATGCCCATCAGTCTCGGCGCTCTGGCTTCTTCCGAAAGCCTTGTGCCGCGGCACTCTGGGCAGATATCTTCCTTGAGGAATTTCTCGACCCGCTTCATGCCTTTTTCGTCCTTCACCTTGTTCAGCGCGTTGAGGACGGTCGCCGTGGCGCTGTAATAGGTCATGTCCAGATCGCCGACCGCCGCGCTGTTCTTGTTCTTGGGAACATAGAAGATATGCTTTTTCTCCATCGGACCGTCGTAGACGATCTCCTTTTCCTTGTCCGTCAGGTCTTTGAAGGGAATATCCGTGCGAACGCCCATCTCCCGGCAGACGTCGGTCATCAGCGACCACATCAGGGAGTTCCACGGCGCGACCGCACCCTCGTCGATGGTCTTGCTTTCATCCGGAATGAGCGTCGCCCGGTCAACCGTTCGAACCATTCCCGTGCCGCCGCAGCATTTGCACGCTCCGGTGGAGTTGAAGGCAAGATCCTCCGCGCCTGGCGCGTAGAAATGCTCGCCGCACGTCGGACAGACCAATTCGCCGTTCATCGCCGCCACGTTGATGCTGGGCTTCACATAGTGACCGTTGGGACAGCGGTGGCTGGAAAGGCGGGAGAACATCAGCCGCAGGCTGTTCAGCAGCTCCGTCCCCGTTCCAAAGGTGGAGCGGATGCCGGGAACGGCGGGTCTTTGATGCAGGGCAAGGGCGGCGGGAACGTACAGCACCTCGTCCACATCGGCGCGAGCTGCCTGAGTCATGCGCCGCCTTGTGTAGGTGGACAGCGATTCAAGATATCGGCGCGAGCCCTCGGCATATAATACGCCCAGCGCCAGTGAGCTTTTTCCGGAGCCGGATACGCCCGCAATGCCGACGATCCCGTTTAAGGGAATGTCCACATTGACGTTTTTCAAATTGTGGACTCTGGCTCCTCTGACTTCGATTTTTGTCGGTTTGTCTCCCGCGTTCATACCATGACCTCCGTTGGTGCGTTATTCAGCCGCTTCTTCAAAATATATTTGTGTAAAAACAATGTTTTCATCGTGCCTCGCGCCTATATGTAACCATTATAGTTGCGATTTGTAAAAAAACAATACTTTTCTGCCAAATGCGATTGAGAAACAAGCGTTGCCTCTTTTCGGCGGCAGGCAAATGGGCAGAGGTTTTCATTTGACTGCGGATGGACGCGGAAAAACAAGAAAACGCTTACAGCGTGGAACAATGAACGTCAATCTTCCGCTGTACAAAAAGCAGCTGCCAGGGCTTGAAGAAGCCGGAGTGAATCCAGGCTACGCCGTGGCCTGAGAGTGGCGCTGACCGAGCGGCGTCGAGCCGCGAAAAACAAGTTCCGTTTTTTGCTCAATGGAAAGGCTTTCGAGAAAATCAAAAGTCTTTTTTGTTATTCGTAAAGGACAGTCAAGAGAACAGCGGATATGCCGATAAAATGCTTGACGCTTTTCAACGCTTTCGTATACAATTACAGGGTAACATTTATATTTGCATGTTGGTTTTTTGAATGCGCTGAAAGCGTGGGGCTCCGATTATCAAAAAATGGCGCGCGACGCGTAAGGGCAGTCTGCGGACAAAAAAGACGACGGGACGGTGAAAAGCGTGAAACTGCTGCATATATCCGACCTGCATATCGGGAAACGACTGATGGAGGTTTCCCTGCTGGAGGATCAGAAATATATTGTTGATCAAATTCTATCGATAATTGACGATGAACGGCCGGATGCGGTGCTTATCGCGGGCGATATTTATGACCGCGCAAATCCGAATGCGGAAGCGATGGAGCTGCTGGATGAGCTGCTTGTTCAGTTGGCGCAGCGCAAGGCTTCCGTGATGATCATCAGTGGCAATCACGACTCGCCCGAACGGTTGTCCTATGCAAGGCGTTTTTTTGAGCACAACAGAATTTATATTTCGCCGGTATATGACGGCCATATTGAGCCGATTACGCTTTCGGACGAGTACGGCGAGGTGGATTTCTGGCTGATGCCTTATGTCCATCCGGACAGCGTGGGCGGTTTTTTTGCGAAAAAAACGATACGCAACGCGCAGGAAGCGGCGGAGGCGGTGATCGGCGAAATGCAGGTTGACACGGCCAGGCGCAACGTGATCGTATCGCATCAGTTCATCGTCGGCGGAACAAGCTGCGATTCGGAACGCAGGAACATCGGCACGCTTGAAAACGTTGACGCTTCGCTCTACGACGCGTTTGATTATGTCGCGCTGGGGCATCTGCATCGTCCGCAGGATGTAGGCAGGGCGAACGGCACCATGCGCTATTGCGGCACGCCGCTGGTCTATTCCCGATCCGAATTGGATACGGAAAAATCTGTCACGATGGTAAAATTGGGAGAAAAAGGGGAGGTTTCCACCTATACCGTTCCGCTTACGCCCAAACGAAAAGTGCGCCTGATTCGGGGGGCATTTGATGAATTGATGCGCGTCGGCCCGGAGAAAGATGCCGAGGACGATTATTATTTTATCGAATTGACTGACGAAGAGGATGTGCCCAATGCGGCGGCGCGCCTGCGGGAGCGCTTTGCCAACCTGCTGACCATGAACTACGATAACAAGCGCACCCGGAGTTTTTGCGCGGTGGATTCGCCGGAAGACGCGGCGGAAAAACAGCCGATCGAGCTGATGACGGAATTGTACGAGCTGATGCACAAAGAGCCGATGAGCGAAGACGCCGTCCGCTTCGTGCAGGAAACCATGAAGAAAGTGGGGGGCATGCAGGCATGAGACCAATCAGGCTGACCATGAGCGCGTTTGGGCCGTATGCAGGCAGGCAGACGCTGGATTTGACGCAGCTGGGCGAAACGGGACTGTATGCAATCACGGGCGAAACAGGCGCGGGCAAGACGACGATTTTTGACGCGATTATGTACGCGTTGTACGATACCGGAAGCGGACGGGACAGAAACGGAAGAAACCTGCGCTCGGATTACGCGGACGAACAGACGGAAACCTACGTGGAAATGGTGTTCCGAAGCGCAGGTAAGGAATACAGCATCCGACGCAGCCCGGCCCAGCGCCTGCGCGGCAACAAGACGGATACGCCTGCCAAGGTGACCCTGAAAATGCCGGATGGAAAGGTTGTCACCAGAGCGGGCGAGGTTGCGGCGATGATGGAAAAGGACGTCATCGGCGTGAACGCGGAACAGTTTTCCCAGATTGTGATGATTGCGCAAGGGGAATTCCGCAAGCTGATTCAAGCCAAGACGAGCGACCGGAAGGAGATTCTCCGGCAGATTTTCAAAACTGCGCCGTATGAGCGGCTGACTGCCCTGCTTGGCGAAGCCTGTAAGGCAAAATTCGAGGCCTATACCGATGCGCGCAAAGAGATTCTGATTGCGATGAAAAATCTGCGCACGGAAGAGGACGCCGCGTGGGCTGAACAGCTGGAAAGCATTCAGAATACGAAAGCGGAAGATCTGCATATCGAGGCGGCGCTGGAACTGGCTGACCGAATCATAACGGATGACGAAGACCGATACGGCGCCGCCGTTCAAAGGGAGAAGGCCGGCGAAGAGACGCGGAACGGGGCGCAGAGAGCCTACGAAAGGGCCGACGAGATTCAAAAAAAGCGCGCCGAACTTCAAACGCGCAGCGCATATGCGATGGAGTTGGAGCAGAAGAAGGCGCGGCAGATCCGGCTGAAAGAGCAGGCCGAGGCCAGACAGCCGGAGTTGGAACGGCTGAAAACGGAAATTGCGCTCATTCACAGCCGAATGGATGAATATCACAGGCTGGATGAACTGGAAAGCAGAAGAAAGGCGGCGGAAATCGAAGCTGGGCAGGCGTCTGAGGCGGCGCGGCAGGCGGAGGACGCGCTGACCCGGATCGAGCAGGAAAAACAGACGTTGACCCAGGAAGCGGAAAGCCTGAAAGACGCGGGAGAGAGACAGCACGCGGCCGAGCTGACGCTTCAAAATTTGCAGGAAGAGGGAAAGCGGCTCGGCATGCTGAGCGCGCGCGTGGCGCAGCAGCGCGAAGCGGATGCGGCGCTGAAACGGGCCGCTGACGCGAGACGAGAGGCAGAAAGCTGCGAACAGGCCGCAAGAGAGAAATTGGATGCGCTCAGAAAAGAACTGGAAGCGCTGGGCAATGTGGAACTGGCTGTGACACAGAAACAGAATCTGCTGAATGAAACGCGGACGGAGGCTAAAGCGCTGGAAGAACAGCGGAAACTGCTTGACCGCCTGCTGGCGGCGCGCGAGGATTACAGAGCGGCGCAAAAGGTTTTTCGACAGAGCAGCATGGATGCGGAAAGCGCGTTGAAAAAAGCGGCGCAACTGCGCAGACAATACAACGACAACATCGCCGGTATTCTGGCAAAAAGCATGGAGGAAGGACAGCCGTGCCCCGTTTGCGGCAGCGTGCATCATCCGCATCCCGCGGCGATGACTGCGGAAATCAGTCTGGCTGTCGTGGAACAGGCGGAAGACGAGGAAAGGGCGGCGCGGGAAAAGGCAAACGGAAACGCGGCCATCTGTGAAAGAAAGCGGACGGAGGGAACCGCGCTGCGCGAACAGGTTGCCGCGCTGATTCCGAACGTGCCGGATACACAATGGGCGGAACATGTCCGCTCCGCCGTTTTAAAAAACGCCGAGCAGGCAAAGAAACAGGCCGAAGATTTAAAACAGGCTGAAGGAAACCGCATGCGGGCCGAGACGCTGAGCGCGGCCATTTCATTGGCCGAGAAGGCATGGCAAAGCGCGCAGAATCTCAAACAGCAGCGGGATGTGGACAAGCAGACCGCGATTCAGCGCGCGGAAAGCGCGAAAGCGGAGACGAAAAAAGCCGCGGAGGGCTTGATGCCGGAGGGCTGGACGGAAAACGCGCTGGCGGAGAGGGCAGACGAGAATCGGCGAAAGCAGAGCGGACAGAGAGAAAAGATGGAAAAGGCTGAGGCCGATCGGAATCGGATGAAGGCCATCCAAACGCGTCTGGATGCGCTGGAAGCCCAAAAAGAAGAACAGCTTGCCGCGAAAAACCGCCATGCGGAGAAAGCGGTTGAGGCGCAGGCAAGCCGAAAGGAAAAGCAGGAACAGATCGAGACAATCAGACGCAGGCTCGCCTTTAAAACGGCAGCGGAAGCCGCAAAGGCGATGGAGCAAAAGAAAAACGACGGGGATGCGATCCGGAAGGCGATGGATGATGCCTCGATTCAGCTTCAGGAGACGGAGCGGGAAGGGGCCGGGCTTCAGGCTGTCATCGCTCGGCTGAACGACGAACTTTGCGACGCGCCCCAGAGCGATCTTGCGCAGCTTGAGCAGGAAAAAAACAACGCGAACGCAGCGCTTCAACAGGCGGCGAAGGAGCGGGAAAACACCTACGCCCGTATGAAGAGCAACCAGCGCCAGCAGGAAAATCTGCATCGAAGGGCGGCGGATGCGGTTCGGCTTGAACGGGAATACCGCATGATGCAGGATGTGGCCGCCACAGCGGCGGGCAAAATGACCGGACAGGCCCGAATTTCTCTTGAAGCTTATGTGCAGACGGCTTATTTCGACCGGATCATCCGGCATGCCAATCTGAGGCTGCTGCATATGTCCCGCGGGCAATACGAGTTAAAGCGCCGTCAGGTGAAGGAGGGCGGCACACAGGGCGAGGTGGGGCTTGATCTGGATGTGATGGATCATTACAACGGAAGCGTCCGCGACGTCGGAACGCTTTCCGGCGGCGAAGGTTTTCTGGCCGCGCTCTCTCTGGCGCTGGGCATGTCGGATACGATTCAGGCCAGCGCCGCTTCCGCCGTTCGGCTGGATACCATGTTTGTGGACGAGGGATTTGGTTCGCTGAGCGGCAGTTTTCTGGAATTGGCGATGGGCGAATTGATGGATACGGCGGAGAACGGCCATCGCCTGATCGGCATCATTTCTCATGTGGAGGATGTGAAAGGGAGGCTTCCGCGCCGTATTGAGGTGACCAAGCAGCCCGCCGGCGGAAGCGCTGCGGTGATTCGATAAATTGCCGCATAGGTTTTTGCGCAGCGCGGCTCGCTGCACTGAAACAGGCCGTAGTCGCCCTGCGTATAAAACAGGCGGCGTTCGCTTTGACTCATGTCCAGGGCTTCACATTCCTGACGTCCATTCACAGGCATTCTTCGGCGTTTCCAGAAGAATGCTTTCGATATATCGGGGCAGAAAACCGGTCTGCTGCCGCCAGCGCGCCGCCATCTGCGCGTCAATTGGGCAGGCATCCATACGCCCGGCGAAATACGCCGCGTTGATCTCTGCGAAGAAATCGGCCAGCTGTTCGGGCGCGTCATCTTTCTGAATCGATTGGAGCGCCTGGCGGATGCAGGTGGTTCGGAAAAATTGGGAGGCATAATCCGAAAAATGGAGGAGCTGCGGATCGTCTAATCCCTGCGCCGCAGCCCACGACGAAACATCGACGGGTTCTGTGCGGTAAGCAGCTTTGTCAGATGAGAGCGTCAGCACGCCGTATTGATTGGGCGAAACGGCGAGCGACGAGGTGGCGATATCGCACAGGCCGGAAGCGCTTTTCGCCATATGCTGCATATGGATATGTCCGCTCAAATGGCACAAAACCGGCCATTCTGTTTCCAGCGCGAGCAGCGCTTCGGCGTTGTCGATGGTGAAACCCGTTGAAATCAGGCTGCTGTGATCGAGCAGATTCTGATGACTGACGGCGACAACCCGGCAGCCGCTCCGCTTGGCCTGCTCAAGCTGGTCGGCGATCCACGCAAGGGTTTCCGAAGGCACGGAGCCGGGCTGCGTGACGGCATTGACGTCAATCATCAGAAGCCAAAGACGATCGGAAAGCGCAGCGACATAGCTCAGAGAACGGTTGTCTTTGGCGAGTGCACGGTCATAGCCGTGCGCATGATAGAGCGCCGCAAATTCCTCGCCGGTCACGCTGCTGACGTGTTCATAAGCGTCGCCCTCAAAGCGGACGGCGCTTCGGTTGTTCAAATCGTGATTGCCCGGCAGGACGAATACGGGAATACCCGCCGCGTTGATCCGATTCAGCTTTTGAACCAGCGCTTCGTGGCTTTCGTATTCGCCGTTGAATGTGAGATCGCCGGAGAGAATCAACGCGTCCGGCTTTCGGGAGATCACCTGATCGACAAAAGCATCCATCAATTCGTCGCTGTAAGCCATGGTTTTGCCGTCGCTGTTCTCAATCAGTTGATTGAAAAACGCGCCGTGGTCGGTCAGCGAAGGCGCAAGATAGTGCAAATCCGTGGCCGTTATCAGGGTTTCGCCGAGCGCCGCAAACGACATGCTGCAAAGAAGCGCGAGAGAAAGAAAAAATTTTTTCATGCCGATTCCTCCTGTCTGCTGAATCGGATTATAACACGGGAACGGAGGCTGGGGAAGTAGGCACATAAAGATAACCGATACGGCTTTACGCAATTTCCTGTGAATAAAAAAAGTCCCGCGCCTTTCGGCGCGGGACTTATTTCATCAATCAATAGCGGGAAGCACGGCGGGAAGC
>OLRJ01002570.1_pt1 | contig 13365 bp, 9 predicted proteins | sample 1672741 | NCBI WGS metagenome assembly OLRJ01 (sample SAMEA3136719, study PRJEB25190) | human gut metagenome | biome: human gut; feature: human-associated habitat; material: faeces | place: Austria | collected 2013
GTACAGGAAACGGAGGAATTCTTTTGCGAGTTCCTGATTCTTTGCAGCTGCCGGAATAGAGAACTGCTCGCAGCTGTCGAATACATAGTGAACATCATCTGCATTCTCTGTCGGGATCGGAGCCATGGCAAACTCAAATCCGTCTTCTCTCGGAGCATCCTGCATCTCATTTTCCATCCAGGTTCCATTTGTGATAAAAGCAGCTTTTCCAAGCATCATCTCTGTCTGGGATTCTGTATGGTTCATACCTACTGTACCTTCCAGAAGATATCCCTTATCTGCAATCTCTTTGATATGAGTGAGGGCTTTCAGCACGCCTTCATTATTAAAGGAGCCTTCTTCATAATTTGCGATCTTTGTGAGAGCTTCTTCACCACACTCATTTGCAATTGCCGGCCAGAGCATTTCTTCCATATATCCCGGATAGATTCCCTGATAAGTAAAGAGGGAACGTCCGTCGATATCTTTGACTGTATCACCAAGTGCAAAGAACTCATCCCAGGTCTTCGGAACTTCCAGATTGTTTTCGTCGAAGAATGTCTTATTGTAGATCAGGCCCTGTGGACCGCTGTTGAACGGTGCGAGATAGATATCGCCATCTCCATATGGTGCACACTTGCTGCTTGCAAGGATTCCATCTGTGATATCATCACGGAGTGTACCGGTTCCTGCATAGTTTTCGCCATCAAAAACATCGTTCAGGTTCAGAAGTGCATGTTCTTTGATCAGAGAAAGGATCACGCCGTCCTCACCGCCATCATTCAGGCAGATAAAATCCGGTACATTTCCGGCAACGATCTGTGGACGAATGATATCACCGATGGTAGGGCTGATGGTCATGTTTACTTTCACGCCCTCATGACTTTCCTCAAAGAGTTCTACCATCTGATTCCAGTAAGCATCTCCGTATCCACCCTGGAAGATTGCGATGTTCAGTTCCTGTTCTTCCGCGTCTGCAAATGCAGTGAGTGGTGAGAGTACGCTAGCTGCGCTCATCGCAAGGATCATAGCAGAAGCTGCAAATCTTTTCTTCATATGTTTGTTTCCTCCTTCGTTCTGGCTTTTTTACGTTCGCCTTATGATGACAGTATACGGCAAAATATTTTTGTAGTAAATTAACAAAACAGCCCTGCTTATGGAACTTTTTCTTGTAAAAATTATATGATATAGATTTTCTTGTGATAAATATGTACAATCTTTTTCTATTTGTGTTTTGGATGGATTATCCTGACTTTTTTTAGTATAATGGATAAAAAGGCGGGGAGAAAAATGAATAAAAAACAACGTTATCAGGGATTTCGTAAATTCAGTATCAAAACAAGGCTTGTCATCGCTCTTTTGCTGATATCCATTATACCATTGGCAGGAATCAGTGGCTATTCCTTTCATATCTTTTCCGTAGCACTCCGGGAAAAACTTTCTGCTTCCATTTCTCAGACTTTATCGATGATCAATCTGAATATGGTAAGTGAGATTGAAAAATATCAGTATCTGTGTGGCTCTATCTGCATCAGCGAAGAGATCAAGGACGGGCTTCTGAACAAAGATATGCCAGATATTGAGAAAAATCAGGCGATCAATGAGATCCAACATATGGTTCGCACCAAGATCATCTATCCGGCACAGGCCAAAAATATCACCGTATATGATACCGACGGAAATATTTTTTATGATCTTGGCTATGACGGTTTCTATCAGGATGATGTAGACATGCTCCTCGACCGGCTGCGCCTGGAAAATCAGGATGTATGGGCGTATGTACACACCTACCGTGACAGAGACATTCTGGTCCTTGGAAGAAGGATCTATGAACAGTACAGCGAAAGCCGCGTGATCGGTTACACCCTGCTTTCCATCGATGAGAAGATTTTTTCCAAGACAGTCCTCGAACCGGTGGGACTGGCAGATTCTTCTAATATTATGTATATGAACATGGACGGTACTGTTCTTTCCTCCTGGGACAGAGATATCGCACTCGGTGAAAAAGTTGACAGCGAATTTCTCAAAAATATCCAGCAGAAGCTTCCTTCCAGGACTGATTCCTTCAGCATCCACAAAGATGGCGAAGAACAGCTGGTCACTTATATTTTCAATAAAAATCTCAATCAGCTTTTTGTGTACACTATGCCTTATCATTATATCAATTCCGAAGTTTATACCATGCTTCGCCGGATTCTGATCGTGGCAGTGATCCTGGTCCTCATGTGCATCGGGATCGTCGCAATGGTATATCCGGGAATCACCTCCCCGATCAGAAGCATGCTAGATTTCTGTAAAGAATTATCCCACGGAAACCTGAATATCCGTATTCAGGATAACCACAAAGATGAACTTTCGGACCTGTCCGGCAGCATGAACCACATGGCAGATACCATCCAGAATCTTCTCGAACAGCAAAAAGAACAGGAAAAGAAAAAAAGAGAGCTGGAACTTCAGATGCTCCAGTATCAACTCAATCCTCATTTTCTTTTTAACACCTTAAACAGTCTGCGCTTTGTGGCAGCCATGCACAATGACCAGATCGTCAGTGACGGAATCCAGGCGCTCAGCAGTCTTCTTCAGAATACGCTCACGAATAAGAACGAATATATCACCGTGCAGGAAGAGCTGGAAAATCTGGAAAATTATTTTTCCATCCTCCGCATCCGATATGCAGGAAGTTTCGAATATTCTTTCCACATTGAGGATGACGAACTGCTCTCCTGCCTCGTTCCCAAACTGATCCTGCAGCCGCTCGCGGAAAATTCCGTGATGCATGGTTCTTCCGATGATGGTTCTGTCATGAAGATCCATATTACCTGTTGGGAAGAAGACGGACATATGATCCTGGAACTTCAGGATAACGGAAAAGGATTCGAGATGACTCAGACTGATCTGAACCCGCACAAAGACCGCAAAAAAATCGGCGTAGCAAATGTAAATGATCGTATCCATCTGAACTTTGGCCGGAAATACGGGCTGAAGATCAACAGTCACCCGGGCGAGGGTACCACCTGCACCCTGACACTGCCAGAGCTTTATGCCGATACCCTGTCACAACATCCAGAAGAATAAACAAGTACCTCAGAAAGGACCCAAATGTACAGTATACTTATTATAGATGATGAACCCATTGTAAAAATTGCTCTCCGCTCGATCCTCCCCTGGGAAGAACACGGTTTTTCCATCTGCGGAACTGCTTCGAATGGTCTGGAAGCCATGCCTCTCATCGAGAAGCATCAGCCGGATGTGATCATCACTGACCTCAAAATGCCGGAAATGGACGGGCTGGAACTAATCCGTACCCTGAAAGAAAAAAATTATCCCGGAGAGATCCTCGTACTCAGCAATTATGAAGATTTTGATTCTGTGCGGAGCGCACTTCTTCTGGGCGCGGCAGACTATCTGTTAAAGATCAAGATCAGTCCGGACACCCTTCTCGCCTGCCTGAACAAAACGACCGAAAAGCTGCATGAAAAAGCTGACAGGAAAATTTCTGTTCCAGCGGAAACCGTATCCGAAAACAGAACCCGCCTGCTCCTCTCCTTTTTTGAGGGAGAATCTTCCCTTTCCTCTTTTACGATCCAAAACGCCGGCACAGACCTGCGCTTTATGCAGGAACCATGCGCCGTCTGCTATGTGACCTTTGAAAAATTCCTGTCCAATGAAGCTTTTTCTATCTCGGGAAAACTTCTGTGTGATATGATTCTGGACGCAGTACAGGGTGTACTGCAGCCATATATCCTTGTACTGAACGACTACAGTGCACTGGTAGTCTTTTCCCAGAAAGAACTGGATGCAGGCCAGATGAAAGTCGCTCAGCTCGTAAAAAAGCTGTACAACCGTTTCACCATGTACCAGTCCTTCGCCCCGGATATGCCATATCAGGAAAATCTTCCGGACTATGAGGAAGCCAGAAATACCTATCAGACCTTTACCATAAATGAAGGACATTATACAGACGATATTGCCAAAACCCTCGCATATATCGAAGAAAATTACATGCACCGGCTCACGCTGTCCTCCATTTCCGCAAATGTCAGCTTAAGTTCCAGCTATCTGTGCCGTGTTTTTAAATCAGAAGTCGGAACAAGCATCACCAGTTATCTGAACAACCTCCGAATACGAAAAGCCGCCACCATGATCAAAGACAACCGACTTTCTCTCAAAGAGATCTCCACAATGGTAGGAATTGATGACCAGCTCTATTTCAGCAGACTGTTTAAAAAATGTATGGGAATTTCCCCTTCGGAATACGGGAAACGATTTCACCAGTAAATCTCAATCTGCTTTCAGCGTGATCTCCTTTTCTGTTCCGTTGTACAAAAGTGTACGCACCGTATCTGTTAGCGATTTCAGACTGCATTCCGTGATCCTGCCGTCCTTCCATGCAAAATCAATCGTAATGCCGCCCGGTGCTTTGAGACCCCTTATCTTTCCATCCTTCCATTCCTTCGGAAGCGCCGGAAGAAAAAGAATCCTGTCGTCCTGATACTGCACCAGCATTTCCAGCACAGCTGCAGCAAACCCAAAATTTCCGTCAATCTGAAATGGTGGATGTGCACAGAGCATATTCGGGTAGATTCCGCCACCGACCAGACTGCAGTTCTCTTCTCTTGTAACGTGAAGCTGATTTTTCAAAAGCTTCAACGCACGCTCTCCATCTCCGAGCCGCGCCCATAGACACGCCTTCCATGCCATGCACCAGCCGGTTCCCTCGTCCCCTCTTCTGTCCAGTGCCACACGGCAGGCAGCCAGAAGTTCCTCATCCTCTCTGTGGATCAGATTTCCGGGATAGAGACCGTATAGCTGTGAAACATGTCTGTGGTGCACATCCACTTCCGGATAGTCCAAGAACCACTCCTGAAGCTGCCCGCCTTTCCCCCTCTTAAAAGGCGGCAATTTTTCAAGTGCCGCTTTTACTTTATCCGTAAGTTCTGTGATTCCAAGGATCTCGCAGGCTTTCAGATAGTTTCCAAACAGTTCTTTCAGGATACTGTTATCCATTGTTGAACCAAACGTCACACTATGGGCACCTTGATCCGGCGCTGTAAATGTATTTTCCGGCGATGTAGATGGTACTGTGACGAGATATCTTTCATAAGGTACCAGGTAGCCTAGATAAAACTCTACTGCACCTCTGATAAGAGGAAATGCTTTTTCTCTCAGAAAGTCTTTATCCAGTGTATAGCGGTAATGCTCCCATAAATGCCAGCAGAGCCATCCGGAACTCATCGGCCACATAGAGTATGTACAGGGATTTTCATCCTGTCCGAAATGGCCAACCGGGCTGGAATGACCCCAGATATCCAGATTGTGATGACTCACCCATCCATTCAGATGATAGACTTCTTTTGCTGTCTTTTTTCCCCGCGAGGCAGTCCGTTCGACCAGATCAAACAGCGGCTCATGGCAGTCACTTAAATTCGCTTTCTCTGCCATCCAGTAATTCATTTCTGTATTAATATTTACCGTATAGTTGCTGCTCCACGGAGCTCTCAGATCATGATTCCAGATTCCCTGCAAGTTTGCACACTGTGTGCCGGGCTTCGAGGAAGCGATCATAAGATAACGGGCATAGTGAAACATTTTTATCACAAGATCATTTTGTACACCAGGATTCAGCGTAAGATCCATCCGGTCAAAATATGCTTCGTATGCCTTCTGATGAGATTCTTTTAATTGTGGATACGAAAGGTTACAGATTCGTTCCAGCATCTGTTTCTTCCTGGCTAAATAAGAATCCTGTGATTGAAAGTCTGTTATCCCAGACAGATAAATGTACACATCATTCTCTGCTGTTACCAGAAGCGTGTTATCCTTTTGACAGACGCAGCCTTTCGGTGCCTGCACGGAAAGGCCGATTACAAACTGTGTTCCTTTTCCCCCTTCATAGACGATCGGATGCTCACAAGAATAATAAGGCGGTGCCACATATATCGGAGCCTGTCCCTCCAGTACAAGGCCATTTGTCCCAAACGCAGAACAGGCATGCCTTATCTGGCTGTCCAGGGAAATATGCAGCTCCAGATTACTGTACGCGTCTGCTTTATAATGAAGTGCCATGACCGGTTCTGACATACTTGTAAAAAATTCTCTTTGATATACCTGTCCGTCCTGACGATATACGACCTGTTCCAGTGCATCTCTGAGCGAAAGTTGTCTCTGGTATGATCCATGCTCTTTTAATTCAGGTACATTTGTATCAATATACAGATTTCCTGCCGGAAGATAGCTCTCTGTCCAGTCACCAAGGATGTTTTCTTTACAATAAGCTTCCGCCTCTTCATACTCTCCATCAAAAATTTTCTGGTGCAAAAACTCCCAGTCCACATCTGTATTTTTGTTTTCTTTATCTCTTCCTGTCCCGGACCAGAGTGTATCCAGATTCAGTTCAACCTTTTCCTTTCGAAGCCGTCCATATGACATCGCTCCCATAGATCCGTTCCCAAGAGGAAGTGCTTCATTCCATGCTTCTGCCGGCCTGTCAAAGACCAATGATAACTCATTCATTTTATTATTCTCCCATGCAGCATTCTCTATTTAATAATACAGAAAAACTCCACAGAATAAAATGTCACTTAAAAGTACATATTTCTGCGGAGTCTTTTTACGTCATTTTATGATAACTAGATTTGATACCACCTGATCTCATTTGCTTCCATATGAAGTTCGAAGCTGCTTCCGTCGCCTTTGTATACAACGGTATCCTGTGGCTCGTAGGTATTGTTTACGACGCAGTATTTGCCGTTCTTTACATAGGCGTGGACTTCTACATTGTAGTTTGTGGAATACCAGCAGTTCAGTTCTTCCTCTGCGGATGCGGACCAGAGGACTGCACGGTAGAGGACACGGCTGTTCTTGAAACTGTATGGAAGTCCGCTGATATAGACACCGCGGCCCTTTCCGAAGGTTCTGACTGCCATCTGCACTTCCTGGTCTTTCTGGATCAGGATCTCGGTTCCGTCAAGTGCATAGATGTTCTTTTTGCCTTCGCCGAAATCAACGTCTCCGTCACTGTCTGCCAGGATAAAGTGATTTCTGTGTTCTTCCCAGTTGTATTTGTCTTTGTTCAGGTTGAAGCCGTTTTCTTCTTCTACTCCAAGCACATCGTCAAGCTGGAAATAATGTCCCTGCCACTGGTGAGCTGCCGGTTCGCCGACTCCGATGAAACCGCCGCCGTTGTAGACAAATTCTTTTACTGCAGTGACGATCTTCTCGTTTACCCAATACTCGCCACCGCTCTGTGCAGTGTCTGCATCGCCTACGTTGATCACAACATCAAAGTTTTTCAGTAGATCCTTATTTTCCAGGATATCATCAAAGCTGATGAAAGAAACATCAAACGGTGCACCGCTCAAAGCCTCGATGATTCCGAAATAAGAATAATTCTGTTTGTAATAAATTGCGTGATGTACCATGTGATTGCCCCAGGAACGCATTTTGCCCCAGCAGTTCAGGACTGCTACTCTCTTCACGCAGTACGGAGTCACACCCTGGATGTTGTCATAGAGTGTACGGAATTCCTGGCATACCTCTTTGATATACTGTACAAAATCCGGGAATTCCAGAGCAAGTTTCAGGTAGCCGCCGTAACCGATTCTCTGGATCGGGCTTCGGAGGATCGCACGTCTTGCTGTCACCCAATTTACTTTAGCTTCTTTAACCGGATCACCGCCCTCGTGGAAGGTATCCGGGAAAAAGTACGGAAGGAAACGTCCTTCTGTATATTTTACATTCTTGATATCGCTGAACAGACGCAAAGTCGCACCATTTCCGACACTTCCAACGACAGCATCCAGTCCGATGGATGCAAACTCATCCATAAACGGCTCCATGCCAATCCAGTGATCGCCCATGAACATCATAGCTTCTTTACCATATTCGTGGACAATGTCTACCATCTCTTTGGCAAGCTTCGCAACTTCTCTTCTCTGAAAAGCCTGGAAATCTTTGAATTCTTTGGACGGAATACGGTATGTATTGTTCATGTAGCCCTGGTCGATAATGTATTCCGGACGGAACGCATAGCCCACTTCTTTTTCAAACTGTTCGAGGATATATGGGCTGACAGATGCGGAGTAGCCGAACCAGTCTACGTATTTTTCTCTCGCAAGCTCATCAAAGATCAGGGTAAACTGGTGAAAAAATGTCGTAAAACGTACTACATCCACATATTGATGCGTATCAAGGAAACGGCGGAGACGCTCCAGGGAATGCGCTCTTGTCTTTGGCTGACGCACATCAAAAGTGATCTGCGGCTCCACGTCCTTCCAGTCATTTACAACTGCATTATACATATGTACCGGGTCCCACATGATATATGCCAGGAAGCTGACGGTATATTCATGAAAAAGCTTCGCCGGTGCGATCACGACATTTCCGCTCTCTTCGTCATAAGACCACTGGTTTGTCGGAACGACTTCGCCTGTGGTACGGTCAATGACTTCCCACCATCTGGTGATATCGTCACGGGTATTTACTTTCAGCATGTCCGGGTAGAGATGGTCCATAAGGTGGATCTCAAGTTTCTCATCTGTTGCTGTATGGAAAGAGCTCATGATGTACATCTGCTGGATCTCATCCGGATTTGCCTTTGCCCATGCGTTATCTTTTCTTGTTGTATAGTAGGTAGCGTAGATCTTTGCACCCGTATCTTTTAGTTCTGCCGGGAACTCTGTTCCATCGCAGTCACGGATCGCATCTGCGCCCCATTCTTCCACGATATCCAGTGTTTCTTTTACCACATCCAGGTTTGTCGGAATCGTAACTCTGCCTTTGTTTTGGCTCATATGTGTACCTCCGTTTTATATTTATAGATTTCTTTTATCATCTGTTTTTGTTTTATTTCAGATACTATCAGAATACGTCGTTTTTGTCTGTTTTTCAACGTTGTTCTTGCTATACTTTTTAGAAATCTTGCGGTATTTTATCTTTTGTGCTATCCTGACAGTTGAAAAACTTTTCGGTCCTGGGAGGTACATATGAGCACACAGTTTTTTTCTTTTTCAGATGATACGCCTTTTTCAACGGAAGCAGTCCTGGTGAACGCCTCTTCTTCTCATTATGAGGAAGACTGGCCCAGCATCCCACATACCCATGCCTTCACGGAACTCTTTTACGTCAGTGAGGGAAGTGGAGAATTCCTGATTGAAAACCAGCATTTTTCTATTAAAAAAGACGATCTGATCATCGTCAACCCTCATATTCAGCACACGGAAATTTCCTTAAGTGCCTCGCCACTTTCTTATTATACGGTCGGTGTGGACGGGATCAGTTTTTCCTTTCATGATCAGAAGGAATTCCAGATCTTTCACTGCCGCCAGAAGCACGCCGACCTTTTATTTTATTTTCATTCTCTTTTTCAGGAACTGGATGAAAAAAATGATGGTTATGAAGAGATCTGCAAACACACGCTTGCCATTCTGATTTCTCAGCTCCGCCGTTTTGCTGTCTCTGATTTTCAGTTGTTTCCATCCTTTCATCCAAGCAAAGAATGCGCCCTCGTCAAGCGATATCTGGATTCCCACTACAGCGATGACATCAATCTGGAACAGCTTGCCAGCTTAAGCCATCTGAATAAGTATTATCTGAGTCACGAATTCACGCGCTACTACGGAATCTCTCCGATCAGCTACCTGACCCACCGCCGGATCGAAGTATGCAAAAATCTCCTGGAGAATACAGACCATGAAATCTCGGATATCGCTCATCTTGCCGGATTTTCTTCGCAGAGTTATCTGGCACAGAGTTTTCGAAAATACTGCGGTATGACCGCCGGAGAGTACCGTCGCAGCAAAAAGAATCAGACGATATGACAGATGATATCTGCTTTCAACATTACTTTTTTTCAGTTCCATCGTTTTCACAATCAGCTCATTCCAAAAACTTTTCCCTTCAGAGGCAGTCCTGCCAGTTCTGCCAGACGACGTACCCCCATTTCAGCTGTAGATACCGCACTCTCCACATGATTAAAATCAGTCGCACTGTAATCGAACAGAATATTCGCCTGTGCTTCAAATTCGTCATCACAATCCCAAAAATAGAACTGCATCGGCTCGCACGAAAATGCATCAATCTGATATCCAACATCTCCCAGCGGAAGTCTGAGCCCGTTTAATTTTTCAAAAGCATTTTCCAGCTCTTTTGCATGACCGGAAAAAGTTGCCGCAAAAACATCTGTCACACCAATCTTGTATGCCGGTCCAAACGGTCGTGCATTCCGTAGATCTGCAAACGGAACCCATTTGTCCATAAAAAAGGCATTTTCTTTTACATAGCCAAGAAGTGTATAGATATTCAGCATTTCTGTTGCATTTGCCTTAGCTCTGCCATCCAGCCGGTCAATTCTTCCATTGTCCAGCCGAATTCCGAATGGCACACCAAAATGTGTGATTTTCAGATAGCCATCCTCTTCCTTCAATTCCGGAAGCCGATTCATCAATTCCTTTTTTTCCATCTGCAGGAATTTCCCTGCCCACTCATCACAGAGTTTGATATAATTGGATGTTCTTTCCTCTGCCACAGTACACCCTCCTCATATGACTTTTCTTTTTCTGTATTATACCTCTGTCAGACATTTTTCCGCAAGAAAAAAGACCTTCTACAGAAATCCATTTTCCATAGAAAGTCTTTTCTTTGTTTTATGCTTTATGAGGATTTTACTTTATTCCAGAGATCGCCATACACCTGGTCAGCCTCTGTTCCAAGATACTGGAATGTTTCCAGATTATCATATTTGGAAAGGTCCGGGAATGCGATCTCACTGTTTCGGATAGATTCATCCTCGATCAGTTCTCTCGCAGCTTCATTTGGCGTAGAATACGTAATGTATTCAAAGTTCATCAACGCAATATCCGGTCTGCAGAGGAAATTGATAAATTTTTCTGCATTTTCTTTATGTTCTGCATTTTTCGGGATTACCCAGGAATCGATCCAGATATTGGATCCTTCCTTCGGGATCACATACTCCAGATTTGGGTTTTCTTTCTGTGTGTAAATTGCCTCACCGGAATAGATTACACCAAGTGCAGCTTCATTTCCGATCATTTTATCACGCACCTGGTCGATCACATATGCCTGAACCAACGGTTTCTGTTCAATCAACAGATTTTTTGCCTCAGTCAGCTCGTCCAAATCTGTGGAATTCAGAGAATAGCCAAGATATTTCAGTGTCACGCCAAATGCATCACGGACTGAGTCCTGCATCAGAATATTATCCTTGTATTTCGGATCCCAGAGAATAGACCAACTGTCCACCGGCTCATCTACCATCATCTTGTTATACAGAATGTCGACAGTTCCCCAGCAGTACGGCACGGAATATTTATTCTCCGGATCAAACTGCCTTGACTGCTCCAGATACTGTTTCCCGATATTTTTAAGATTTGGAATGTTATCAAAATTAATCTCGGAAAGCAGACCATTTTCAATCATTCGCTGAATCATATAATCACTCGGGCAGATCACATCGTATGCGATCGCACCGGAACTGATCTTTGGATACAGAATCTCATTTGTTTCAAATTCTTCATAAACAATATCAATTCCCGTTTCTTCTTCAAACATCGTCAGGACTTCCGGATCAATATATTCACCCCAGTTGTATACAACCAGTTTCTCTCCATTCATGACATCGTTTTCTTTTGCATAATAGAAACCACCACCAATAAAGACAATACAGATTGCAACAGGAACTACACGCTGAATCAGGATCTTTTTCACTCTGGAAGGCTTGCGGACCTTTTTCTTTCTGACCACAGTTTCCTCTTCTTCCTTCGGTGAATAGTTGATCAAAAGGAGCAGCACCAGAACTGTCACAAACATGATCGTGGAAAGTGCATAGATCTCCGGTTTGATCCCTTTACGAACTTCTGTATAGATTTTTGTGGAAAGTGTATCAATTCCAGGTCCTTTTGTAAAATGCGTGATTACAAAATCATCCAGAGACATGGTAAATGCAAGCATAAATCCAGAAAGTACTCCCGGTACAATGTCCGGGAAAACAACTTTAAAAAACGCTTTGACCGGTGATGCACCAAGATCCAGCGCAGCCTCATATGTATAACGGTTCGTCTGCTTCAGCTTCGGTAATACGCTTAAGATCACATACGGAATATTGAACGTAATATGTGCGATCAGGATTGTTCCGAAGCCAAGTGTCATATGAAATGCAATAAAAAGAAGCATCAAAGACACACCCATCACGATCTCCGCATTCATCATCGGGATATTGGTAAGTCCCATATACATGGTCTTCCACTTCTGCTTCATTCCCTGAATCGCGATTGCAGCGGCCGTGCCAATGACCGTTGCGATTGCAGCCGAAACAAACGCTATGATAAGTGTGGTATAAAACGCGCTCATGATCTGTTCATTTTTGAGAAGTTCTTTATACCATTTCAGTGTAAATCCACCCCATTTTGCTCTTGTCTTAGACTGGTTAAAAGACAGAACGATCAACGTTACGATCGGGGCATATAATAAAATAAAAATAAGGGCCAGGTATATCTTCTGTAAATATTTTCTGATCAAAATGCCGCACCCCCGTCCTCATTATCGTATTTTGCCACAAGTGCCATACTTGCAATGATAAATACCATCAGTACCAGGGACAGACCACTTCCAACATGCCAGTTGCTGTTCTGTTTGAATGACTGCTCAATGACATTACCGATCAGAAGGATCTTTCCGCCTCCAAGAAGGTCAGAAATAACGAAGGTTGTCAGCGCCGGTACAAACACCATCGTAATACCGCTGATCACACCCGGAATACTCAGTGGAAAAATGACCTTCCAGAAAGTCTGTACGGAATTGGCTCCCAGATCACGTGCTGCATTGATAACATTTCTGTCAATCTTGATCAGTACATTATAGATTGGAAGCACCATAAATGGCAGAAAATTGTATACCATTCCAAGAATGATGGCATATGGTGTATTAATGATCTCCAGCGCCGGTAAATGCAGGAAACTTAAAACACTGTTGATAACGCCATTCTTTTCAAGCAATGTCTGCCATGCCAGTGTACGGAGAAGAAAGTTCATCCACATTGGCAGAATAAAGACCAGCACAATAAAACTTGTCTGGTTTACCTGTTTCTGACTCAGGATCATTGCCAGCGGATATGCCAGAATCAAGCAGATTGCCGTACTCAAAAATGACAGAAGAATGGACATGCCAAGTGCCTTCAGATTCTCCGGTGTCGTGATCTGTGCCAGATTGGAAAATGTAAAACTACCCTCATCACTGGTAAATGCATAATACACGATCACCAACAACGGAATCACTACAAATGACACGGACCAGAACAGATACGGACCGGCAAGCAAACGCTTATTCTTCAATGTTTACCGCCTCCTCATCTTCCGATTCCGGTTTTTTCAT
>OLRJ01002578.1_pt1 | contig 13305 bp, 7 predicted proteins | sample 1672741 | NCBI WGS metagenome assembly OLRJ01 (sample SAMEA3136719, study PRJEB25190) | human gut metagenome | biome: human gut; feature: human-associated habitat; material: faeces | place: Austria | collected 2013
GTTACATGTACGATGTACAGGAGAAGCTTTATCTGCAGAATCTTTTTGAAAGTGATGGCGCCTACAATCCGAAAAAACTGGTGGATGTAATGGAACTGTCGAAGAAGGGAAAGATATCTGAGACGAATCTGTCCGGCGTCACGTACACAATGGAAGAGCTGGTGAACTGGGGCGAAACTTACAGTGGGACAGATAACGACAATCTTTACAAACAGAATGGCGTGATCGTCTGCCAAAAGCCAGACGGAAATTATTACTACTATTATATGAATGATTTCTTCTCTCTTGTAAATGCAGGAAAACTTCAATTTCAGATGGGCGAACAGGACAGAGATCAGTTCCTGGCAGGATTGCAGGCAGGTGAATTTACAACTTCCGGATATTATACATTTCAGATTACAGATGAAAATGGTGATCTGCTTTATACAGACTGCTGGAATTTTGGCCAGTCTCTGATAGAGAAATACGCACCGGTTGAGGCAGATAATCTGCTTCAGGTTGTAAATAACAATCCACAGTTAAATGGAAGATTGTCGCTGGTTTACGATAATATAGCCACAGCATTGCAAACAATCTATGAAGACTGGCAGGATTATGAAGGCGGTTGGGATTATCTGGAAGAGGGAAATACCAATTTTACCTATCTGTACGCAGATGAATCGACGAAGAAAGTTACTACAAATAAAGCAGAATATGCAAATTATGCGGATGTAAGAGATAGCATAGAGAATATAATAGCTTCTGCGTCTAAAAAATCTGTGAAATACATGGTGATCTATCCGGAGTTGAAAGATTTTAAGACGAATATGAATGTATCTTATTCTGATCAATGGCTTAATATTCGTTCTTATGGTTATTATTCCGGAGGAACAAAGTGGAAAGATGTTTTTGCAGTTGCGGTTGATACAAAATATCCGATTCAGGATCAATTTTACCAGAACAGTATTGAGTATCAGAATAATATTCCGCATATGAAAGCAGCATTGCATTTTATGATTTTCAGCGGACTACTCTTTTTGATCACAGTAGTGTGGCTGACATTGGGGGCAGGAGGAAAACCGCAGGATGAAGAACTGTATTTGTTAAAGTTCGATTCCTGGAAGACAGAGATTGCCGCTGCAGTTATTATTTTTGTCTGGGTGATTGGAAGTTATTTCTTTTTCGTAGCAGGAATCGATGGAATTCATATCTTATTTGATGGAATTACAGGGTTGTGTAGTTCCTATGGGGCTGTGGAAAGTGATACATTTATTCCGTCATCTTATGTTCCAAATGTATATATGCAGACTTTAAGTCTCGGAGAATCAGTGGGTGTATTTTCCTATGGAGTGTTCACATTTACTTGTTTCTTTGCCGGTTACCTCAGTCTGGTAAGAAGAATTAAAGCAAAGAGTCTGTGGGAGAACAGTCTGCTTCGAAGCGTGGGAGTATTTCTTGGAAAAGTATTCCGAGATGTGAAGCTTACAAAGAAAACAGCAGGACTTTTGATTCTTTATTTCCTGTTTCAGCTTTTCGTACTTTTGGATAGAGATTTCTTCCTGGTGCTTCTGCTGCTGATCGCTGACGCAGTGCTATTCTATTACATGGTTGCAGATGTGATGGAGAAGAACCGACTGAGAAAAGGAATCCAGGAGATTGCTGCCGGAAATATGAGTTATCAGATTCCAATTGACGGACTGCATGGAGAGAATAAAACCATTGCATTGATGATCAACGGAATCGGAACCGGACTTAATAAAGCAGTTGCTGAGGCAATGAAAAACGAACGTCTCAAGACAGATTTGATCACAAATGTTTCTCATGATATTAAGACACCACTGACTTCTATTTTGAACTATGTCGGCATCTTAAGACAAACAGATCCAGCGGATTCGAAAGTTCAGGATTATCTGAATATTCTGGAAGAGAAAGCTCAGAGACTGAAGACATTGACAGAAGATGTAGTAGAAGCATCGAAAGTCAGCAGCGGAAATATTTCGCTGGAATATATGGATCTTGATCTGTCGGAAATGATCCAGCAGACGCAGGGCGAACTCGAAGAAAAATTCGAGGTGAGAAATCTGGCGATCGTCACAGATCTTCCGGCAGAACCGGCTGTTGTGCATGTTGATGGTAGAAGAATGTGGCGTGTCTTGGAAAATATTTACGGAAATGCAGCCAAGTACGCAATGCCTGGAACCAGAGTTTACGCGACTCTGAAAACAGATGATACAAAGGTAAGATTTTCATTGAAAAATGTTTCCGAGCATCAGTTGAATATTCAGGCGGACGAACTGACAGAACGTTTTATCCGCGGAGATATTTCCAGAAGTACGGAGGGAAGTGGATTAGGACTTTCTATAGCGAAGAGCCTTACAACAATGCAGGGCGGCACATTTGACTTGTATCTGGACGGAGATTTGTTCCGGGTAGATATTACATTTCCAAGAGTGAAAGCAAAAGGAAATGCTGCCGGGGCAACAGAGGAATCGAAAAAGAAATCATCAAGCGGTGTATCTTGACATTCTATTCGCGTTATGCTAACCTTTTTAAGGAATGAAAAGCAGTGATAAGCGAAACGCGATGAGGAAGAGAGTAGTCTGTAACAGATTCTACAGAAAAGTCCTGAAGGCTGTCAGGCCGGATGTTGAGAGGGATGGATGGAAGACAGATGAAGATGGCTTCTGAGCAGCGCAGATGAGCCTGAACAGAGTGAGCAAGTGAGTTGTTTAAGCGGCAATCTTGAATAAAAAGATCCGGGTTAGTCTGTGAAGGGATTCGCCCTTTATAGCGAAGAGTATCAACAGTGAGAAATGCCGTAGTATTCAAAGTGGTTTTGATTAACAAAGCAGTTTTTACTAACGAAAGTGCAGATACTCATAGAGGTTTCTTTCCGCGAGGAAGGAACGAAGAGAAGTGGTAACACGAAAGTAGGATTCGTCTTCTCAGGGATGCAAGTCTCTGGGAGGGCGTTTTTTAATGTATTAGGTTCTTTCCTAATATATTAAAAACGCTCCGCTAGGGATATGCGCTGCGGCGTACAAAGTAGGTGTCGCAAGCGACCGCCGCAAGTGCAAGAATGTGCCTTGGCACATTCTTTTTTCGCGAAAGATCCAGCAGAAAGTCGTAATAGTAGTCACTGGAATTTGAGAAAAGAATCCCACATTGTGGGAAAAGGAGGCAGACAAATGTCAGAAAAACCAAAATATTATATAACAACAGCGATCGCCTATACATCAGGTAAACCGCATATCGGAAACACATACGAGGTCGTGCTTGCAGATGCAATCGCACGTTACAAGAGAAGCCAGGGATATGATGTATTCTTCCAGACAGGAACAGATGAGCACGGACAGAAGATCGAGCTCAAAGCCGAGGAGGCTGGAATCACACCAAAGGAATTCGTAGATAATGTATCAACAGAAATCAAAAGAATCTGGGATCTGATGGATACATCTTATGACAAATTCATCCGTACAACAGATGAAGATCATGAGAAACAGGTTAAGAAGATTTTCAAGAAACTTTACGACAAGGGAGATATTTACAAGGGACATTATGAAGGAATGTACTGTACACCATGCGAGTCTTTCTTCACAGAGTCTCAGCTTGTAGATGGAAAATGTCCTGACTGTGGACGCCCGGTTCAGCCTGCAAAAGAAGAGGCATATTTCTTCAAAATGAGCAAATATGCAGATCGTCTGATCGAGTATATCAATACACATCCGGAATTTATTCAGCCGGTAGCACGTAAGAACGAGATGATGAACAACTTCCTTCTTCCAGGACTTCAGGATCTGTGTGTATCCAGAACATCCTTCAAGTGGGGAATTCCGGTAGATTTCGATCCAAAGCACGTTGTATATGTATGGCTTGATGCTCTTACAAACTATATCACAGGAATCGGATATGATGCAGATGGAAACAGTACAGAGCAGTTCAACAAGCTGTGGCCAGCAGACCTTCATCTGATCGGAAAAGATATCATCCGTTTCCATACAATTTACTGGCCAATCTTCCTTATGGCACTTGATCTTCCACTTCCGAAACAGGTGTTCGGACATCCGTGGCTGCTTCAGGGAGACGGTAAGATGAGTAAGTCTAAAGGAAATGTTCTCTATGCAGATGAACTCGTTGATTTCTTTGGTGTAGATGCAGTTCGCTACTTCGTACTTCATGAGATGCCATTCGAGAATGACGGTGTTATTTCCTGGGAGCTGATGGTAGAGCGTCTGAACTCTGATCTTGCAAATACACTTGGAAACCTTGTAAACAGAACTGTTTCTATGACAAACAAATACTTCGGCGGAACAGTAGAAGATAAGGGTGTTGTAGAAGATGTAGATGCAGAATTGAAAGCAGTTGTAGAGAATGCTTCTAAAGCAGTTGATGCTAAGATGGCAGACCTCCGCGTTGCCGATGCGATTACAGAAATCTTCAATCTGTTCAAACGCTGCAATAAATATATTGATGAGACAACTCCTTGGGTACTCGGAAAAGATGAATCCAAGAAGGATCGCCTTTCTACAGTACTTTGGAATCTGATCCAGAGCATTTCTGAAGGGGCAAGACTTCTTGAATCTTTTATGCCTTCTACAAGCAAGAAGATTCTTGAGCAGCTTGGTAACGGACATGTAACAGAGAAACCGGAGATCCTGTTCCAGCGAATGGATCTCGAAGAGGTTATGAAGAAAGTTGAAGAACTTCATCCGAAGGTAGAAGAAAAGAAAGAGGAAGAAGCTGTTATCGACATTGAGCCGAAAGATGAGATCACATTTGAGCAGTTCGGAGCAATGCAATTCCAGGTTGGAGAGATCATTGCATGTGAGGCTGTAAAGAAATCCAAAAAGCTTCTCTGCTCTCAGGTAAAAGTTGGAAGCCAGGTAAAACAGATCGTATCCGGAATCAAAGCACATTACACACCGGAAGAAATGGTTGGTAAGAAAGTTATGGTTCTTGTAAACCTGAAACCTGCGAAGCTGGCAGGCGTACTTTCAGAGGGAATGTTGCTTTGTGCAGAAGATGCAGAAGGTAACCTTGCACTGATGACACCGGAAAAAGAAATGCCGGCTGGAGCAGAAATCTGTTAATCGAAATGTTTGAAAATTCAGACAATTACAACCAAAGCAGATAATAAATAAAAAATATAAAAAAATCAAATGAATATATTGACAAATTAGACGCCGAATGTTATTATATAACCATCAAAGAGAGAAAGAAATCTCCCAAAGATATTTAACTAAGAAGGCAAAAGTAACAGATGCCTGATTAGATTAAAAATACAAGTTCAACAGGAGGTCAGTCCCATGGACAGTATAGTTTCAGATTTTTATCAATATGTCAGTGGTATGATGAGTGAAGGTTCCTGTGAAGAAAGAGACCTTTGCCAAGCGTAAAAGTCCAGTAGAAAGAAAAGAAGATCAAAGATCGGAGAGTACGGAAACTGGAAGCAAAGAGAAAAAGATGAATCACTCATAGATGTATTGAATAAAAATACCGCATATAACATAGAATGAAAAATGTGTAAAGAAACATTGAAAGGATATGTTATAATCTCAGATTTGTTATAAAAGCAGGAATGATTTGACAGAAGATTTAATACATAAAGTATTGAATGGATATGAAAATCATTCAGGTGATAAAATAACGGACGACAAAGGTCTCACAGGAACGTAGAATCGCGAATAATCTCCGATACAAAATATAAAATTATAATAATAATACAATTAAATAACACTAAAAATGCACTTTCAAAAGGAATTGAAGGTGCATTTTTTTGACATTACAGACCTCATATGGTAGAATAATGAAAGAGTATCGGCTAGTGCCTAATGGACACATTCAGACCAAAACTAATATTTCAATGACAATGAGGTGAGTACAGTGGATAAGTATGAATATAAGTTAAAGACAGAAGAGATGCTGGAACTTATGGAAGATGGAGAATACAGAAAAGCAGCGGCAGCAGCAGATCTGATTGACTGGAAGCGTGTCCGTAACGCAGGGATGCTGATGAATGTCAGTGATATTTATGAAAAAACAAAAGAGTATCAGAAGAGCTATGATGTGATGAATCTTGCATATCGCCGTTCTGAAGGAAGCCGCAAGGTGATCTATAAGTTATGTTCTCTTGCAATTAAGACAAAGAATATAGATGAAGCAATCGACTATTATGACGAATTTATCCAGATTGCACCGAAAGATCCGAACAGGCATATCCTTAGATATCAGATCTTAAGAGCGCAGAGAGCGCCGATCGAACAGCAGATTGAGGCTCTGGAGGAATTTAAGAAGGCAGAATATATTGAAGAGTGGGCTTATGAACTGGCGAAGCTTTATCGCGAAGCAGGTATGATGACAGAATGTCTGGAAGAGTGTGATGATCTGATCCTCTGGTTCAGCGAGGGTAAGTATGTTTATAAGGCAATGGAACTGAAGATGCAGTATAAGCCATTGTCACCATCGCAGCAGCAGAAATATGATCACAGATATGAGAAGCTTTCTTCAGAGACAGAAGAAATACCGGATCTGACTTCCTATTTAGGAGAAGACGAGGAAAAAGATTCTGCGTCAGAAGGAGCTGAAGCACTTGGAGATACAAGATCAATCGGGCTGACAGAACAGCCGGTGATGGAGAACGACAGTACTTCCGATGTGATTGACACGGATGCGGTTACTTTGGAAGCGGCAGAAGAGCCGGATGCCGAAGTAGAAAATCCGGAAGAAGCAGGAGTAGAAACAGCAGAAGTTATAGAAGTTTCCGAGGATGAGTCAGAAGTTCAGCCGGCAACGGTAGAGACAAGTGGAGATAAGAGAACACTTAGCAAAGATACTGCTTCCATACCGATTGTCAGTAAGAATCCGGTAAAACCAGTCAAGAAGAAACTTGGAGATACGATGCGGTTAGATGAAGCTCTGCAGCAATTACTCAATCCGAAACCGGAAGTTCAGGCAGAACCGGGAGAAGAAGTCGAACCGGATATGACAGATCTGGAAGAGGATATTGCAGCAATTGAGGATGTAGAAGATCTTGAGATCGTGAATCAACTGACAGAAGAGAAGAAAGCTGAGGAAGCCAGTAAAGAACGAGTAGTTCCATCAGGGATGAAAGAACTGATACCGGAACCGGAGACAGAAGAAGAACTTATAGAACAGGCAGTGGAGGAGACTTCAGAAGATGTCCCAGAAGATGCAGTTACTATAGAAGCAGGAGAAGCAGAACCGGAAGAAGTTCTTGAAGTAGAAGAGGCAGAACCGGAAGAGGAAGAAATCCTTGAAGTAGAAGAAGCAGAACTGGAAGAGGAAGAAATCCTTGAAGTAGAAGAAGCAGAACCGGAAGAGGAAGAAATCCTTGAAGCAGGAGAAGCAGAACCGGAAGAGGAAGGAATCCTTGAAGTAGAAGAAGCAGAACCGGAAGAGGAAGAAATTCTTGAAATAGATGCAGCTGAGTCAGAAGATCTGACAGATGAATCAGAAGATTTGTCTGAGGTGGAGGAACTGATCTCAGAAACTGAAGTTGTCAATGATGAAGATGATTCAGAAGGAGCAGCAGTAAGAGAGACTATGGACAATAAAAATAATGAAGAACCAATTTTATCACCAGAGATACAGAAACTGATTGATGAGATTGAAGGTGTTATTCCGGAAGAGGAAGAAGTAGATGCAACAGTAAGTTCAGAAGAAGTTCTTGAGGTAGAAGAACCACATGAAAATATGGGGGAGCTTGCGGATGATCTCAGACTCGGTGAGGATGAGTACGAAGATTATGATGCGTATGACTGGGATGATGCAGAAGAGTTTGACGAAGACGATATTTTAGATGATTATGAAGAGTCTGATGACGATTTGTTGGATGATTATGAAGACGATGATGATGATCTGTTCGGTGAGGAAGACGGATATGATGATCTGGATGCCTATGGTTATGAAGAAGACGATGAGGATGATGAAGTAATTAATCCAAGAGATCTTTTCACAGCAGAAGATAAGATTTCAGATGATGATCTTCTTGGTCTGAATTCTTATGAAGAAGTGCCAAATTTTGAAGATGAATTCAGCGTGAATCCAGCGCATAGTGAGGAACCGGATGACAGAGAGATTCCGGATGAAGATGATGGAATTGATATCATGTCTGCGACGACACCATTGAGCCGTAAAGAGACTGCAAAATTGATCGCAACAGGTAAGACATCACCATTACCGTTAGATGAGATTGCAGATGCAATGTCTGATACAGGATTTATTGTACATGGTCGTTATGATCTTGAAACACAGAGTGGAATCGGTACAAGAGCAGGACTTACAGAGGAACAGAAAAAACTCTTCTCTTATTTTGTACCTGTGCGTGGTATGAGTGAGCAGCTGGTAGATGTACTTGAGCAGGATAAGAACTGTACAAACCGCAAAGGAACTTCCAGAACAGGAAACCTTCTGATTATTGGAAATAAAGGAAATGGAAAGACAGTCCTTGCTGTTGATGTTGTAAAGGCAATTCAGAAGCAGCGTGACATCCGTCAGGGCAAGGTTGCAATTGTGACAGGTGAGTCACTGAATAAGAAGAGAATCGGAGACATTTTCCGTAAATTGTACGGCGGTGCATTGATCATTGAAAAAGCCGGACAGATGAACGAAAAAACACTCGCCAAGCTGAACAAAGCAATGGAGCAGGATACAGGAGAACTTTTGGTAGTTCTTGAAGAGCAGAGAAAACCACTGGACAGACTTCTTTCTTCCAACAGAGAATTCAGAAGAAAATTTACTTCCAGACTTGAAGTGCCGATCTTTATTAATGATGAACTTGTAACATTTGGACAGACTTATGCTCAGGAGAATGGTTACAGAATCGATGAGATGGGAATTCTTGCACTGTACAGTAAGATTGATTCTTTACAGAGAGAAGATCATGCAGTAACAGTAGCAGAAGTGAAAGAAGTGATGGATGATGCGATCGCTCATTCACAGAAAGCTTCTGCAAAGAAGCTTGTGAAGAGAGTATTTGGAAAGAATACAGATTCTTCCGACAGAATTCTGCTTTCAGAGAAAGATTTCAACATTTAATGACATATATTTGTTAAGAATTAATAGACAGTCAGTAAAACGACTGTCTATTTTTGTGCAATAATACATTTTCTCTTTCTTTTTTATACAGTATCAAGTATAATAAAACTATAGTGTTCAAGGGGAGAATGAAACTTTGTTACCAATTGAAAGATTCGGTAATGTGCCTTGATCTATAAGAAATTGTATGGTTTTTAAATCATTACAATCAGGAATATATTTGAGCAGTGAGGTGGCTTTATTATGGTTAAGAAAAACAGCACGAAGACGAAAGTGCAGCCTTATGAGATCGGAGAACTTGACCATTATCTTTTTGGGCAGGGAAATCATTATGAGATTTATAAAAAGATGGGTGCCCATGAGGTGACAAAGAACGGAAAAAGAGGAGTATATTTTGCGGTATGGGCTCCTCATGCAGTAAACGTTTCTGTAATCGGAGAGTTTAATGACTGGGATGAGACGAAAGATAAGATGAAGAGAGGGGAGCCTCTCGGAATATACACATGCTTCGTTCCGGAGGCGAAGAAAGGGGATTTGTATAAGTTCTGTATAGAGACACAGGCGGGTGAGAAGATCTATAAAGCAGATCCATTTGCTAATTATGCAGAGCTCCGACCGGGAACAGCATCTAGAATCACAGACATTTCTAATCTGAACTGGTCAGACAGTAAGTGGATGACAGCTCGTGAGAAGTGGGATAACAAAGAAGAACCAGTGTCTATTTACGAAGTGCATATGGGTTCCTGGATGAGACATCCTGGAAGAGAAGATGAAGGATTCTATACATATCGTGAGTTTGCAGAAGCAATTACAAAGTATGTAAAAGAGATGGGATATACTCATGTTGAGTTGATGGGAATCGCAGAGCATCCGTTTGACGGTTCCTGGGGATATCAGGTAACCGGATATTATGCACCCACTTCACGCTATGGAACACCGGAAGATTTTGCATATATGGTAAATTATCTTCATAAGAATAATATCGGTGTTATTCTTGACTGGGTACCGGCGCATTTCCCGAAAGATGCACATGGTCTGGCAGATTTTGACGGAACACCGACATTCGAATATCCAGATCCGAGAAAAGGTGAGCATCCTGATTGGGGAACGAAGGTTTTCAATTATGAAAAACCGGAAGTTTCCAACTTCCTTCTGGCGAATGCGTTGTTCTGGGTTGAACATTATCATGTAGACGGACTTCGTGTAGATGCAGTGGCATCTATGCTGTATCTGGACTACGGAAGAGAAGATGGACAGTGGATTCCGAATAAATTTGGTGGAAATGAGAATCTTGAGGCGATTGCATTCTTTAAACATCTGAATTCTGTAGTTTGCGGAAGAAATAAAGGCGTTATGATGATTGCAGAAGAGTCCACAGCATGGCCGAAGGTGACAGGATCTCCTGAGGATGACGGACTTGGATTTACTTTGAAGTGGAATATGGGATGGATGCATGACTTTACAGAATATATGAAACTGGATCCTTATTTCAGAAAAAATGCACATCATATGATGACATTTTCTATGGAATATGCATATTCAGAGAACTATATTCTTGTACTTTCTCATGATGAGGTTGTTCATCTGAAATGCTCCATGTTGAATAAGATGCCGGGAGAAGGATGGGATAAGTTCCGCAACTTGAAGGTGGCATATGCATTTATGATGGGACATCCTGGAAAGAAGCTTCTCTTTATGGGACAGGAGTTCGCACAGCTTCGTGAGTGGAGTGAAGAGAGAGAACTGGATTGGTTCCTTCTTGCAGAAGAACCACATCAGCAGATTCAGAACTGGTATAAAGATTTGCTTCATCTTTATAAGAAGAATAAGGCATTGTATGAGTTGGATAATGATCCGAAGGGATTTGACTGGATCAATAAGGATGATATCTTCCGGAGTATTTTCAGTTTCACAAGACATTCAAAAGATGGTAAGAAAAATCTGCTCTTTGTATGCAATTTTACACCGGTAGACAGACCAGATTATCGTGTTGGTGTTCCGAGAAGAAAGCAGTTTAAGCTTGTTCTTAACAGTGATGAGACAAAATACGGCGGATCAGGAGAGGAACGCCAATTGGTTTACAAGCCAGAGAAACAGGAATGTGATGGTCAGAAATATTCCTTTGCATATCCTCTTCCGGGATATGGTGTGGCAGTATTTGAGTATTAAGTTGTATGGTATGATATTTTCTACGAATAGATGGAACAGGAATTAGACATACATTAATTTGCCCCTGCATAGATTGTAAAAAACAAACTATGCAGGGGCTTTTCTATGAGAGAATATATTGAGGAGCGTGCAGTGGAAATTGCAAATTATATTATAGAAAATAATGCGACAGTGAGACAGACAGCAAAACAGTTTCGGATTAGTAAGAGTACGGTGCATATGGTAGTAATAAAACAGAACGATTAAAAATAATATGGATGATTAAATAGTAAGATGATTTATAATGAATAATTAAAATAAATATAAATGGCCATAGGAAAACTATAGCTTTTTTGTGTATAATAAAAGAAAAACTTTTTATGAAAAAGAGAGGATACAAGAAAACAAGTTTACTAGGTACATAAGTAAAGGATGGAAAGTATGAGTGGTAGATATATTGATGAAAATGTAAAGAGAAGATTGTATGCAGAATCTATGGGATATTGTATGAATCCAAATTGCCGATGTAATTTATTTGCAGGGACAGGAGATATAATAGAAAAAGCTCATATTGATCCATATTGCAAGACGGCAGATAATTCTTTTGAAAATTTGGTCTTGCTGTGTCCAAATTGTCATACAAATTTTGATAAAAACAATGCTTTTACGCCACAAGAGATTTTGAGTTGGAAGAAAACCCGGCAGGAAGAATTAAAAAATTTTTTTGAAAAGAAATTTACTACATTTGAAGAACTAGAAGCGGCTGTTGTTCCATTGCTAATGGAAAATAAGACGATTTATGAAAATTATTATAAGAAAAATAATAAAAAACTTTGGGATAAATTTGAACCTGTTATATTGATAAATAATAGAAAGTTAAAATTATTATTGAAAACAAATTTAAATTTAATACAGAAACAACAAGAGGAGTGGTATTCAAATTTAGCTAGTATTCATTTATTTATGGCCCATATTGAGGAGTTTGAAGCTACACGTGGCGATGATGAAAAAAATCGAGAAATTCTTTTCCCTGTAGAGATAAATTCGATATTTGGAGTTGTTCCAGTAGAAGAGTCACTTATCCCATCTACGGAATGTTTAGAATTGTTGATAAAGAAATTGAAAGAACAAGAGAAATTTGTTGCCATAGAAATGGGAGTTGAGCATCCCTGTATTTTAATGGTGGAAAACAATAAAACAGTTCAAGTATTTTTGGATGATGCACCTAGACTTAGGCAAATATATTATAATTATAAATGCTTTAAAAAAACAAATGTAAGACTGGAGAGTTTAAATTTTGCTTTAAAGTATATACGAAATAAGAAAGTTCCATTTAAATTTATAAATGATGAGAATCTAAGAGAAATTAGCATAAATCATATTAAGATGATTTTCGTTTATGAATATTGTTTAGGACAAGTAAAATTGATGGAAATGTTACCAGAGGAGGATACTGTTATTGTTAATTTACATAATTGGAATGGTGAAAGCTGTATATCTAGACAAGCGTATGAAAGGGCAGAAAAAATGAACGTAAAATTATTGACCATGGATGCATTTTATGAATATGTTCAAGAAATCAAGTAAATCAATTATTATACAATTGGAAGAGAGTGTGGATCTTTTTAAATATTTTGAACATGTATATTTATTCGGATCAGTATTAGAATTAAATAATAGATATAACGATGTGGATATTTTGCTTATATATAGAAAATATTCAACTGAAATAGAGCGGGAGTTAAAGAAAATCAATAACAAATTAGAAAAAGAATGTGAGTCTGCTATTGATTTGACAGTTTTGGATTGTGAAGAAGAAAAAGAGGTTCAGTTTTTGAAACGATTAAAAACAAAATATTTAAAGATAAAATAAATATCTGTAATGCTACCTTCTTCCAAGAAATGTAATAGAAGGTAGCATTGTAATACAAATTTTTAGATTAAAAAAATGATGTTACGATGGAATCCAAGTGTTCTGCAATTCCGAAAAAATCTTGATTTAAATTTAATGCACGCACAGAAATCTGATTTCCGCTCATCTGGTATGTATTATTGGGAATAACATCTTCATCAGTCTGTGCATAAAGAAGCATTCCAGAGACAGTATGTTCACAGTCTTTT
>OLRJ01002583.1_pt1 | contig 13289 bp, 11 predicted proteins | sample 1672741 | NCBI WGS metagenome assembly OLRJ01 (sample SAMEA3136719, study PRJEB25190) | human gut metagenome | biome: human gut; feature: human-associated habitat; material: faeces | place: Austria | collected 2013
TGTTTGGCACGCAGAAGAACCTCGTTGGAGTTATCGTCACGGTCAAATACGCACCAGATGGAATCGCCATCTTCCGGGTAATACGGATTATTGCCCATCGTTGCCTTGGCCTTCTGCACAAGCCTGTCAGCGGACTTATACTGCGAAGAAATCGGGATAATGTCAATATTGCATCCTCGGCTGCGGAAACGCTTGAAATAGCGAATCTCGGTTTCACTGCCCTCGCAGATGAGATACACCACTGGGTTGCGCTTTCTGGTGTGAGCAGACCTGCGGCTGATTTCTTTTACTCTGCCCATGCTGCACTCCCTCCAATGAACGGAATCGCGCCGTAGCGGCCTTGCAGATACCCCTTGGAGATGTTCTCCCCCCTCCGGGGAGAAAACTCAGTCAAAGCGTAAATATCGGTCTGCATGGTCTTTTCATCTTTCTCTGCAAACCAGATCTGATCACGCCGAAGCAAAGTCAAGTCGAGAAGCCCGGTGTCGTGAGTCGTGAAAATGAGTTGTGTATGGTTCGTATTGATGGCGGCATCCTGCATCATTTCGATCAAGTGCCGGGTCAGGAGTGGGTGCATACTGGATTCAATCTCGTCTACCACCAGAACAGCCCCAGATTCCAGAGCAGCGAGCCACATACCGATGCGAGAAAAGAATCGCTGTGTTCCAACGGATTCCTGCCCCAACGGAAGCCAGAAGCCCTTGGATGTGCCATCTTCAGCGTCGAGAGTGTGTAGTGCAGAAATGATAGGTTCTTCCTTGGAACCAGTGATGCGGATGTCTTTGATGCCTAGATCGGCATACAGCATTTCATGCAGGATACGGCTCTTTTCGGAGCCGCCCAACCGGATGGCAGACAGAGCGGTATCCAGCCGCATTTCTGTTCCCATGAAACCTGTCAGCTTTTCAAAGAACCACAGGTACGCTTTTTCGGTTTGCGGACAGTTCCACTCGTTCGAGCTGGACAGATACAGACGATTTTCGGCAGTTCGTCCAGCAAGCGTGAACTGCTCTTGAATGTTCTCGCGGAACTGATAGTCATTGTTTTCTCTGGAAAAAATCAGTGCTTCCCGGCCATTAGGCCAGTGATAGAGATATTCGGTCAAGATTCTGGACTTGTCAAACGAGAACCCATAGGCATACTTGATGCCGCCATAGAAATAGATAGCTTCAAAGCTGGTCGGCTGTGTAGGTTGGTCTGTGAAAGCAAACGGTTCCTGCGGAAGCGGTTCGCCCTTCAGCAGCTTGGCATATCGGCCACAGACCATTTCCCGCATGAGCAGGAGTGCATGGAGGACATTGCTCTTTCCCGCTGCATTTGCGCCGTACAGTGCCAGCACTGGAACAAGCTGTTTCTTCTCGTCCGGTGAAATCAGGCAGTCGACCAGACTTTTATCTGTAGATGCTTTCAAGCTGATGATGGCTGTATCCTTGATGGAACGGTGGTTGGTGACTGAAAATTGAAGCAGCATCGCAATTCCTCCCAGATGATTTTCTGAATCCAGTGTACTCTATTCTAGGCGAAAAGTCAAATCTTAATTTCAATATTTGCAGATGTTTTTCAAAAATCGAGAATAAAATTTAAAATATCAGCTTTTTATACGGTTCTATCTCAGCTATTCAATTTTCCAGACAGTGTCTGGAAAATTGAATTGGTCGCATTACTGCGAGTTGCTGTCCATCTCCGATAAGGAAAAGCGCAGCTTCTATGAAAAGGAAGCAGTCAACGCCGGATGGTCTGTCCGTGAGATGAAGCGGCAAATCGATAGTTCTCTGTTTGAGCGTCTGCTCCTGTCCCGCAGTGATGCCAACAATGAGCAGGTTTTGGCGCTGGCTGAAAAGGGCGTGGACTACGCCAAGCCGGAGGACATCATCAAAGACCCGTATGTGTTTGAATTTTTAGGTCTGCCGGAGGAGAAGCCGTTCCTTGAAAGCGACTTGGAAGCGGCTTTTGTGCGGCAAATCGAAGATTTTCTGCTGGAACTTGGTCGGGGCTTTATGTTTGTCGGCACGCAGCAGCGGGTCACTGTGAATAACACCCACTACTATGTGGACATGGTGTTCTACAACAAGATTTTGCACGCCTATGTGCTGATCGAGTTGAAAACCACCAAACTCACGCCCGAAGCTGCCGGGCAAATCAATATGTATTACAAAAAGGGAAGAACCTGTTCCTCACAGATTCTTCCCTTTTATTACCCTGTTTACTTCTTGATCTCCGCCGTCTCCACGATGAACTTTACGCTGCCGGTATCTCCGTTGTGCAAGCCGCTGAAGGTCTGGTAGTTTTTGCCCGCCTGCTGGACGGCTTTCAGGCGGCGGACTACGTTGCGCAGGCCGGTGCCCAGGTTGTCGGAAAGGTCGTCGGTGTTTTTATCGCTGAACTCCTGCACGCCGTCGTGGAGTTCTGCTGCACCATCGTGGAGTTCAGCCAGGCCCTCGTACATGGCGTCGCTGGCGTCGTCCAACTTGGCGCTGCCTTCGGCCAGGGCGTCGGCCCCTTGGCTGACCTGGCCAACCGCTTTTACGTAGGTGTCGGCACCGCGGGCCAGCTCGGCACTGCCGCTGGCAAGCTGGTCCAGGCCGGTCTGCAGCTGGCTGATGCCGCTGCCAAGCTGGCCCATGAGGACCCCGGAGACCGTACCGGCCACGCCCTGCACCATGGCAGGGGTGTCGTTTTGCAGCGCTTTGCCCATGGCCACGCCTACTGCGCCCAGTACGGCCTGCTGCTGCTCCCCGGTAAGGCCAGCCGCCGTCAGGGCGGCCAGCAGGTCCGCATCGGTCACGGTATCCGTTACCACGGTTGTGCCATAATTGGAAATTACCGGCGCCAGCTGCTCGTTCAGCTGGGCCATCATCTCGTCATTGCTGCCCGTATCGCCGGAGGTCATCCCCCCGACGGCTCCGCTGACCGCACTCAAACCGTCCCGCAGGGCGTTGGCACCGTCCACCAGGGCCGTGCCGCTGTCATACAGTTGGGTCAGGCCGTCGGCCAGGGCTTCGGCGCCCTCGTTCAGGCCCTGCACGCCGTCGGCGTACTCGTGGAAGCCATCATACAGTGCCTGCACGCCGTCGGCCAAAGCGCCGGTACCGCCCGCCAGTTCGTCGGCGGCGTCGGTCAGGTCGTCCAGCGTGTCGCTCAAATCGTCCAGGTCGGACAGGTTGCCGGTGTCCAGATCATCCAGCGCCGAGGGAGTCAGGATCGTGGCCGTAAAGTCCAGTGAGAAGTCGGTCACATCGGCGCTCACTTCAAAATAAGCGGGGATCTCGGTGTCCTCCAGCGGCTCAAACTCGGTCAGGCGCAGGCTGTCCGCCAGGCCTGGCATCGCGGTGCCCAGCACGGCCGTTGTGCCGTCCAGCTCCATAACCTTGCCGTTGTCGGTCTCAATATTAGAGAACTTGTCCCCGTCCAAAATCACCGCTGTGATGGCCGTAAACGGCACGCAGACCGTGTACTCCTGCCCATCCACCGTGACGGTCTCGCGGGTGTGGTTGGTGTAGTTAAAGCGGATGCGCACCCGGCCGCTCTGCCCGGCCAGGTCGGCGGGGGCGGTTTCCACGCCGTTTAAGTAGTAGGTCACCCGGGTGGTCACCGGCAGGGCGGCGTCGGACTTGCCCTCGTAGGTGATGGCATTACCGCTGTTCTCCCAGGTCAGGGCGTTGTCGGCGCCGGTGGTGTACGCCTCATCACCCTCTTTGTTGATGATGTCCCGCAGGGCGGCCACGTCTTCAATCGTCGCGCCGTCGCGGGCCTTCAGCACAGCTTCCACCGTGGTCTCGGTCACGGTGCCGTCGGCGTCGGCCTTGGCGTAGACGGTCTCGGCCTTATCCACGCCGCCGGGCGTGGTCTTGGGGGCAGAGGTCTGCGCCGTCGTCTCGGTCACGGCAGCAGGGGCGTCCGCCGAGGTGTTTTCCGCCGTGCCGGCTGCCTGGCCGCAGGCCGAAAGCAGCAGCGCCGCAGACAAAAGCATCGGTATCGTTTTTTTCATATCCCATCACTCCACATTCTTCAGCGCTTCGTCCATCGGCACGCGGATGATGCGGCGGTACTCCAGTACCGCCACCACCGCGTAGGTAGCCAGGCCCGCCGCCAGCATGCGCGGGTACAGCGTGGGCGAGACCCACATCTCGATCCAGCCGGTCATGCTTTCCATTATGACAGCGCGGAAAAGGAACTTCATCACGTATACTTCGATCGGCAGGCTGATGACCAGGCACAGCACGACCACCACCGTGGTGGACAGCAGATACAGCCGGGCAATCTCGCTGCCGTTGTAGCCTAAAATTTTCGTCATCGAGATGGATTGGGCGTTCTTCTCGATGATCATCTTGCTTAGCAGGTAGACGACCACGAAGAAGATCATCACGGCAAAGCCGTTGACCAGTCCCATGGAGGCCCCCATCGAGACCATCAGCTGGCGGGAAACTTTCGTCAGCTGGTCCAGGTCGATGACCGAGCCGACGTATTCATCCTTGATCTCGGTCAGCGGTGCGTCGGAAAAATAGCCGCCGTAGTAGCCGTCGCCCAGGTCGAACACTTCGTTCAGCTTTTCCCGGGGCATAAAGACGGCCAGCGCGCCCATGTAATCATACACGCCGTCCACCGTAAAGGTATGGGTCGTATCTTCGTACTTTTCCCGCAGGGTAATCGTGTCCCCTGCGCCCAGTTCGTACTTGTCGGCGTAGGCCGAGGACAGGTAGACGCCATCCCCCGGCAGCTGCACGTAACGGCTGTCCGGCTCTACACCGTACAGCAGCACGCTCTCGCTTTTGGCCGCGCCGCCCTCGTCGGTGTCCAGGGTCTGCAGGCCGTAGGCGCTGAACTTTTCGGCGTTGTTTTCCTCGGTATCGGTCTCCATGCGGAACTGCAGCATCGAGAGCAGGGCATTCAGCTTGCGGTCCTCGTCCATGGCGCTGTAGGGGATCTGCAGCATCGTCTGGGTGTTGCTCAGCATGTTGTCCGCGATCGTATCACTGTAATGGTTCAGCGCATCGGGCAGGATCATGCCAAAACTGAGCAGCAGATTGGCGAACAGCACGCCCACAAACAGCACCATATAACTGCCCAGGTTTTGCAAAATCACGCGGGTGCGGAACCGCCCAAAAAACGGCAGTGCCGACGGCAGGGGCAGGGCATGCTTGCGGTTAGCATGGCGGCTGAGGTCATGCCGCAAAAATTGCAGCGGCGAGATGCGCATCGTGCGGGAAAGCACCAGCCAGTTGATAAAGATCATCAACGCCACCGGGATGACTGTTGTCATCCAGAACGCATCGGCGTTCCAGCGTGTGATATAGGTGGTCAAGCTGTAACTGCCATAGTACATGTCGACGCAGACGTTTTTGAGCACCGTGTACCCCAGTACATTGCCCACCGCCGCGCTGATAAGGGTGACCACCACCGGCATGGCCATGTAGTGGCGCACCAGCTCGCCCCGGCTGTAGCCGGAGGCCCGCAGCGTGCCGATGACGCCCGCCTCTTTGGCGATGGTATTGGACGTAGTAACGGAAAACACAAAGGCCATAATGGCAATGACGATGTAGAGCAACACGGCAATCATGGCGCGGTCGCTGCCCAGGTCGTCACCGGTAAAGATGATGGCCTGGTTCTCATACTCGGGCACAAAATCCTGCAGGGACGCCGTTTTGTTGACGACTTTCATAAAGTCGGTGGCTGCGTCCTTCTCGGCGCGATCGTCCGCCGGGGCGGTGTCGTACTGCCAGGCGTAGTTCCAGGTCTGCTGTTCTGGCAGGGCATCGAACGCCTCCTGCGTGACGATAGCCACACCGAACTTGATGGCGTCGAACATCGTGTCCGTATTATCCTTAAACAGGCAGCTGTAATCCGGCAGGGCCACATAGCCGGTGACGGTCCAGGTCTGGCCGTTTGTGTCGGTCACGGTATCGCCCACCGCGATGCCGTTGTTCTCGGCATACATGCGGTCCAGGCCCATCTCACCGGGGGCGGCAGGCATGGCACCCTGCATCAGGCAGACGGTGTTGACCTGGGTGCGGTCCGGGTAGATGCGCAGCGTGCTGCCGTTTTCCATGGCGGTCTCACGGTAGTGCAGGTCGTACAGGGTCACACCTGCGCCGGTGATCGCCTTAAGCTGGGCGCGGTTGAGCTGCTTTTCCACGCGGAAGTGGCCATCCTCGATGTTGTATTTCTCAAAGCCCTCGTTGTAGGCGGCGATCATGCTGGAGCCGGCCACAAGGAAGCCCGACACAAAGCCGATGGTGGCGATGAGCAGAATGGCGATGACGGCGTACTTGCCCATCTCGCTGCGCAGTTCGCGCAGCATGCGTTTGTTTAAAGGGTTCTTCACGCGCAAGCCCCCTTTACCATTCCAGGTCCTGCGCGGGGACCTTGACCGCATTGGTCTCGTTGCTGCGGATGGCGCCATCGCGCAGATGCACCACGCGGTCGGCCATCAGGCGGATGGCGTCGTTGTGGGTGACCATGATGACGGTGTTGCCGTACTTCTGGTTGACGGTCTCTATGAGCTTCAGTATCTCCTTGCTGGTCTTGTAATCCAGCGCGCCGGTGGGCTCATCGCAAAGCAGGATGTCCGGATTCTTAACGATGGCACGGCCAATGGAGGTGCGTTGCTGCTGGCCGCCGGAAAGCTGGTTGGGCAGTTTTCTGCGGTGATCCCACAGGCCCAGCAGGTGGAGCAGCTCATCCACATCCAGCGGGCGGCGGGAGAGGTAAGCGCCCACCTCGATGTTTTCCCGCACGGTCAGGTTAGGGATGAGGTTGTACATCTGGAAGATGTAGCCCAGATGGCGGCGGCGGTAGAGGGTCAGGGCCTTCTCGTTCATATCGGCCATACGCTCGCCGTCGATAAGAATGTCGCCGGAGTCGGCGCGGTCGATGCCGCCCAGGATGTTGAGCAGCGTGGACTTGCCGGAGCCGGACGGCCCCAGCAGCACGCAGAATTCGCCTTTTTCCACGGCCAGGTCGATGCCTTTCAGCACCTGGACCCGGTTTTCACCGCTGCCAAAGGACTTTTTGATCTGATTCAGTTCAAGAAACACAGGAATGCTCCTCTTTTAGTTAGTTGATCGTAATTAGTCTACACTAACAGTATAAAACGGAAGCCCCGATGTGTCAATATTTTCGTAAGTTTTCGGTGCATTTTAGCGGCAAAATGCCATTATAAAAGGCCCTGCCGCAAGGTGGGCAGGGCCGATAAGGCACATAGTAAAAGCAGAAATCAAACGTAATGATACCGATTCCGGTTCTTGACCAGCAGCGCCGCCGAAACGAGCAACGCCGCAGCCTCGGCAAAAACCAGGGCATACCAGATGCCGTCAATGTCCAGCACCATGGGCAGCACCAGCACCGCAAACACCTGAAACACCAGCGTGCGCAGGAAGGAGATCGCCGCCGAGATGGCACCGTTGTTCAACGCCGTAAAGAACGCCGAGGAGAAAATGTTGAAGCCGCACAGCAGGAAGGAGAACGCGTACAGCTTCAGCGCATGCTCGGTCAGCTCCATCAGGCCGGCGTCGTAGCCGACGAACATCTTCGCCAAAGGCGTGGCCATCAGCTGGGCACTGGTGAACATCGCCACACCGGCAATCGCCAGCATCGTAATGCTCTTGCGGAACAAGTTCTTCAATTCATCGTGGTTTTCAGCACCATAATGGTAGCTGATGATGGGCGCACAGCCCTGGGCATAGCCGATGAACACCGCTGCAAAGATAAAGCCCACGTACATCAACACGCCGTAGGCCGCCACGCCGTCGGCGCCGATGAGCTTCATCAGCTGCAGGTTGTACAACGCACTGACCAGCGAGGCCGACAAGTTGGTCATCAGCTCGCTGGAACCGTTGGCGCAGGCATTGCCCAGCGCTTTGGCGCTGAACTTGGGCCGTACAAAGTGCAGCAGGCTGGAGTTTTTGCGGTTGAAAAAGTAGAACATAGGGCCGATGCCGCCCACCATCTGGCTGATGACGGTAGCCGACGCCGCGCCAACGATGCCGCCGCGCAGCACACCCACCAGCAGAAAGTCCAGCACGATGTTGGTCAGGCCCGCCAGCACAGTGAAGGCCAGGCCCAGCTTCGGCTTTTCGGAGGTGATGAAAAAGCTCTGGAAAAAGAACTGCATCATAAAGGCTGTCTGGAACACCAGCAGGATGCGGCCGTACATCAGGCATTTCGGCAGCAGTTCCGGCGTAGCGCCCAGCAGCTGGGCGGCAGGCTCCAGCAGGAACAAGCCAATGATGGTGGAGACAATGCCCATCACGATCGTGGAGGCCGCCAGCATCGAGAACAGGTTGTCCGCCTGCTTTTTATCGCCAGTGCCCAGTGTCATGGCGACCAGCGCGCTGCCGCCGGTGCCTACCATGAAGCCCAGGCAGCCAAACGCCTGCAGGAACGGGTAGATCAGGTTCAAAGCAGAAAATGCCGTTTTACCGGCAAAATTCGAGACAAAAAAGCCATCCACCACGCTGTACACCGAGGTGAAGATCATCATGATAATGGGCGATGCCACAAAACGCAGCAGGCGGCCGGTGGTAAAATGGTCAGATAACTGGATACGATCTTTGCTCATACATTCTCCGTTTTGTTTTGCGATTCTTTCAATTGCGTAAATTCTTCCTGCAGGAAATGCAGGTATTCTGCCCCCAGGGCCAGGTTTTGGCGGGCGCGTTCCAGCCCCATGCGCTGCATGGCACACTTTTCTGCCCGGATGACCTGCGCCACAGTCTTTTCGGCCAGGGCACGGCCAGCCTCGGTCAGGCTCAGGTTTTTGCCGTGTCTGCAGCCGGGGGCGGGTGTCAGCATAACAAGACCCTGCTCCACCATGCCGCGCACAGCGGAGTTCAGCGTCTGCTTAGGCAGACACCAGCCAGCGCTCATCTGGGCCTGGGTCTGGGGCGTGTCGCTGCCGTACAGCCGAGTAGAGCACCCAGAACACCGTGTCCGACAGGCCAAACAGTGCCGCCGTGGTGTGGTATAAAAGGTTGGTTTCGTTATACTGTCGATTCTCTATCTCCAACAGTGCATTGGGGGAAAGGTTGTTTTCTGGTTCCAATGGGTCAGGCTCCTTGCAAAAAATAAATCCGAAATCGGACTTTTACTAGTATGGTCCGATTTCGGATATTTGTCAAGGCTGATTTTCGCCTTATGCCTTTATACTATTCTACCAGGTTTACCAGCTTTTCGCCGCGGGCGAAGGCACGGGCATTTTCCATCGTAGTTATGGCAATACTTTGCAGGGCGGTGCGGGTAAAAAAAGCCTGGTGGCTGGTGATGACCACATTAGGAAAGCTGAGCAGTACCGGCACCACCACGCTGCGCAGCACGTCGTCGGAGTAATCCTCAAAAATTTGGTTGTCCTCGGTCTCGTAGACATCCAGCCCCACCCCGGCAAATTTGCGCTGGCGCAGCGCATCGATCAGCGCGTGGGTATCGATCAGCCCGCCCCGGCTGGTGTTGACTAAAATAGCGCTGTCCCGCATCATTTTGATGGCATCGGCGTCAATCATGTGGTGGGTCTCCGGCGTCAGCGGGCAGTGCAGGCTGACGAGGTCCGCCGTGCGCAGCAGTTCCTCCAGCCCGACGTACCGCACCAGGCCCTCCAGCGCAGGGTTGCGGTACTGGTCATAGGCCAGCACGGTCATGCCGAAGCCGCAGCAGATGCGGGCCATGGCCGCGCCGATGCGCCCAGTGCCCACGATGCCAGCGGCGGAGCCGTACAGCGTGTGACCCAGCAGGCCGTCCAGCGCAAAGTTATTGTTGCGCACCTTGATGTAGGCTTTGCAGATGCGGCGGTTGGCGGCCATGGCCAGCGCCATGGCGTGTTCGGCCACGGCCTCGGGGCTGTAACCGGGCACCCGCAGCACTGTGATGCCGCAGCGCTTGGCGGCGTCCAGGTCCACGTTATTGAACCCGGCGCAGCGAAGCAGCAGCAGTTTTACCCCGACGGCAGCCAGCGTTTCCAGCACCGGGGCCGAGCCGTCGGCGTTGACGAACGCGCACACCGCCTCGCCCCCGCCCGCCAAGGGTGCGGTGTCCTTGTCCAGATTAGCCGCCAAAAAGCGGATGTCGCACCCATATTCAGGATCGGCAGCCAGTACGTCAAAGTATAAATGGTCATAGTCTCTCGTGCCATAAAATGTAATTTTCATAGAAAAATCCCCCCGGGGTAAGTATGCGCAGGTCGTACTTTTCTTATAAGAAAAGTACGCAAAAGAATTTTAAGATCACTGCGTGAGCAAGGGGGATAGGAGCGAAAAGTTCCTTATGGCATAAATAGGGGATACAATAAAAGGGCCCCTTCGTAGAGGGGGCCTTACTATCACACCTGCTTAATTTCAACACAAACAATTTCCGTGCGGCCCTGGGTGCGGAATTTGTAGCCCCAGGTGCCGGTGCCGCCGCTTACGATGGCAGTGCAGGTATCGGTGATCTTCTTTTGGCCGTAGTTGCGCTCATTTTTGGCAACCATGCCCACCGCACCGGCAGGCCAGACCTGCCCGCCGTGAGTGTGGCCGCTTAAAATCAGATCCGCACCGGCAGCTGCGGCATTCTTAAAGTCCCGCGGCTCGTGGTCCAGCCAGACGGTATAGCGGTCGTCCGGCCCGCCGGGAATCAACTGGGCGGCAGCAAAACGCTGGCCATTCGTATACAAATAGTCTTTGCGGCCCACGATGCGCACGCCGCAGGGCAGCATAACGCCGGTATCTTCCAGCAGGCGCACGCCCGCGTTGGCCAAGCCCTGCTCCAAGTCCGCACGCCCGAAGCTTGGCTCCCGCCAATGGTGGAACAGGTCGTGATTGCCCAGCACGTAGTATTTGCCCAGAGGCGCGTCGATTTCGCCGAACAGGCTGCAGAATGCTTCCAGGTCCTCCGGCTCGGTGAATTCGTCGAAAATATCGCCGGTCAACACCAGCAGGTCGGGGCGGCAGGCGGCAATTTTCTCCCGCAGTTCGGGGATGCGGGTGTGATTCATGGCTGCGCAGGCGCGGGGGTGGACATCGCTGATCTGCACGATGCGCAAAGCGCCATGGGGCAATCTTTTATGCGTAGTTATATTATATTTTGTGGTACACAGTTTCAGGGCGCGGCGGCGGCCCCACCACATGATGAAAGCCGTCAGCAGCCATGGTGTTATGCCATCCAGCCAGAAAATGCGCCAAACGGATTGCGGCGTACCACCCACCCGGCGCATGAGCAGCGCGATGCCGGTACCGATGCAGTAAAAAGTGACCAAGTGCCCGGTGAACACGATGCCCAAGCCCAGCGGGTCGCGGCTGATGTAGGCCAGCAGCAGCATAAGCAGCAGCGGCAGGCCGTAATACAGCACCGGCCATGCGCTGACCAGCTGCAAGGGCGGCAGCTGCAAAAAGTTTACATACAGCAGCACATCCAGCGCCGCCTGGCCAATACGCGGCAGGACGAATTGAAAGAAAGGATGATACATGGTGGATACCAGCTTTTGTGTATTTCTATTGTAGGGGCAAAAGGCTCCCCTTGCGCGCAGCGGGTGAGGGGGGGGGTACTTTAGCAGCGGGCGGCACACGGGCCACCCCTCAGTCACCTTCGGTGACAACTCCCCCTCAAGGGGAGCCTTATGCCCTACTTATTAGTATACCATTATATCTCCCAAATGTGACGAAATATTGAAAGTTTCTTTGCTTACTTTCTTTGAAAAGAAAGTAAGACCCCGTACCTTTTAAAAGTACGGGGCCTTACCCTATGCGTTATAAATTACTTCTCTTTGCCCATGATGGCGGCATCGATGGCACGGGCGGCTTCCTTGCCGGCGCCCATGGCCAGAATGACGGTGGCAGCGCCGGTAACGGCATCGCCGCCAGCGTAGACCATCGGGCGGCTGGTCAGGCCGTCAGGGCCGTTGGTGATCAGGCAACCGTGCTTGTCGGCGTCCAGACCCGGCGTGGTGGAGCGGATCAGCGGGTTGGGGCTGGTGCCCAGGGCCATGATCATGGTGTCCACATCCAGGACAAACTCACTGCCCTCTTTCACGATGGGACGGCGGCGGCCGGAAGCATCCGGCTCACCCAGCTCCATCTCCACGCAGGTCATACCCTTGACCCAACCGTTCTCGTCGCCCAGCACCTCGGTGGGGTTGGTCAGCGTCTTAAAGACGATGCCTTCCTCCTCGGCGTGCTCGACCTCCTCCTTACGGGCAGGCAGCTCAGCCATGCCGCGGCGGTAGACGATGTAGACATTCTCGGCACCCAGGCGCTTGGCGCAGCGGGCGGCGTCCATGGCAACGTTGCCGCCGCCGACAACGGCGACAGACTTGGACTTCATGATGGGCGTGCGGGAATCTTCCTTGTAAGCCTTCATCAGGTTCACGCGGGTCAGGTACTCGTTGGCGGAGTAAACGCCGTTCAAGCTCTCGCCGGGAATGCCCATGAAGCGGGGCAGACCGGCACCGGAGGCAACATAGACAGCCTCGAAGCCGTAGTCGTTCATCAGCTCGTCAATGGTCAGGACCTTGCCAACGACCATGTTGGTCTCGATGTCAACGCCCAGCTCCTTCAGGCCCTCGACCTCGTGCTGGACGATGTCCTTGGGCAGACGGAACTCAGGGATGCCGTACATCAGAACGCCGCCGGCCACATGCAGGGCCTCGTAAACGGTGACCTTGTAGCCCAGCTTGGCCAGGTCGCCGGCGACGGTCAGGCCGGAGGGACCAGCGCCGATGACAGCCACCTTGTGGCCGTTGGGGGCGGGGGCAACAGGCTTGGTATGTACGTTGTTGCGGTACCAGTCCGCAACAAAGCGCTCCAGACGGCCGATGCCGACGGATTCGCCCTTGATGCCGCGGACGCACTTGCCCTCGCACTGATGCTCCTGCGGGCAGACACGGCCGCAGACGGCGGGCAGCGCACTGGACTGGGCGATCACGTTATAGGCGGCCTCAAAATCGCCCTCGGCGACGTGCTTGATGAAGCCGGGAATATCGATCTCAACAGGGCAGCCGCTGCGGCAGGGGTGGTTCTTGCACTGCAGGCAGCGCTTGGCTTCGTTAATGGCCATCTCCTCGGTATAGCCGAGGGCGACCTCTTTAAAGTTTTTATTACGGACATTCGGCTCCTGGCTGGGCATGGGGCACTTTTTCGGGTCCATATTCGGCATAATTACTGCACCTCCTGTTTCAGCAGATTGCACTCGGCCTCGCGGGCGTGGGCCTCAAAAGGCTTGTACATGGTGCCGCGGTGCATAGCTTCGTCAAAGTCGACCTCAAAACCGTCAAAGTCGGGGCCGTCCACGCAGGCAAACTTGGTCTGGCCGCCAACGGTCAGGCGGCA
>OLRJ01002592.1_pt1 | contig 13258 bp, 8 predicted proteins | sample 1672741 | NCBI WGS metagenome assembly OLRJ01 (sample SAMEA3136719, study PRJEB25190) | human gut metagenome | biome: human gut; feature: human-associated habitat; material: faeces | place: Austria | collected 2013
CTCATCCGTCTTCGTTATGCTTTTGCCAGGCCCTGCAAAACAGCCGGTGTGGTGTGGGGACGGCTGGCAGCGTTGTTTTTTCTTATATACTGTATTCTTGGAGCAGCGTTTCTTTTGAATCTTCTGGGAGAAATTGTTGCAGTCAGTCTGGGAACAGGTATAGGAAAAAAATGGCTATGTCTGGTCGCATTGCTGGTTTGCAGCCTTGGTACGCAAAAGGGGATTCAGAGACGGGGCAGAATGGGAGAAGTGTCAGGAGGTGTGGTGCTTGCAGCGGTTATGCTTATGCTAGTCCTGGCTGTAGGACAGGGAAAATGGGAGTATTTTCAGGAAATGGTATGGAATTCCTCTTTCTCAGGAAGAAAAATTCTGGAAAGTGGATATGATGTGATATGTGCATTTTCCGGATTGGGGCTGCTTCCCTTTGCACTGAACTGTGTAGGAAACAGTAAAGATACAGGGAAAACTGTAAGCCTTGCCGTTTTTACCCTGGGAATTTTGCTTATTCTGACGGAATTGCTGCTTCCTTCTGTATTTGGATGGGGGCGGCTGAAATATGAAAGCTGTCCGATTTTGCCGCTTCTGTCAGGTGCGGAGCTTCCAGGGAATGTATTGGCAAGATTTGATGTCCTCTGGATGGGATTTCTTTTATACAGCCTTTTATTTTCTATTGGAAGTTTTCTGCATTATGGTCATTTAATTGTGGAAAAAGCAGATATGGGAACTGGAAAGCTGTGGATATCCATTCTGGTTTTTGCCGGAGCTGTGTGGGATATTGAAAGATGGGGAATCCGGAATAGTTTTCCATTATATTTGAAATATATTTTTGTGCCCGGAATGCTGGTGCTTCAGATTATTTTTTTTATGACAGGCAAAAAGAAGTGGAAAAAGAAGCTTGCCGTAGCGTGTGTCAGTGCATTGTTTCTGTTAGCCGGCTGTGGTGGTGTGGAACCGGAGAAACGCATGTATCCGCTTGCACTTGGAGCCGATATTACAGAGGGGAAATATCTGCTGACTTACGGAATTCCGGATCTTCCAAAATCTACTGGGCAGGAAAAAGACGGGGAAGATCAGGGCAATGCTGCACCGTCGATTCAGGGAGAAACCTTCCGTGAGATTGAAAATATATACAGCCGGACACAGGAAAAATATCTGGATATGGGACATCTGGAAATTCTGGTTCTTGGAGAGAGTCTGTTGGATGGAGGGCGTTGGGAGCAGGTTCTCGAGTATCTGAAGCAGGAGCCGACTATAGGTGAAAATGTTTATGTGTTTCGCTGTGCTGCGGCATCTGAAGCAGTAGCCTGGGTAAGTCCTCAGGATGTTTCCCTTGGAGAGTATCTTCTTGGGCTTCTGGAAAATAATCCAAATGGAAGCCCGGGGCAGGCAGTAACTCTTCGAGAGGTTTATCATGAGTTTTATGAACGTGGTGCTTTGCCTGAATTGCCGAAACTGGAAATTTATGGAAGGGAACTGGAGGTGAAATTTTAGCCGCATCAGGTAAGTCCCAGGGCGTGTTTGAATGCAGATAAGCATTCACCCGCTTTAAGCGCGCGGAGCACTAACCAGTGGGGATGAATGTGATTATTCCGGGCTGGGACAGGGAATACTTTTGATAGAAAATATTGGAGGTACTTTTATGTTCTGTTTAAGAAAAAACAAATATCATATAGCGGCAGCACTTCTGATGGCAGTATTACTTTGCCAGGTCAGTGAAAATTTTAATAAAAATTCCAACCTTCTTGCATGGTGGGGAACCATTTATCCCCAGTTCTGTTTTATGGAAGCACCGGGGACAGAGGAAGGCCAGAAGGCAGAGCCAAGATTTCATTTCTGGATTGTGGATACACTTAACGCTTTGATGTAGTACAAGCACTTGCACCGTCGCTCCTTTGGTGTTAAAATGAAGTACAGATTGCGAATATCGCTTGACTATGAATTTGGAGATAGAGGAATGAAAATAGACAGAGATGCGCCCGTTGGTGTGTTTGACTCCGGTATTGGCGGACTTACTGTGGCAAGGGAGATCATGCGGAATCTTCCAGCAGAGAAAATCGTGTATTTCGGCGATACTGCCAGAGTTCCATATGGAAGCAAATCCAGAGAGACTATTATAGGATATTCCCGTCAGATAATCCGTTTCCTGAAAGAGCAGAAGGTGAAGGCGATTGTGGTGGCCTGTAATACAGCCAGTGCGTTTGCCCTGGAGGCAGTTCAGGAAGAATTTGACATTCCCATTCTTGGAGTGATTGAAGCCGGTGCCAAGGTAGCTGCGCAGGTTACCAGAAATAAACGGGTGGGAATCATCGGTACAGAAGGTACTGTTGGAAGTGGAATCCACGCGGAGGTTCTGAAAAAGATCGATCCGGAGATTACAGTGATCGGAAAGCCATGTCCTTTATTTGTACCGTTGGTAGAGGAAGGCTGGACTCATGATCCGGTGACCGTGGAAGTTGCCAGCAGATATCTGAGGGAATTACAGGAAAAAGATATTGATACACTGATTCTTGGCTGTACACATTATCCACTGCTCCGTTCTACCATCGGACAGATCATGGGAGATGGTGTTACTTTGGTGAACCCGGCGTACGAGACGGCACTGGAGCTTGGCAGACTTCTGAAAGAGCAGGATATGCAGAGCACCGGACAGGGACAGTCTGATTTCCCATATCGTTTTTATGTAAGTGACCTGGCAGAGAAGTTCAAAGGATTTGCCAATTCAATCCTGCCCTTTGATGTAGAGAAAACACAGAAAATCGATATTGAGAAATATTAAAAAGAGATGGAAAAAAGAATGGAAAAAGAAGTTTTAATTCACGTAAAAGGTTTACATATGATGGACACACCAGAAGGTGATGAGCCAATTGAGATTGTGGTTCCGGGAGAGTATTATTTCCGCAATGGAAGCCATTATCTTCGCTATGAGGAAATGCTGGACGAGCAGGGAGATCCTACTGTAAATTATATCAAGATATCCTCCAAGGGAATGGAAGTCCGAAAAAAAGGACAGGTAAATACACATATGGTTTTTGAGCAGGGAAAGCGTAATATGGCATTTTATACCACCCCGTTCGGAACTCTTGAAATGGGAATTTCAGCGACGAATCTGGAATTGGAAGAAAGTGACGGTCAAATTGCCATGAAAGTGAATTATTCTCTGGACCTGAATCAGGAGCATGTGGCAGATTGCTGTCTGGATATTCAGGCGCAGGGGAAGAATACAGTTGGGTTTGTGTTGTAGGAACTGTTGGGGAGAAGCATTACAGAAATTAATTTTAACAAGAAGACAGCAGGCGTTCGTTTGTTAGAATGAACTCCTGCTGTTTTTAGAATTGTTATCTGAATCGGTAGCAGTGGACGAATCTGGTATTGGAATTAATATTTTCAGATGAAACCAGTGGTCACTGGCGCTGGCATCCACGGCACCACCATATTTTTGAGCAACATACTGGACACTTTTTAATCCGTATCCATGGAACTGGGAATCATCTTTGGTGGTAACTGGAAGTCCGGTACCCAGGTGAATTTCGCCCTCATAATAATTTTCGAAAAGAATGATCAGAAAATTTTTCCTGGAATGGGCATTTACGTGAATTAGTCTTTTTTCCTTGCTTGCAATCTTTGTTTCGCACTCTATGGCATTATCAAGTGCATTTCCGAAAATGGAGCTGATATCCATGGCATTCATGAATTTGAAAAGGGTTCCATCGATGACGCTGGTTATGGTAATCCCATGTTTCTGGCAATATATGGTTTTCATTGTGAGAACTACATCTATTACCGTATTTCCGGTCTTGTTCTGGGCTTCATAATTCAGCAGATCTGCCTCCATCTGATTTAGATATTCATTTCGTTTCTCTGTGTTTTCCTCTGCTCGCAAAACAATAATATGGTGCTTCAGATCATGATATTTATAGTTGATCATTTCAATGGCATCGCGGGCCTGCTTGTATTGTACATACTGATTGTGGAGAATGTTATGGACACTATCCAGCTCATAACGGATGCGCATGTTCATGCGCAGTATATGATAAGTATACATAATGGCAACACCACTTAAGTCTACCAGAGTCCGGGCATTATAAATCTGGTCGGAATAATTTCCATAGATTGGGAGTCCAGGAACAATGAATCCGAGATTACTCATGACGAAAACTGCCAATCCGATAAAGGCATAGGAAATAAGCTCGCCGGTAGTAATCAGAGCATCTTTTTCCTTCGGATGATAATGGTAATACACGAAATCAAATATGGTAAAAAGAATCCCGTAACATATGACAAGAACAAGTATCCGGGCAGTGTAAGAGGTTATAGGTGGTTCATGGTTTATTAAAAGCAGTTCAAACTGCCATTCACAGGAGGCTGCAAACTCAGCAATGATAAAGGAACGAATGGCATAATAAGCAGCATCCCGCCAGTTTACTTCTGCACACAGATAGATAAAGCCCCACATAATGAGCAATGCAATAGTCATAAACAAAATCCACAGAATGTTATTAAGGTGTGGAGTCAGGCAAAATAAAACAGACTGCAAAGTAAGGACCCCTACTGAAATGAATGCGATTTTCTTTGTGCTTATCCGGGGTCTGAGAAGTCGAAGGCAGATAATACAGGAAAGCCATTCGGCAATCGCAGTATAGAGCCTTGGTATATTTGGTGAGATTGGAAGTGGCAGCATATTAATGTTCTCCCCAATATTTTGTAAGGTCCTGAAGAAATGCGCTCTGACGTGGACGCCCAAGAGGAAGGCTTTCTCCCTTTACCTGGGCGCATTTATCCTGGATGCCGTCTACATGTGCGAGGTTGATCAGGTAACTTTTGTTTCCACGGGAAAATCCGTAGCTGCAAAGTGTTTTTTCCGCAGCACTTATGGTACCGGGAGAAATGTATTCACCGGCGCTGGCATGGTAGATCAGATTATGTCCCTGAACTTCAATATAGTAAATATCCGCTGTGTCAAGACGGACAACACCACCCTTTATGGGAACGACAACATAATGTCTGTCCTGCTTTTTAAGCTTGTTGATGGCCTGGTTGATACGTTCAGCAAATGCAAAGTAGGAGATTGGCTTCAGAATATAGTCCATAGCACCTACTTTGTATCCCTGTATGGCATATTGGGTCATATTTGTAATGAAAATGATGACTACACTGGAATCCATGCTGCGAATTTCCTGAGCGGCAGTCATGCCATTGATAAATTTCATCTGAATATCCATCAGGATAATGTCAAATTGTGATTTGTATTTGGATGTAATCTCGTCACCGTCACGATATACAGTTACAGCAATTTCTTCTTTGGAATTTTTTTGATATTCCTGCAGGTAATCTGTTAACTGCTGAATATATTCTTCCTCATCTTCTACAATAGCAATTCTGATCATATGTATTTTCCTTTATTAGAGCCTGCCTCAAAAATCATTCTTGCAATCTGCACGCCCCACTTTGCGGTATATTTTGCCGAAATCCTTTTTCAAACATGCTCTATAACAATGTTATCGTTTCTATAATTATATATAGTTTGGTACAGGTATGCAAGCAGTAAAATTGCTATGCATTCTTGAAAAATGGTAAATGCGCATAAAAATAGAAGATAAAATTGTAAAATATGCACAATATATATAAAGGCTTGACTTTGAAAATCAACAATTAATGCAAAAAAACAACACTTCTTGCAAGAAATGGCAGCAGCAGAATTTTTTATGCTATATTTCATTCACGACAAGGGAACAAGAGGTGTTCCAGAAAAAAGGAGGACAACAATATGAAACAGAGAAGCAGACGCCTGATGGCGCTGATGATTGCTGCAGCCATGACAGCAGGTTCTGTTGCAGTGGTTCCGGTAGCAGCGGAAGATGATCCGTACAAACAGGCTGAGGCAGCAGCGGACGATCCGTACAAACAGGCTGAGGCAGCAACAGACGACCCATACAAGCAGGCTGAAGCAGCTTCTGACGAAGAAGAGGCTCTTGGCGGAATCGTTCCAAGTGCAGATGCAAAATATACAATTTCCGTTACAGAAGACGGATGGATCAAGGTTGAGAACGAAGGTGGAGACACACTGGGTCTGGCAGATGATTCTGCAGTGAAGCTTCTGGAAGTAGATGGATATGCTTTCAAAGACATGAACCAGAACGGTGAGCTTGATAAATACGAAGACTGGAGACTTTCCACAGAAGAGCGTGCAGCTGATCTGGCTAGTCAGATGCAGGGTGAGGAAATCGCAGCAGTTCTGACACATGGCGGCTGGGGTGAGTTCACAACTGAGCCTTTGACAGAGGATGATGGTTCTTACACTTACCTGATGCAGGGCGGCCGTGGCGGCGTTACCAGAAGTATTTCCCAGGGCGGTGCAGCACATGCAAAATGGACAAATGCAATTCAGGCAGTTGCAGAGCAGAGCTTCTATGGTATTCCGGCTATGATCTCTATTGACCCGGCAAATATTTCCGGTATGGTAGAGACTCTTTCTCTGGCATCTACCATGGATACAGAGCTTGCTGCAGAAATCGGACAGGAAACAGCAAAAGAATATCGTGCAGCTGGTGTTACTGCACTTCTTGGACCGCAGGTTGATATTGCATCTCCGATCATGAGCCGTGCAGGTGGTACTTATGGTGAGGACCCACAGCTGACACTTGACATTGCTACTGCATATGTAAACGGAATGCAGTCCACTTATGATGAGAACGGTGAAGATCTTGGATGGGGCAACGAATCTGTATATTGCTTTACCAAGCATTTCGCAGGCGCAGGTGCTACAGAAGGCGGACGTGATGACCATGGAAATGGAGGACGTTACGCAGTATTCCCGGGAAATAACCTGGAAGCACATCTGATCACATATTTTGACGGTGTATTTAATCTTCCTGGAAAAACAGGTTCCTCTGGTATTATGACAGAGTATGCAATAGACGTTGATGCAGATGGAAATCCATACGGCGGAGAGTGGGCTGGTGCTTACAACCCATACCTGAATGGTATGCTTGATGAAGCTGGTTTTGATGGTCTTAAGATCACAGACTGGAGTGTATTTACATTTGCGGGTGTGTGGGGTGCAGAAGACCTGGAAGAAGCAGACCGTGTTGCTACAGGCTGGGAAAATGGTGTAAACCTTCTCGGAGGATATGATAGTATCGACACTGCAAAAGAAGCATATGGCATTATGGTTGACCGTGATGGACAGGATAAAGCAGACGAGATCATGCGTGCAGCAGCAGAAAAGTTCGTAGGAACTATGATGAACCTTGAAATGTTTGAGCAGCCATACAGCGATTCTGCATATGCTGAGTCTATCATTACTACAGGCGATTCCAGTGAGTTTGCAAAAGAAGGCCAGAGAGAGTCTATCGTTATGCTGAAGAACGACGGAACTATCAGCGAGAACGGTGCTGTATCCGAAAAACCAACCGTATATGTTCCTTACGTATATAACACAGGCTGGAGCGCAACATGGACACAGGGTATTTCCGAGGGAACACCAAGCTGGACTCCGGGAATGGATCTTGACAAACTTGGACAGTATTTCAACATTGTAACAGATACTCTTGGCGATCCTACCGGTGAGGCTGATGCAGATGGAAATGCTACTTATACAAAAGACGATCTGACACGTGCATCTGAAGAAGAAATTGCAGCTTGCGATTATGTACTTGTTGGTATGAGCGGCGCGTATGTAAACTCCTATGATTCCCGTATCGAAGGTGCTTTCGGTGGTGATCCGGTTCCGGATGATGTAGAGGAAGAATGGTATCCGGCATCTCTCCAGTATGGTGAGTATGTAGCTGACAATGCAATTGAGACTTCTATTTCCGGAAAGATTCTGGAAGATGGAACAAAAGAGAACCGTTCCTACAAAGGACAGGCTGCTCATGAGGTTGCCAACTATGGTGATCTGGAAGCTCTTCAGTATGCATCTGAAGCAGCTGGCGATGTTCCGGTAATCGTTTCCATGAAGATGGAGCGCGGAATGGTATGGAGCGAGGTTGAGCCTCTTGCAGATGTAATTCTTGTAAATTACAACCAGCAGAGAGAAGATATTGTTGCAGAAGTAATCCTTGGACAGACAGAGCCTACCGGACTTCTGGTATTCCAGCAGCCGATTGATATGGAAACTGTTGAGGCACAGTTAGTAGACGTACCACGTGATATGGAATGCTACACAGATGCAGCAGGAAATACATATGACTTTGCATTTGGTCTGAACTGGTCTGGAAAAATTGAGGATGAGCGTACCGCAAAATACACTGCAGAGCCGCTTACAAAGGTTCAGAACTTTGATTATGAGGCATATGAGGCAGCAAACAAATAATTGTAACGACTCGGAGCTAAGCCTTGGCCAATGCTCTACATGGCCCGGCAGAGAGAAATCTTTGCCGGGCTTAAAATGTGAATGCTGGCAACAGCAGCCCAAGTAGTCACCATAAGTGCAGGTATACAGCACTTGTGAAAGCATGCAAACAACAAAGAGGGAAAAAAATGGTTGATTTATTAGTAAAACTTCTGGGACCGTTTCTGTATAGTCTGGGAGTCAGCGAAGCCGATCTTATTTCTTACCTTACACAGCTGGAAGGATATATTTATGCAATTCTTGCCGCAGTTGTTGTATTGGTAGCTGTCATGATTCTGGCTCACTTTGCCAAGAAAGGCTTTCGTTGTGCGGTCCGCCTGGAAGCTCTTATGGCATTTTTGACAGCGATTCTGATCATTGTGAATTCCATTTGCTATGGTCCGATGTATGCAAACGTTTCAGGTTTTCTGAATGCATCAAAAGCAGAATTCTCTGAGGAGACAATCCAGCAGAGTAAAGACACAATTGAAAAGGTAGGAGAAGAAGGTATGGTTCTTGTAAAGAACGATGGTCTTCTTCCGTTATCTTCTGATGTAACAAACTTGAATGTATTTGGCTGGGATTCCACCTGCCCCATCTATGGCGGAACCGGTTCTGCCGGATCTCATTCTGATGGAAATGTGAGCATTCTGCAGTCTCTTCAGGATGCAGGCTATAAAACAAATGAAACACTTTCCAATATGTACACAGAATACTGTGCAGAGCGTCCGACTATTTCCATGTCCGCTCAGGACTGGTCACTGCCGGAGCCAAACATGAAGCACTACACAGATGACATCATGAACGAAGCAAAAGACTTTTCTGATACAGCCGTTGTAGTAATCGGACGTCCGGGTGGTGAAGGTGCAGATCTTCCTACTAATATGAGCGCTGTAATTAATGGCACATATAACCAGGGACTTGCTACATCAAATGCACCGGCGAACTGGCGTTATATGAATGCAAGCTATACAAATAATGGTGATTATGATGATTTCGAAGAAGGCGAATCCTATCTTGAGCTTTCTGTAACAGAAGAGCAGCTGGTAGATAAGGTTTGCTCCGAATTTGATAATGTAATCGTCGTAATTAATGCAAACAATACAATGGAGCTTGGCTGGGTTGATAACTATGAGCAGATCAAATCTGTTATTCTTGCTCCTGGAGCAGGTGAGACTGGTTTCACAGCACTTGGTGAAATCCTGAACGGTACGGTAAACCCATCCGGAAAAACAGCAGACACTTATGTTAAGAATCTGCTTTCCACACACTACATTAACAACATCGGAAACTTCCCATATACAAATGTGGATGACCTGAAAGCACAGGCACTTGCAGCGGATTCTTCCTACAAGGGAAATGTTTCTTTTGTAAATTATGTAGAGGGAATTTATGTTGGTTATAAATTCTATGAAACAGCTGCCGAGGAAGGTCTGATCGACTATGAAAGCAGTGTACAGTATCCGTTTGGATATGGTTTAAGCTACACAACATTTGATAAGACAATGACAAATTTCAAGGACAATGGGGATACCGTTTCCTTTGATGTTGAAGTAACCAATACAGGCGATGTTGCTGGAAAAGATGTAGTAGAAGTTTATTATACTCCTCCTTACACAAACGGAGGTATTGAAAAAGCATCTGTAAATCTTATTCAGTTTGAGAAAACGGAAACACTGGAGCCAGGAAAATCCCAGACACTTTCCTTCGAGATTGCAAAAGAGGACATGGCTTCCTATGATTCTGATGAGATTAAAGTAGCTGGCGGCGGATATATTCTGGAGGCAGGCGAATATACCATTTCTGTTCGATCTGATTCCCATACTGTAATTGCTGAAGAAACCTTTACAGTAGACGAGGATATCGATTACAGCACAGAGGGACGTTCTACAGACAAGATTGCACCTGTAAACGTATTTGAAGATTATACACAGGGCGACTTCATCCAGCTCTCCAGAGCAGATGGCTTCAAGAACGCCGGAGCTTCCTGGGCAGCACCGACTGCAGAGGATGCACAGATGTCTGATGAGCTTCGTGCAGAAGTAGAAGCGAACACATTTGGAATTTATGACAGCAGTAAATATGACAATGCAGATGACGAGATGCCGACTCTGGGCGCTGACAATGGTCTTACCCTCTTTGACCTGAAGGGTGTGGATTATGATGATGCAAAATGGGATGAGCTTCTCGATCAGCTTACTTATGAAGATATGGCTACCATGATCAATGTTGGAGGATGGCAGACCGCAGAGGTTAGCTCTGTTGGCAAGATTGCAACATCTGATTGTGACGGACCAGCAGGTCTGAACAACTTCGTAACTAAGACATATGGTACTTCTTACCCGACAGAGGTACTGCTTGCACAGACCTGGAATAAGGACCTTGCCCGTGAGGTTGGAGAATCTATGGGGCAGGAGTTCTCAGATGTTAAGAATTATGGATGGTACGGACCGGCTATGAACACACATCGTTCCGCATTTGCAGGACGTAACTTCGAGTATTATTCTGAGGACGGCGTACTTGCCGGATATCTGGCTATGAACCAGGTAAATGGTGCAGTAAGTAAGGGTGTATACCCATATGTTAAGCATTTTGCAGTAAACGATCAGGAGACAAACCGTGAATCCTTCCTGCTTACCTTTGTTTCTGAGCAGGCAATGAGAGAAATCTACCTGAAACCGTTTGAAATTTGTATTAAAGGCTTAGAGGGCGGCTCTATGGCTGTGATGACATCTTATAACTGGCTTGGAAGCGTTCCGGCTTGTGCAAACTCTGACCTGCTTCAGACCGTTCTTCGTGATGAGTGGGGATTCCGCGGCATGGCAATCACAGACTATGACGGATCCTATGGCTACATGATTTCCGAGAACTGTGTAAGAAACGGAAACGACCTGATGCTTGGATATGGCAATGCAGAATCCAACCAGTTCCCGAACCAGAGTGCAACAGGCACACTGGCAATGCGTCAGGCATGCAAGAACATTATGTACACGATTGTAAACAGCGGTGCATACGCTGGTGATGAGAATCCGGTTGGAGGCAAATCCAATATGGATAAGCTGTTTATGAAGGTGAATGTAACTTCTGGAATCATTATTGGGGTGATCGCGCTTCTTGTACTGGTACGTGCACTTATGAAGAGAAAGAAAATGAAAGCAGCAGAAATTAAGGTTACTGTTGAATAAGCTTTGGGAGAAAAAGGGCTGGCATAGAGAAATATGCCGGCCTTTTTTGAAGAAAATTACCCATAAATATATGCGGGAGAAGGGCGTTGGCGAACGAATGAAGAGAGTTGTAAGGTGTTTTCTGTATCTGACATTTTTGATAAGCTGTTGCAGCTATGTTTATGCGCAAGATGAAATTATCGGAGAAAATGTATATGGAAAAGTTGATGAATTTGTAAGTAATATTCCTCTGGACTCGTCCTATGCAGAAGAATGCAGTGAAAAAGGAACAGTAGAAACTTTAAGATATACCTGCCATTCCTATGCGCTGGAAGCAGTAACCGGGGAAAGCAATATCATAGTTGAGAAAGCCGTAAATGTTTATCTGCCCTACGGTTATTCTGCCGATAAAACATACAATATACTTTATCTGTTGCATGGAACTGGGGGATTTGAGGACTACTGGATTGGAGAAAGCTCTACTGGAAAAATGACATGTAATGTTTTGGATAATATGATTCAGGCAGGAGAATGTAAGCCTGTTATCGTGGTATCCCCAACCTATTATTCGCCAGTGGAGTCTATGGGATATAGGGAAATGAGCAGCGCAGAGTTATTTGATACGGAAAAAGATCCATATGCAGATCAGTGGCCTATGTATTTCTGGAAAGAATTAAGAAATGATATTATTCCCCTGGTGGAGTCTGAATATTCCACCTATGTCAAAAAGGATGTAAGCGTGGAAAATTTACAAAATACCAGAAATCATCGTGGTTTTGCAGGTCTTTCCAGAGGTTCAAAAGCGACAGTAAATTCCGGTATGATGCATTGTGCAGACCTTTTTGCCTATATTGGCTCTTATTCAGGAGCCTGGGCTGATGAGGAAGAATTTCAAAAAATTCTGGAATCAGACGAATATAAAGATTATGATTTCAAGTACTGGTACAATGGAAATGGAACGGACGATTTTTCATTGGAAAATCATGAGGAGTTTCTGGATGAAATATTGGAAAAGATGCCAGAACGATTTTCTCTGGATAAAAATGTAGCTTGGATTGTATTCCCAGAGGGCGGGCATGCGTATAATTCTTGGATTGCAGATTTGTATAATTCGTTGAAGGTGTTTTTCTGATGGTGTCTGTACTAGAGTGTGTTTGAAAAAGGCTTTCAATTTTAATGTAATGATGCAAACAAAAAAGGTGCGACTTAAAAGTTTGTTTTTAAGCTGCGCCTTCTTTGTTTAATTCACCAGCCGTAACCAGATACGAAAGCGTAATCTGTAGCTTTTTAAACGTGGGATGTTGTGGACTCCTGGAGAAATTCATTTTATACTATAGTTAAATTATGAGTAGATTTACAAGAAATGAGAATTGGTTATTGTTCAAAGATTGTGAACAGCAATAATTTACGGGAGGAAAACAGAAATGGAACATACATTTTGGATCTGGTATCCGGGAGATTTTGAATTATATCATGCAATGAAGCAGAATTTCAGCCGTGTGGAGAGAGGTTTTGGATGGCCGGCATTTTGGAAGAGTGAGGGCTTCCGCAACCGTGTGGCTTTCCGCCGGACTTATGAATTGGAGCAGGAGACCAGTTTTACTGTATTTTCCAATGCGATTGGTCATGTGCTTGTAACCAGGGAGAATGGGGAGAAGAAATATCCATTTGGAAAGAAGATTACAGTAGCACCTGGAAAGGTGCGGATCTCTATTCATGCAGGCTGTGTGGAGGCATTTCCTTGCGCTTATGTGCAGGGTGAGGT
>OLRJ01002605.1_pt1 | contig 13166 bp, 9 predicted proteins | sample 1672741 | NCBI WGS metagenome assembly OLRJ01 (sample SAMEA3136719, study PRJEB25190) | human gut metagenome | biome: human gut; feature: human-associated habitat; material: faeces | place: Austria | collected 2013
GTTCTGCCGTAATCCGGAAAGTGATTTTACCAGGAACCGCAAACTTTCTTTCCGCGAGTATATTCAGTTTATGTTCCAGATGCAGAGTAAATCCGTTTCAAATGAAATTCTTGATTTCTTGTGAACTTCCAGTAAATTTACGACTAAAATCGATTTACCCGCATAAATACTGGATTTTCTGTGGAAATATAGGTGAACCAGTAGTCGTAAATATGCATTAATAAAATTACACCATATTCCCCAAAAAGCTTGAAATTATGGGGTATTTATATATTACTGTGAAACAATATCTTACGGGGAGTCAAAAAGCGCAAACTCCCCCCTTTAAATATTTAGCCTGTTTTAAACATGTCTGATAAGCCTATGCGGCAACAACAGGGGCTTCCCAGCCAAGTGCTTTTAACTTTTTAAGATACGCATTGATTTTGCGTTCTTTATTAAACTGATTATAATACTCAGCTCCAAGATCCTTGAAAACTACACCGTCTTTGAGAATGTGATAAATGGCTATGAGCATGGAATGGGCAACTGCAACATAGGCTCGTTTTGACCCACGATGTGCACTGATTCTCATAAACTGGGCATAGAAGTATGACTTTTTGTTTTTCACTGCAGCATGAGCACAGGTAATTAGAGTTGTCCGCAAGAGAGAATTACCTTTTCTGGTTTTACCGGATTTCCTCTTTTTTGCACTTTCATTATCACCGGGGCATAATCCTAACCATGAAGAGATGTGTCTGTCTGAAGGAAAACGGCTCATATCTGTTCCAATAACAGAAATGATAGCCTGTGCACTGGTATTACCGATACCAGTTACATCCTGGATTACTTTGGATGCCTGTTTTTCTTCGGGTTTCATAAAGTTGTCAATTTCATCATCCAGATTTTTGATGTGAACATTGAGTTCATTCAGATGATTCAAAAGTTCCTTCATCATTCGACGCTGCAGTGGGCTCATGACACCATTGAGATCATCGATAATCTGCTCTTGGGTTGCTTTCAGGTTATGGGCAATGATTTTCTGCTCATACATCTCATCGTATTTTGCCTCGTCGATAGATTTTCCTGTGAGCAGGTATTCCAGAATGCTGCGTGCACTTTTACCATTGATATCTGACACCGTACCAGACAGCTTGATATTGGCACCTTCGAGCATTTTCTGGAGACGATTTAATTCTCTGGTACGCTCACCGACGAGACTTTTGCGGTATCGAACCAGTTCTCGCAGCTCCCGCTGATCCTTATCGGGGATATAGCTGGGCTGAAGCAATCCATGTTGAAGAAGATCAGCAATCCATTCAGCATCCTTCACATCGGTTTTCCGTCCCGGAACCGCTTTCATATGGCGTGCATTTACTTCCATAGCGTTCAGGTCAGAAGATTCAAGGATGTTATACAGAGGCTTCCAATAAGAAGCGGTGCTCTCCATTGCGGTCATTTCACAGCCGCCAGTCTGGAGCCACTCTGCCAGTTCAAGAAGCTCTCTGGTTGTTGCACCAAACTCACGCACTTCCTGCTTGCTGCCTTTACGAAAGCAGGCGACAATGAGTTTTTTGTGTACATCAATACCACAACAATTGTCGTAAATTCTATCCATACTGGTACCTCCAAATAAAATTTACGGCACGGTACTCTGTCTGTTATCATTTTACTGTACGTCCTTTTGCCATAACAGGCTGGACAGGTGGTGGTGCAAATGAGAGTACCTGAAATCAGTTTTAGTTACGGGCTTCATGCCCAAATAAAAAAAGATCTTTGCCGTTAACACCAGTATAAGATTGTAAACAATTAAATTCAATACCTGTGCCTGTACAGTTTCATTTATGGTGGTGCCAAGAACAGGCATGGAGGTTTTGTCATACACAAAAAAATGATTTGAACTCATCATACACCTACTTTCTACGCATTAGTCCACCTGAAAAATACAGCATTTCTTAACTGAACAGTATTTTCAATGCATGACCGCATATGATATACTGTTTTCATCATAAAAAACCTTATCTAAATGACATTGCATAGAAAACTGAATAATAGATTGCGTAACCTGCCTTAAAAAGGTATAATTATTTTGTTGTCTGCAGATTGCGGCATAATATTTTTTAGAGTTATACGAAAAAGGAAAAGAGTCAGTAAAATGAACAACGAAAGATTTCTGGTTTTCGATATAGATGATACCTTATACAGCCAGATGGAGCCGTTGCTTACAGCCTGTGAGTTCAGTCTGGGCAGGAAGCTTCCGGATCCGGAAATGTTTTACCGGATCTTCGGGAAAAGAAGCGCTGAAATGTTTCTGTTCAGCGAGAGTGGACAGGTTTCCATTCATGAATCCCGGATTTACAGAATTGAAAATACTATGAAAGACCTGGGAATTCCCTTTACCAGAGAGCAGGCAGAGCTCTTTCAGGAGAGATATAAAGAGAATCAGTCCCATCTTCATGTTTCAGAGGTAATGACACAACTTCTGGATGAATGTGAAGCTGCCGGAGTGAAAATGGGCGTGATCACCAACGGACCTTTTTCCCATCAGGTTCAGAAGTTTCACACACTTGGACTTGATAAATGGTTTACAGAGGATCAGCTGATCGTGTCTGCAGGCGTGGGCGTGGCCAAGCCGGATGTGAAGATTTTCCGCATGGCAGAAGAAAAATGGGGGATGAAGCCGGAGAATACTTTTATGATCGGGGATTCTCTGGAGAATGATATTGCAGGTGCAAAAAATGCCGGATGGAAGACCATCTGGATGAACCATCACCGTTATACGGTTCCGGAAGGTATGGAAAAACCAGATTATATTGCATATACAGAGGAAGAGTTGAGAAAGCTTATTGTCCAAATATGCTTTACAACGAAGAAGGATGGATAAAGTATGGTATCAGATTACAAAATCACCATGGAGCAGGCAGAATACGAGATGGTCTGTTACCGTAAGGTTTTTAACTTTGTAAGGCTTCTTGACCAGGAAAAACTGGAGAAATTGAATGCAGAAGGTCTGTTGGCAGCAGAGGGCGGACAGACAAAAAAAGCAGATTTGTGCATAGGACATTTTTGCCAGGGCTGTGTGGCAATGGAAGCCTTTTTACGGAAGGCAGAGCTGTGCAAGCTGGAATTTATTGGAGATGACATTTATCAGATCATGGCTAAATATCTGGAAATTGACGGTAAGCCTTATGTAATGGAGCTTTTGAAGAAAATGGACAAAAGCAGCCTGATCGACTGGAAAGATCATGAGCGCCTGATCAGCAGCCTTACCGGATATAACGAGAGACTGTATCAGGATGTTCTTACGAAGGCATACAACAGACGTTATTATGAAGAAGAATTGAAGTCCCAGATGGGACCGGCTGGAATTGCCATGATCGATCTGGACGATTTTAAGCTTTATAACGACACATATGGACATAATGCCGGGGATATGGCACTGACTGTTGTTGCAGAAACCATATGCAAGCATATCCGTAAGGATGATATTCTGATCCGCTATGGAGGGGATGAGTTTCTTCTGGTGCTTCCCGGAGTAACAGAAGTGAAATTTGCCGGAAGACTGCAGGAAATCCATGATAAGATCCATCTGGCTACTGTGCCGGGATATGCAGGGATTCAGCTTTCTGTGAGTATTGGAGGAACAATTGCCGGGGCAGATGAAACCATCGGAAGTGTAGTAGGAAGAGCTGACCGCTTTATGTACCAGGCGAAAACCCGTAAGAATCTGGTGGTAACCGAGTCTAATGAGATAAAAGATGGAAATGCAGATGGCGCAGAGGTTAATCGTGATGAGCTGAAACAGCAGATTCTGATCGTGGATGATGCTGAGCTGAACCGTGATATTCTTGCGGAGATTCTGCACCATGATTTTAAGACTATGGAAGTAAGCAGTGGAGAGGAATGTCTCTCCGTGCTTCGGGAGTATGGTGCAGGAATCTCACTGGTGTTGCTTGATATTGTAATGCCTGACATGGACGGCTTTGCAGTTCTTGAGGAGATGAACCGGAACCATTGGATCGAGGACATTCCAGTCATCATGATCTCCAGTGAGGAAACAGAATCATATATACGCCGGGCGTATGAAATGGGAGTTTCAGACTATATCAGCCGCCCGTTTGATGCCAAGGTTGTTTACCGGCGTGTATATAATACTATTAAATTATACGCAAAACAGAGGCGCCTAATCACACTTGTAACGGATCAAATTCGAGAAAAAGAAAAAAATAGTCAAATTTTGATAGATATTCTCAGCCATATCGTAGAATTTCGTAATGGAGAAAGCGGTCAGCACGTTCAGCACATAAAGATGTTGACCGGATTTCTGCTGGACAGACTGATGCAGAAAACAGACAAATATGATCTAAAATGGTCTGACCAGTACATGATCACAATTGCATCTGCCCTTCACGATATTGGTAAAGTGGGAATCGACGAGAAGATTTTGAATAAACCAGGCAGACTGACAAATGAAGAGTTTGAGGAAATGAAGAAGCATACCCTGATCGGTGCTTCCATGCTGAAGAGTCTTGGGGTATATCAGGATGAGGAGCTTGTGAAGGTGGCTTACCAGATCTGCAGATGGCACCACGAGCGCTATGACGGCAAGGGCTATCCAGATGGTCTGAAGGGGGAAGAAATTCCGATTGCAGCCCAGGTGGTTTCAGTTGCGGATGTATATGATGCCCTGACAAGCAAGCGTGTTTACAAGAAAGCATTTTCCCATGAGAAGGCTATGGAGATGATCCTGGCTGGTGAGTGTGGAACCTTCAATCCGCTGCTTCTGGAGTGTTTGCAGGATATTCAGGGCAATATCCAGGAGGAAATGAAGAGAGCAGCAGAGCAGCCTATGCTTGTGCAGAATTCTTATGTGGGGAAGATGATCGAGACGGTGCAGTAGGCAGGGATTATTATAATGTAATATATTGCGGTATTGTTCGGCGAATTGTTTTGGGTAAAAATCGTGAACAACAGTATTTGCAGGTCGGGGGACCTGCAGGAGTGGGGGTAAGTTTTACTTTATGAAAAAGAAAATTCTTACACTGGCGGCAGTGGTAACACTGCCGTTTATTCTTCTTGTGATGTATCTTCTTGCCTCGATGGCAAGCTACAGCAATACCTACGATGAGATCGTAAGCAACATGACTGTGGCGAACAATTACAATCTGAATTTCAAAGAAGAGATGGATGAGAGCCTGTATAAGCTGGTTGTTAGCTACGTCACTCTGGATACCATCGAAACAGACAAAAGTCTTAAGAATCCATATACTTTAATAGATGAATTACGCAGCGAGTTTACCAGACTGACAGCCATTACCACAGAATCTGAGAGCAAGCTGTGGCTTGAGAGCCTTCTTCGCAATATCGATACCCTGGAAAAAAGAGTGGACGATATTGTGGACAGCATTTCTGCCGGTGGCAGATATAATGAAAATATTGAGAAGCTGGACAACAATATTTACATTCTGACGGAACTGATCCAGGACGATATCCAGTATTATATTTATTATCAGACACGTTATATGGACAAGGTCACGGATACCCTGCAGGATCAGATCGGGCGGTTTATGGTGGTGTGCAGTGTGCTGATCGGCGTGCTGATCATTGTGGTTGCAGTCAGCGCGGTGATGATCGTTTCCGGTATTATACAGCCCATCAGTCAGTTGAACCAGGCTACGGAGAAGATTGCCCAGGGTGATTTCAATGCCAGAGCCCAGGCGGATTCCGATGATGAGGTGGCTGAGCTTGCAGTGAGCTTTAACAAAATGGCAGGAAGCATGCAGTCTCTGATCGATAAGGTGAAGGAAGACGAGCGGAAAATGCGAAAAGCAGATCTGCGCCTTCTTCAGGAGCAGATTCAGCCTCATTTTCTTTATAATACGCTGGACACCATTGTGTGGCTGATTGAGTCCAATGAGCCGGACGAAGCGGTGACCATGGTTGTTACACTGTCGGACTTTTTCCGTGAGATCCTAAGCAAAGGGAAGGAATTTATCTCCATTAAGGAAGAAGAGAAGCATATCAGCAGTTATCTCCAGATCCAGGAAATGCGTTACCGGGATATTCTGGAATATGACATTCAGCTGGATCAGGTAATTTATAAATATCAGATTCTGAAGCTGACTCTTCAACCAGTGGTGGAGAATGCGCTTTATCATGGAATCAAGTATAAACGTGCCAAAGGCTGTATTCACATTCACGGGGAGAAAGAGGGGGATATTATCCGCCTGACTGTCCGGGATGATGGTGTGGGCATGGATGAGGAAGAGCTTGAACAGCTTCGTCAGCAGATCGAGAAGCCTTGCCAGGAGACGGAGAGGGGCTTTGGTCTGGCAAATGTAAATGAGCGTATCCACATGTATTTCGGACCGGAGTATGGAATGAAGATTCAGTCACAGAAGGGTAAGGGAACTACAGTGGAGATTGTAATTCCGGCTATTCTGGAAGCTCCGGTTGAGAAAAAAGGGAATGATATAGCAAAAGTGGCTGAAGGCGGCAACAGCGTGAATCCTGACACAAATAAAAAAATAGAAAGTAATCCGAAACAGCAGAATGCCAATAAGATAATTGAGGGTGGATGGCCACAGCAGGAGGAGACAGGCGTATGAGACAGTTTATAAGAAAAAACATCTGGGCTGTGGCACCGGTTATGTTTGTGCTTGTGGCACTGGTTCTTCTGGGAAGTCCTTTGAGCAGCAGTAAAGTGCAGGAAACTCCTGCGGAGGACGACAATCTGATCGTAGTAGGTGTTTCCCAGGTGGGAAGCGAATCTGTATGGCGAAGTGCCCACACGCAGTCCATTCAGGACGCTTTCACCAGGGCAAACGGCTACATGCTGATTTTTGACAATGCCAGACAGAAGCAGGCCAATCAGATCAAGGCCATCCGAAGCTTTATTTCCCAGCAGGTGGATTATATCGTACTTTCTCCTATTGAGGAATCTGGCTGGGACACTGTGCTTCAGGAGGCGAAGGATGCCAGGATTCCGGTAATTCTCATAGACCGTAAGGTTTCTGTGGATGATGACTCCCTCTATGCTTCCTGGGTTGGTTCCGATTTTGTCCGCGAAGGACAGGATGCTGGTTACTGGCTTGAGGATTACATGAAAAAGCAGGGCAGGGAAGATGACGAAGTTAACATTGTAGTGCTGAAAGGAACCAAAGGCGCCTCCGCTACCATCGGCAGAACCCGTGGGTTCAATGAAGTGGCAAAGGTGCAGCACAATTGGAACATTTTGCAGCAGGTAGACGGAGAATTTACCACAGCAAAAGGAAAAGAAGAGATGGCAAGGCTTCTGGATCAGTATGAGGACATAGATGTGGTGGTTTCACAGAACGATGACATGACTTTTGGTGCTCTTGAAGCCATCAGAGAAGCAGGAAAAACAGCCGGAGTGAACGGCGATATTGCGGTAATTTCCTTTGACGCAGTGTATGCCGGCGTAGAGCTGGTGCGAAACGGGGAGATCAACATTGATGTCCAGTGTAATCCTGACCAGGGAAAATACGTGGAGCAGATCATTCAGGATATGGAAGCTGGCAAAGAAATAGAGAAAGCATATTATGTTCCGGAGCGGGTGTATACCCAGGAGAACGTTGGGGAGGAAGAAAATGTTACGGAAGGTATTTCTGGTTGAAGATGAGACGGTGATCCGCGAAGGGCTCAGGGACAGGATTCCCTGGGATCAGTTCGGATACCGTTTTGTAGGGGAAGCAGCAGATGGGGAAATGGCTTTGCCTCTGATCCGTAAGACAAAGCCGGATGTATTGATCACGGATATTAAAATGCCTTTTATGGATGGGCTTTCCTTAAGTAAAATTGTGAGCAAAGAATTTCCGCGGATGAAGATTATTATTATCAGTGGTTATGATGATTTTGAATATGCAAGACAGGCAATTGAAGTTGGTGTTGACCAGTATCTGCTGAAGCCGGTTACCAGAATGAAGCTGAAAAATGTACTTCTTGAACTGAAAGATAAGATCGAGCAGGATCAGGAGCAGGAGGACTACCGCACCCAGTTTCAGAATGAGCTTCAGGAGTATGAGCAGTTTTCCAGACGGCGTTTTATGGAAAAAATACTGGAGGGCGAGCTGTCGGTTAAGGAGATTTATGATGAGGCAGAGCGTCAGTCTATAGAAATTACGGCAGCAGGATATAATCTGCTTTTCCTGTATTTACAGGAGAAAAATAAGGACAAGATGGCTGGATTTCTTCGGAAACAGGATGAAGTGCTTCACTATTTTCTCCGCTATCCCCAGTATCTGCTTTTTCGCTGGAATGTAAACAGCTACGGAGTTCTGGTAAAGGGGGAATTGTCCCAGCTTCCGGAGCTGACAGATAATTGCGTGGAGTATGTGAAACGGACCTGCGAAGGGGAAGAGCAGATGGACTGGTATGTGGCTGTAGGAAAACCGGTGGAGAGATTGAGCCTGCTTTCCCAGTGTTATCAGAGTGTGAATCATTATTTTGCATATCGTTTTATGGTGCCGGGACTGCATGTGCTTACAGAAGACACCTTGGAGAGTTATGTAAACTCGCAGGGAGAGAACCGGCTGGCAGCAGTGGATTATTCTCAGTTGAATCCGGAGATCATCAAGGATTTTCTCACAAAAGGAAGCAGCAGTGAGATACAGGAGTTTGTCCAGGGATATCTTGGCGGTATGAGTAAGGCGCTGGAGTCCAGAATGTTCCGGGATTATGTGGTGCTTCATATTCGGTTTACAACTATTATGTATCTGGAATCCATTGGTGTGGAAAAAGAGGGTTATACAGAACGGATCGAGGGAAAATATCAGGATACCAGTATCAAGGCATCACAGGTGGCAGGGTATTGTGTGGACATTCTTCAGAGTGCCATTGATATCAGGGATGAGAAGAATGAGTCTCAGGGCAACAGTGCCATGAGGAAGGTGCTGGATTATATTGATGAGAATTACTATAAAGAGACCATTTCCCTGAATGAAGTAGCGGATGCGGTGAATATGAGTGCCAACTATTTAAGCGCAATTTTCAGCCAGAATATGCAGAAGACTTTTGTAGAGTATATTACCTGCAAACGTGTTGACAGAGCGAAAAAACTCCTGCGCGAGACGGACAAGTCGTCCGGAGAGATCGCACAGGAGGTGGGATATAAGGATCCCCATTATTTCAGTTATGTGTTTAAGAAAAAATCCGGGTGCAGCCCAAGGGAATATCGGAGTAAGGGGCCTGCATGATATTCAAAATTAATTATGCGATTTCGGCAGTGATAACTGCCATGGGACTTCCTGCGAAGAGACAGGGAGTCCTTTTAATTTGTTTATGCTCATATGGGCGGCCAGAGTACCAGGCTGGTGTGCGGAATGGGTCAGTGTTGTGGCGCGGAGCAGACCAGATGTGGTAAGATAACTGGTATTGAAGGCGGCTAGTGCTATTGTGGTTTCGAAACTATGACCGGTGGAGGTAGCTTTGAATCCAGTGTTTTGAAGAGAGGATGAAAGGGGAGCATGAGTTGCTATCCTTTTCTCCTGTCCAAGCGACAGCTCTTCCCATAACAGCCATGCAATAAAGTCATCCTCACAAATAAAAGCAGTGCAGTCGGGGGTGATTCGTTCCAGAAATTTTTTCAGGAAGCTGATATCCCGGCTCTGACGGAAATCATCCAGCTCCTGTATGGTATACCAGCAGATGTTGCGGTCTGGTACAGTCAGCCCCTGGTTTTGCATGGCATCCAGAAAGCCCTGGTATCGTTCATGTCCCCGCTGATCGTCCATCTGGAAAATACCGGCGATAGAAGAGTGGCCTTTTTCCACAAGACTTTGCACCAGAAGACCAGCCCCATATAGATTATCTTCATAGATTACTGGAATCTGAGACAACTGGGGATAAGCACATCCCAGGAACAAAATGGAAGTTCCCCTTTGTATCAGCTTTTGATAAAGCTCTGTATTAGGTGATGGTAAGGCGCTTTTTACAGGCTCCACAATAAGCGCCCGCAGCGGACTTTTCAAAAGAAACTGAAGGATTTGCCGTTCCTGGTCCACGTGATTGTGAGTGGGGTAAACCTTGCAGGAAAATCCCTCCGCAGCCAGCGCCACACGAATATCATTTATCAGTGCAGGATATTCATATTGCTGTTCATCGGGAATCAGAATTCCTACTATATTCCGGTTTTCCAGGCTGGAAAGTCCGGTAATGTAAGCTCCGCTCCCTTTAATGCGGCGGATTTCCCGCTCATCTTCAAGAACCGCCAGTGCCGCGCGGACCGTCTGCCGGCTGACACGGTATCTGGCAGCCAGCTCCTGTTCTGTGGGAAGCTTGTTGCTTCCCTTTTGAATAGAATCTGAAATGATTTCTCTTAGCTGTTCAACCAGCCATTTATATTTGATCGCCATATATTTTAGTTCCTCTTTCTTAGGTTAGAGTGTGTTTGAAAAATTCCTCCCGCAATCTGTCAGCGCCATTATTTACCAAGCTTCGGGTTGCTGTAGTGGATCTTATCACTTAGGGGGGATTTTCATTAATTAGCGGCATAATGTTTTTTTTATTTTGCTGAGATAGTTAGTTCATAAAATTTTCACATGAATTATTTATGATTTCCCAATAAATCATCTGCTTTTTCACTTCTAAAACCAAAAATATTATACCTTTTTCCAAATGATCAAACTTTTTTTCCAAGCTTAGACAGTTTGCCAAATCGAAAAACATAGAAAAAGGTGTAATATTTTTCACAAAATCATAAGAAAACAAACTTTCTAAATGAGAAATCATAAAATATCAACCTTTTTCCTGCCTGAAGTCCATTGTAATATAAATTTGTCTGTATTTCACTATGAAAACCAACAAATTTGTATTGTTTGAACTGACGAAACAACCAAAAGACGGGAAGACAATATTGAAATTTATGTTGATTTTCGCTAAATTATAGACATCAAGAAGAACACGGATTCAAGAACGGACGGAAAGCTACGACAGCAAACGGATCAGTGTTGAACGAGAAACCAATGGCAGGCGCGACCTGCAAAAGTATTTTTTCTAAAAGAAAGAGAGGAATAATCACTATGAAAAAGAAATTAGCAGTTATGGCACTCGCAGCAGCAACACTCAGCATGATGGCTATGCCGGTTTACGCTGACGATCTGGTAACAGTTGGATACGCTCAGGTTGGACATGAATCAGACTGGCGTACAGCAAACACCCAGAACTATCAGGACGTTTTCTCAGAGGACGCTGGATACAGCCTTGACCTTGTAGACTGCGATAATGACAATGCTGCACAGCTTGAGGCAGTTCGTACATTTATTAGTAAAGATATGGATTACATCGTAATCGCTCCGATCCAGTCCGCTGGCTGGGACACCGTTCTTCAGGAAGCACAGGATGCAGGAATCCCTGTAATCATCGCAGACCGTGAGATCGAAGCAAGCGACGACTTATATGATGCATGGGTTGGAACAAACACAACAAACGAAGGTATCACAGCTGGTAACTGGTTAGCTGAGTATCTTGGCGATAAAGATGCTAACATCCTTGTAATCGAAGGTTCCGTAGGAGCTTCCGCAACACTTGGACGTACAGAAGGATTCAATCAGGTAGCTGGCGAGCATGATAACTGGAAGATTCTTGATTCTCAGTCCGGTGACTTTACACAGGCTGGTGGCCAGGAAGTTATGGAGTCCTTCATCAAATCCTACGAGGGACAGTTCAATGTAGTTGTCTGCCAGAATGATAACGAAGCATACGGCGCAATGGATGCAATGGATGCAGCAGGTATCACCTATGGTGTTGATGGCGATGTAACTCTTATTTCCTTCGATGCAACACATGATGGACTTCAGTATACATTAGATGGAAAGATCAACTGTGATGTTGAGTGTAACCCGATCCAGGCTGAGGTTGTTAAGGGCGTAATCGAGAAAATGCAGGCAGGCGAAGAATTTGAGAAGACAACACTTGTTGAGGATCAGGCATTCGTAGCACCTGGAATTGAGAGCGAGTATGCAACAACTATGACAGATGAGGTTCTGGCTGGACGTGCTTACTAATTAGAAAAAAATCGGAGAGTGTGAAAACAGCAGAGCTGTGAAACAATCCGTAAACATCGAAATTGGTTATCAGCAGGCAGCTGAAAACCGATAAAGATGAATGAATAGGGGAGGAAAGTCCCAAGGCGGATTTTCTTCCCCTTAACTGTTTATACGAGGCTATGAGCCAGGGCTCAGAATATATGAGGCTATGGCAAATAACGCGATAACGAGGAGAATGAAAAATGAAGTTGATAACGGGAAGGGAGGAATCGCGTTGGAGGCAGGAGTAGTATTGAAAATGCAGGGAATCTGCATGACATTCCCAGGTGTAAAAGCACTGGAAGGCGTGGATCTGACATTGAAAAGGGGTGAAATCCGCGCGCTGATGGGAGAGAATGGCGCGGGTAAATCCACACTGATCAAGTGCCTGACCGGCGTAAATAAATTTGAGGCTGGAGAGATTTATCTGGAAGGATTTGATCATCCCATCGTAAATAAAGATACCATGGACGCCCAGAAAAAGGGCATTTCTACTGTATATCAGGAAGTAAACCTCTGTCCCAACCTTTCGGTGGCAGAGAATTTGTACATAGGCCGTGAGCCACTGACAAAGCTTGGAACGGTCAACCGAAAGGCCATGAACCGTCAGGCAGCTGCCCTTATGAAACAGCTGGAGCTTGACGTTGATGTAACACGTAATCTTGAAGAATATTCACTGGCATTGCAGCAGATGATCGCAATTGCCCGTGCTGTAGATATGGACTGCAAGGTGCTCATTCTGGATGAGCCAACTTCTTCACTGGATGACCGTGAAGTAGAAAAGCTTTTTACCATGATGCGCAGACTGAAGGAGAAAGGTGTAGGAATCATATTTGTCACCCATTTCCTGGAACAGGTTTATGCAGTATGTGACGGAATTACCGTTCTTCGAAATGGTCAGCTGGTTGGCGAGTATGAGATCGCAGATCTTCCGAGAGTGAAGCTGGTAGCCGCTATGATGGGAAAAGATTTCGACGATCTTGCTTCCATTAAACCGGAGATCACAGGAGATAAGAGAAAAGAACCGATGGTAATCGAAGCCCGTGGCTTAAGCCATGCAGGAACCATCAAACCATTTGACCTTGATATCCACAAAGGAGAGGTTATCGGTCTTACCGGACTTCTTGGAAGCGGACGAAGCGA
>OLRJ01002606.1_pt1 | contig 13160 bp, 14 predicted proteins | sample 1672741 | NCBI WGS metagenome assembly OLRJ01 (sample SAMEA3136719, study PRJEB25190) | human gut metagenome | biome: human gut; feature: human-associated habitat; material: faeces | place: Austria | collected 2013
CAAGAACGATTTCCTCTTTGGTGGAGAAGTAATAGTAGATGCCGCCGTTTTGCAGCTTTGCCGCCTTACAGAGGTCCTTTGTCGTGGCAACGGTCAGCCCCTTTTCGACAAAGCAGTCAAGGCAGGCGGCTACAAGCTCCTGTCTCTTTTCGGCTTTCTTTTCTTCCCTCAAAACACAATCCCCCCCATTTCTGTGCATTATCCAGTGTTTCTTATAATAGTATACCGGGCTCCATAAAATAAATCAAGTGCTTGCTTGAATAATGATTATAAATTTTTAGGATCACAATGCTTGATCAAACATCACACCAGCCTCACTTGGCAGCCTTGCCTCCGGGAAGCTCTGTATGTGCCGAATCGCCGTCCTTGCAAATATGTTGGACTTCACCGTATCCCACTCCGCCAGCCGGACGATCTCCGTCGTGCCGTTTACAAAATCAAATCGGATCTCGCCCCATTCGCCGTCGTTGTCCGCCTGATACAGGTAGACAGCGGCGGCTCTTTTTGACTTCGGAAACCACCGGCTATGCCGGTGGTTATGACTAGGTCAGATGGGGTCAAACTATATCAGCCCATTTGGGTATAAGAAAACCCCGGAAAACCTTGATTTTCCGGGGTTTTTGAACCATTTTGATACGGTTTGAACAGCAGATTATCTCTTGCTGAACTGCGGAGCGCGACGGGCGGCTTTCAGGCCGTACTACTTTGATACTATGTTTAGAAAACCCTTGTCTATCAATGGTTTGCGCGATATTTCGTGATGTGTTAACCCTTTTTTTAACCCTTTTCCGCTCCATTAAGCGAAAAATGAGCGCTGATTCTACCTAATTACCTGGGATAAGAGGCAAAAGCATCCGTGATGCTTTGGGCCATATCTTCAGGTCTATTGTACTTTACTTTTGCATAAATGTCCATCGTCATTTTGATATTTTTGTGACCTGACAAGTATTGGACACGTTTGGGGTCAATACCCGCATAGATAAGGTTGGTGATGTACGTCCGCCGCAACTGGTGGGTAGTGGCGTGGAAGTCGATGGAGTAGGTGACGTGGCTGTTATGCGCGGCCTTTTCACCTAGGATGGGTGTAACGGTGTGTACTTCCTTTTTCCCATCGCCCAGATAGCGCGTGTAGGTACGTTCCTCTGCTGTTCTGACTTTGACGTAGTTCCATAGCCGAGTGAAATTAGAGCCGGTCAGCGGGCCGCCATCGTTGTTATGAATAACGTAATCGGACGTTGCGTTAGAACGACGTTGCCGCAGGTAGTTTGCAAGCTGCGGTGGGATAGGGATAGATCGACGAGATGAATCCGTTTTCAGGTAGTCCGAAACGGTGGGTTGGTTGTGTGCTATACGCCAAGCCCGTTTGACTTCGATATAGGGTGCGTTTTCATCCAAATGCACGGCATCCCATTGCAAGGCCAAGGTTTCAGATTTACGCAGTCCGGCATACAGCCCTATCATAATAAACGGATAGGGGGGAAGGTCACGGATGGCATCCAGCAGGGTTTTTGCTTGTTCATCTGACAAAGCAAAAAGTTCCTTTTTAGGTTTGCCACCTTTTGGGTTTATGTTGGCCGCAGGGTTTTCATTTATGATATGGCTATTCAGGGCCGACACAAAGATTTTTTTCAGCAGGGTCTTAACCCCTGAATACATCGAAGATGACAAGTGGGCAACGGCTGCCATAGTCCGATCGATGTCATCCGTCGTGACTTCAACCATATACATATCACCCATCGGTTTTATGATGTGGTTCTTAATTTTAGATTGATAGTCCCGGGCGGTAGAATCATAAAGGTGTGCGCTGTATCGATTTAACCAATCAGTGGCATATTCGGCTACGGTCGGATACTCGCTGTGATACACCTCTTCTTTGATTTCCTGGATAACAAATTGAACCTTTTCCTCTAACTCTTTTACCGTGGCCCCGTAAACGGCGATTCTCTGTCCGCCAGGGCCGGTGATGCGTGTCCGGTAGTATACATGGCCATGCAGTTCCACGGTCCCATAGGTCCTTTGCTGCTTTTTAGGACGTCCCATAGCCAATCACACCCCCCACTTACGGAAATTTCGGCGGGTGCGGGGTCTGGGCGCTACGGGCCTGGGCCGGGCGGGGTGGTGGGTGCGGGTGAGGTAGGCTTCGATATCGTCTAAGCGAAAGAAGACACGGGCCATTGCGGTGCGCTGGATGTAGGCCAGCTGCCCCTCAGCTCTGAGCTTGTCGAGAGTGACGAGGGAGATACGCAGCAAGTCAGCTGCCTCACGGCGGGTAATTAAATTACACATAATTCCTCTCTTTCCTGCGTGCGAAAAAACCCCAAAAAGGATGTACGGGGATACCCGGAGCTGCGGCTCCGGGGGAACCTGTTTCAAGTGCTATAGGGTACATATAGCACTTGAAACAGGTTTTCTGGGTAGTCCACGTATCCTTTTCGAGGTTTTTCAGGCAAACGCTATTGAAAAAGTCTCATTAGATGTGTTACAATAAACATGGACTACGCATGGTTGGGTCAACTATGTTGACATATGGGTATTGTGCGTGGACATTGTGCTCACGGTCGGACCAGGACTGTGGGCACTTTTTATTTATGGTAAAACGCTTTTTGTAAGCGTCTGTACCCCTCTGGATAAAGAAGGATTAAATCGTCACCTAGACGATCTAGGCTGGACGGCTCAATAATGTAATCTTTTTGTGGAGCCGAAGTAGTAGATGTTACAGGGCCAAAGCGACCACTGCTAGTGATACTATCTTTTTGTTTTTCTTCTTGACCAATCAATTTGGCAAAGTATTCTTGTGCTTCGGTTTCACCCACTCCAAGAATCAATTTATACTTGAAATTGGATAGCATGGAACGATGAGCACCGCTCCCATAAACATCTTCGATATCAGAAATGCTTTGGGTCAAGACCATAATGCGAATATGTTTTTTTCGGAATTTTCGCAAGGCGTCCACTATATCTAGTTTACCCAGGGATGCAAATTCGTCTAAGCAAAACAGAATATTTTGGTTTTGTGTGGTAGGACGTGCGCTGAAATAGTCTAGGCACTGTGCTGTGATGATATGCAACAGAGGGCCATATACCTTTAGCATATCGTCCGGGATGACAACAAAGACATTATGGTCTTCGATTGTAGCGGGAGAAAAGGCTGTTTCATCAGCTTCAGGTCGCCGAATGGAGCCGCCGACTTTGCTATTGACCGCGAATAACTTGACTGCTGTATCGCAATTTTGCTTACAACCTGAGACGTTTTGTTCACCGACGCCGTCAAAATTATTGATGTACATAATTGCGACGGTGTTCTGAGTATCGTCTATGGCGGAAAAAAGTTTTTTGTAATCGCTTCCCATGATTTTTTTGCAAATATCAGAGAAGTCCATGCCTTGATGGTAAAAGGCAATTAACGATGCGGTCAGGATATTTCGCCCGCCGTCCTGGAAATACTTTGCGTTGGCGTTGGCATCCAGCTGCTCCGGCATAATTAAGTACGCTAACTTTTCCAGAGCCTCGTTCTGGTCATCTGTATCAGCCAATCCGTCAATTAAGGCAAAGACGTTATAGGGAGCAGAATCAGGGCTACCAGGCGAATAAATCAATTTGCTGGGACAATCTACGTTGCGGCAGATGTCACCGGATATGTCGATAGTAAACGAGGTGCCGGTCCAGGCACGCAGGGTAGGAATTACGATAGCCGAAGTCTTACCTGTGCCGGACCCGCCCACGGCAAAGACGCTACCTTCCTCTTGCGTGGCGCTGTATACCAATTTGCCGTCCGAATCCTTGCCGAAGATAATTCCTTTTGCTGTGCTCGACGGTGCGATCTGTAAGGACGTAGGGCGTGCCTGACGCGCCAACTGGCACTTTTTCCATTTAACCGCCAAGAAGAAGACAGCGATGGTAGCGATAACAATCAGAACAGAAATGATTTCTAGCTTAGTTACGAATGTCATTACCACCGCCCCCTTTCCTGGCGTCGTTCAGTTTGCCGCAAACGCTCCAATTCTTTGTTGACCTCATATTCTCGCTTTAATTCGGCCACGGTACGGTTTCGACCATAGGCGCGGACTGCGCCAGTGACTACTTTGCACTCTATTCCGTGGTCATCTAGGTACGCCTGAAAATCGCCATGAAACCGCTGTAATTCGCGGCGGTCTAAGACTTTTTTGGCACAGATCTTTTCGAGCTGAGGTTCGTCACTTTTGATGGCTGGTATAAAACAAAAATGCATATGGGGCCGTCCATAAACAAGGCGTGTTGCCTCGGAGCCATCCTCTCTCAATAAGGGATTGCCCCAGCGGTCAAGTGCCTTTTCCCGTTTTCCCTCGTCCAGATGGACGACAGCTTGTATCACATTTTTTTGCCCGTAGCGGCCTTCTAAAAAATCATAAGCAGCTTGAAAAAAAGCTCGTTGTTGTTCAGGGGTATCAAGTTCCTGTGGGACGGTTACGACCCAGCCGGCCATGACCTTTACATCGGCACGCTTCATGCAATGTAACTCACTTTTGCGTAGCCGAAAATATTCTAGGTCGGATAGGCCGCCACGATCAGGAGCTAAGGAGTAATTCAGATGTGACAGAGTGCGGTCAATGTCTTTGTTGCTGCTCTCGGCGATTTCGCGGAGGTTATGACGCAACTGATTCCGAACCGCAGAGAGGGTGAACTTCTCGACACTTGCCATCTTTATCACTCCTATCTTTGACGCAGCTGGTATAAACAAGGTATACCACCCACCAGGGGGTGGATACCTTGCCAGCAGGGGCTCCCCTCTGGACTCCCCCGCCCCCTCGTGGGCCGCTACGCGGCGCGAGGGGGTAATTTGCTGTCCAGGGGCCAACAAATTTGGCCTGCGGCCGGGGTGACGGTACGTTATACTTTGTTGTCCCACGATAGAGATATTTCAAACAAACAATCGATAAAAGCTCGTCTGTTTTTAATTGTATTCTCTGGGCGTAGCAAAATAGATATATCCATCAACAGCCTATAAGTTCTATTATAATTTGACACAGAATCCCACCAGTTTATGACAAAGTCTAGCATATTAGCTATTAATGAAGGGTCATCTGGAAAGTGATTCGCACTATCCAACAAATCTTTTCCATAATCTATATCTTGTTTGCACTCAAACCGTTCAAGAGAGTTTTCATCTAATTTATAGAGGTTATTGTAAGTTATATAATCTAGTATACAAGTCCATTGTGTTTTTAAATGTGGTAAAACATTTAGATTACTTTCATGATAATCATATTTGTTCCATGACATGGAACGCAGTAGTTCGACCAATGGCAATAGGTTTGGTAAACGAATCTGTCCGTCTAAACTGGCGGACACATACGCAAATAATCTACGATATATCTCTCGCAGAGCTGCTTCGTTATCTACATTAGCATATAATGTTGCAACGTACTCGGAGGCTAAGGGATGACTGGGAAATAAAGCGGGACGCAGTCCCAAAAGAATTGCTTCGACTATCTCGCTTTCCGTTTTTTTTTCGTATTGTGAAATATCATGCAATGCGGCAGAAATTATTTCTTCTTCAGCAAATGAGAAGATTTTTCTGAATTTTTTTGCTCTCATATTATCACCTATAGAGAAATATCAAAGCATCTTAAAGATGAAAGATAGATACTTTAGATAAGAATATCATATCACCTGCAAAACGGCCTGTCAAGGCTGATAAAGTTATATCATGCCGATTTGCCTCTCGAAAAAGCTGTAAGTAGCAGGGGCATTGAACAGTGTGGTTTGTAAGTATGACTTATGGTTACGAATACGACTTCCTTGGCATTGTTGTTCAATAGATAGAAGAGCATAGGCAACTTGGTCACGGGTCAGCTGGGCATAACGGTCGTTAACATACGCAGCTGGATATGTGGTGCGGCCGATGGTCATACTAGCATTATTAAGGCTGGCTTCGATGATGGTTTCGACGACGCTATTCAATTCGGACTCCTTATAGTCTGCGAGTAGACTCTCATAGCCGATACGATCTTTGATTTCTTCGCGACGTCTATCAATCTCATCTTTGCCGATAGATAGATTATATGTAGAAGGTTTTTTATGAGAGCTTTTAATCGGGGCGTTTTTTTCGACTGCATGATGCCGATTTTTACGACTACGCGGGGATGATTTTTCCGACCGTTGCTGGTCGGTGTGTTTTTCCTTCTGGTGATAGTGTTGTTCGCCTGCTGGCTCCTGTCGCTTTTGCGCTGACTCTTTAGGGGATTCTCCTGTTACAGTAGGGTAGACATAGATTAGGTCAGGGCGATTCCCGCCTCGTTTCTTACGGCCAATTAGCTGAGCAGATTCAAGAGACTTTAGTAATCTCATTGCTTTGTCCCGTTTACAACCAATATCGTTGCAGATTTGGTCGATGGTATAGATGATATAGACATGACGGTTATTATCCATCCAACCGTTTTCCTCGGACCAGCTTGCGCGGGCCGTGAAAAAGGAATATAGGATTTTTGCGTCATTGGGGAGTTTCTTATAGAGCTTGTTAGTGAATAACACTTTCAATAACTGAAAGTAAGGTTCTTTTCGAGATGCCATGATTTGCCTCCTGCTTGTAATAGACGAGACAACACATCAGATCGGCCAGGGCGTTAGCCCTTTTTTTAACCCTTTTTGTACCGTGGATAGCCCAGTTTTGGCCCTATGGGGGTTGACTCAACTTTGTCAAACAAGACTAAAAAAGATACAAAAAAACCCTGGGAACCATTGAATTCCCAGGGTTTTCTGTATCTTGGTAAGCAGTATCAGCGCTTGGAGAACTGAGGAGCGCGACGGGCGGCTTTCAGGCCGTACTTCTTTCTCTCCTTCATTCTGGGGTCGCGGGTCAGGAAACCGGCGGCCTTCAGAGCGGGGCGATACTCGGCGTTCATCTCCAGCAGGGCGCGGGAGATGCCGTGGCGGATGGCGCCGGCCTGGCCGGTCACGCCGCCGCCGGTGACGGTGGCAACGATGTCCACCTTGCCCAGCAGGTCGGTGGTGTCCAGGGGCTGACGAACGATCAGCTTCAGGGTCTCCAGACCAAAGTAATCGTCGATGTCACGGCCGTTGATGGTGATGCTGCCGGTGCCGTTGGGGAACAGGTGCACGCGGGCCACGGAGGACTTCCGGCGGCCGGTGCCGTAATGGTAAGGCTTCTTGCTCTTATACATAGTCTTGTTCCTCCTTATTCTGCGGCCCACAGTTCGGGCTTCTGGGCGGCGTGGATGTGCTCAGCACCGCGGAAAATCTTCAGGCGGGTCAGGGAGTCCTTGGTGATGATGTTCCGGGGCATCATGCCGCGAACAGCCAGCTTCATGGCCAGCTCAGGCTTCTCCTTCATGAGTCTGCTGTACTGGGTCTCCTTCAGACCGCCGACCCAGCCGGAGTGGGTGCGATAGTACTTCTGCTCCAGCTTCTTGCCGGTCAGAACGGCCTTCTCGGCGTTGATGACGATGACGTAATCGCCGCAGTCGGCATGGGGGGTGTATTCGGGCTTATGCTTGCCACGCAGCAGGGTGGCTGCCAGAGCGGCAGTCTTACCAAGGGGCTTGCCAGCGGCGTCAAGGATATACCACTTGCGCTCGATGTTGCCCTTGTTGGCCATAAAAGTGGACATAGGGTCGAACCTCCAATAAAATATTCTGTTTCCTTAACATGACATTTAAGGAGGGCCGGTGGCTTCTCCCAGGTGACAAGTTGGCTTATCACACAGAAGAAACCACGGGCCGGTTTTTTCAGCAGGCTACATTATAATACGCAAAAAAGCCCCTGTCAACGGCTTTTTTGATTTTTTTAATTTACACCCGGAAGAACTCTTGAAATCTCGCGTAAACTCTCATATTCTCTCCCATTCTCAAGTTCGATTTTTAATTTTGATTTTAGACTTCCCATTCGGACAAAATTGTGTTATTTTGGAGATAGAGACGTAACGGAGAAATCGAAAAAGTATCCTGGTCTGGAACAACTCTCTACTGCGGAGCTCGAAGACCTTCTGCGCCGGGATTTTGCTGCCTCCGAGGACGACAATGCCAGCATGGCATTGATTACAGAAATTATGGAGGTGATCCAAGACAGAGAAGCCCAGCAGGAACTTCCTGTTGATGAAGACACAGCCTGGGAGATGTTCTTAGAACGGAACATCAGAAATGCAGTTACATCCAACGAAGAAGTTCCAGATATGGATAAAACACAAAATATCTGTCACTATATCGCAAAAAATATAGATACTTATATCGCTGTTTGGCTCAATGGAAACGTAGAGTGTTTTATCCAGGGTAATCTCTCCGAAGATGATATAAAGACGATGATCGATTCAATTTATGAATAAAGAAGGGAGTACTGTTTTATGTTATTCTGGAATATATTTGTCTTCTTCCTGCTCCCCCTTCTTGTCCTTTTCCTGACCCGCAAGCTGTCTGTCCGCGGGATGATCCTGTGGACGGCGGGGGTGCAGGTGGTGGCTCTGCTGCTGCGGATGGTGGTTTATCCGGTCCGGCTGAGTCTGTCCTGGGGGATGTCCTTGTTGGAATCTCTGTCTTACAGTAATCTTTCGGCCTGGTATAGTGGGAGCGGAGTCCAGCTGATCTACCTGGCGGTGATCTCGCTGGTGTTTACCGCCATTGTCATCGCCTGCGCCGCAGGGGTCCGAAAGAAAAGAAGGATCGTCTAAGAAATCGCAAAGGCCGGAGGGAGCGTTCCTTCCGGCCTTTACTGTGTGTGTTGTTCAAATCACGATTTACTAAATCACGATTAGATATCGGAAACGTCTGCTTTTGAAGATAAAAAACATCCGAGTTCAAAATGAACTCGGATGAAGGTGGTGGACGATACAGGACTTGAACCTGTGACCTCCCGCACGTCAAGCGGATGCTCATACCAGCTGAGCTAATCGTCCATTTCTTTTTTTGTCTCGTCCCTCTCTTGCGGAACGAGTGTTATTCTATCGCATCTTCTCGGATTTGTCAATAGGTTTTTGAAAAAAGTTTTCAGAAAACAGAAAAATTTTTCGAGGGGAGAAAAACCGTGGGAGCGGGCGGGGTTGGCTCGCTCCCACGGGGAGAACATGGGGTCTCAGTCGGCGGTGTCCAGGGGGATGGGGTCGCCCAGGTACTTGGGCTCCGGCTGGAAGAAGCTCCAGAGCACGTCCTTGTCCCGCGCGAGGATCTCCCGCAGGTCCCGCATGGTCTGGCCGCGGTAGTTCTGGCCGTCTGCGGCCACGCCCCAGGCTTCCAGCCCCAAGGCTTTGGCCAGGTAGAGGGCACGGTAGAGGTGATACTCCTGGGTGACGATGACGAGCTTTTTCACGCCGAAGATGTCGCGGGCGCGATAGAGGCTGTCATAGGTACACAGGCCCGCATAGTCCAGGACGGTGTCCTCGGCGGGGACACCCTGCTCCTGGGAGAGGCGGTCCATCACGGCCACTTCGTTGTAGTGGCTGCTGCTGTTGTCCCCGGTGAGGAGGACTTTTTTGGCCCACCCGGCCTGGTAGAGCTGGGCGCCGCGGGTGACGCGGTCGTTCAGCATCGGGCTGGGGGAGCCGTCCGGGCGCACCGCACAGCCCAGGACTAAGATGCAGTCCACGTCTGCCGGGGGCGTATCGTCCAAGGTCAGGATCCGGTCCTTCGTTGTGGCGACCACAAAGGCGCTTCCGGCCAGGGCCAGCACCCCCGCCAACACGCACAGGGCCACCAAAACAGCCAGGACCCGGAGCAGCTTCTTCATTTATTTTTCGTCGTCATCATCGTCCTTGTTCTTGTGCTGGAAAAACAGGACGGCGGCGCAGAACACGATGCCTACGATCAGTCCGATTGCCATAGTCATTCCTTTCTCCGGGGTGGGGGGCGCTCCCCCCACGGGGTCACAGCGCTTGCTTGGGCAGAGCGTGCTTACAGCTCCTCGCCGAGGGCCTCTTCGCCCTCCTCGTCCTCCTCGCCGCGGGCATAAGTCACTCGGACGGTGGAGGAGCTGAGCATGTCCACGCGGTACTCCCGCCAGCCCTTTTCGGCCAGCTTGTCGTTGCCTTCTTCCATCTGCTTGGTCACGTCATCGGTGTCGATGCCGGAGTAAGTGATCTTTTTCAGTTCCATAGTCTTTGCCTTCCTTTCGTTTCCAATCATGGCTCCCCTGAAAGGGTCTAACTGTCCAGGGGATAGTTAGATTCAGTAAAATTTTCCTTAAACAGCTGTCAGCAAAGCGGTCTGAGGGGTTATTCTTGGGTTTGGGCTGCTTTCATCATAATGGCACACTCCACCCGCTTCTTAAAAAGCTGGCAGCCGTATTCATACGTTCCGTTGATGTCACCGCTGGCGTGGTAGGCGTTGGCGGCGCAGCCGCCGGCGCAGTACAGCCGCGCCCAACATTCCCGACAGTCGGGGTTGGCCACGACGTTGCATCGGTGGAACTTTTCCCCAAGCTGGGGATTCGTGATGCCCTTCCACACGTCGCCCATCGAGTAGTCCGGGTCGTTCACGAACTGATGGCAGGGGAACAGCTCCCCCCAGGGGGTCACGGCCAGGTACTCCGTGCCGGAGCCGCAACCGGACATGCGCTTGTGCAGGCAGGGGCCGCCGGAGAGATCCAGCATGTAGTGGTAGAAGGTGAAGGGCCGCCCCTCCTTCTCCCGCTTGAGCATCTCCTTGGCCAGGATCTCATACTGCTCAAAGAGCTTGGGCAGGTCCTCTTCCGTCAAGGCCCAGGGCTCGCCGGGAGGACTGACCACCGGCTCCATGCTCAGCTCGGTGAAGCCCAGGTCGGCCATGTGGAAGATGTCGTTGGTGAAGTCCACGTTGTCGTGGGTGAAGGTCCCGCGCATATAATAGCTCAAATCGCCCCGTTTTTCCACAAAACGCTGGAATTTGGGGACAATGATGTCATAGCTGCCCACCCCGGCGAAGTTTTTCCGCAGGCGGTCGTGGACCTCTTTCCGGCCGTCCAGGCTGAGGACGACGTTGTGCATCTCCTTGTTGCAGAACTCCGTCACCTCATCGTCCAGCAGGACGCCGTTGGTGGTCAGGGTGAAGCGGAAATTCTTGTGGTAGATGGGCTCCTGGGTGCGGGCGTAGGCCACCAGGTCTTTCACCACCTGCCAGTTCATCAGCGGCTCACCGCCGAAGAAGTCCACCTCCAGATTGACGCGGGAGCCGGACTGGGCGATCAAAAAGTCCAGGGCCTGCTTGCCCACCTCAAAGGACATGAGGGCCCGCTCACCGTGGTACTGGCCCTGGCTGGCGAAGCAGTACTGGCAGTTTAGGTTGCAGGTGTGGGCCACGTGCAGGCACATGGCCTTGAGGACGGGCTTGGCGTGCTCGAATGCCTCCTGCTCCACGTCCCGCCAGAGGTCCTGGGAGAAGAGCTTGCCGTCGTCTTTCAAAGCCTGGATGTCGTCCAAGCAGGCGGCCAGCTCGGTCTCGTCCACGCCGTCGAGATGGCCGTACTTCTCCATCATCCGGGCGATGATCTGGTCGCGGGGGGTGGACTCGAAGAGGGCGATGCAGTCGTAGGCTACGTCGTCCACCAGATGGACGGAGCCGCTGTACACGTCCAGGACGATGTTGTATCCGTTGAGTTTGTATTGATGGATCATAGGTAACTTGTCTCACTTCCGTCGAATGAAAAAAGCGCCGCTTGATCGGGAACGATCAGGCGGCAGCTTTCCTCGCTTGATTGCTTGGCTCAGCGGTTGGCGTTCTCGCACTGCTGGTTGGCAAGGCCGCAGGAGGTCTTGCAGGCAGACTGGCAGGAGGTCTGGCATTCGCCGCAGCCGCCGGTCTTCAGGCTCTTAGCCAGGTCCCGTGTCTCCAGGGTCTGGATTCTCTTCATGAGGAACAGCTCCTTTCCGTATCCCCCAGGCAGGGGGAGTGCATGTCATAAATCAAAAATCATTATACTGGACAACAGCCGGTCTGTCAATACGTCCAGGGGCCAAAGGGCCCAAGATAAATCGTTCCGAACGGGTCGTCCCGGCGCTCAGCGCTGGTACTCAAAGTCCAGGTTATACAGGCTCACGAGATCGCCGTCCTTGATCCCCATCTCTTCCAGGCGGTCAAACAGCCCGGCGGAGCGGAGCATCCGGTCGAACCAGTTTCGGGACTCGTAGTTGGAAAAGTTCACGTTGGCCATGATCTTTTGCAGCCAGGGGCCTTCCACGATCCACACGTCGTCCTCGTGGCGGATGGTCAGCGGGTCGCTGGTGTCCACTTCGGGCGGACGCTCCACATACTCCGGCTCGTAGGTGATGACGGGGGGCAGGTGGGCCAGCTCCCCGGCGGCGGCCTTCATCAGCTCCCGCACGCCCATGTGGGCGGCGGCGGACAGCTCGAAGAAGGGCAGGCCCTTGGACTCGACGTGGGCCTTGAGCTTTTCCAGCAGGGTCCGGTCCATGAGGATGTCAGTTTTGTTCGCCGCCACCAGCATCTTGCGGCTGGCGAGCGCGGGGCTGTATTCTTTGAGTTCGGCGTTGATGGCCTCGAAATCCTCCACCGGGTCCCGGCCCTCGGAGCCGGACACATCCACGATATGGATGAGCAAGCGGCAGCGGTCGATGTGCCGCAGGAAATCGTGGCCCAGGCCGGCACCCTCGGCGGCACCCTCGATGATGCCGGGGATGTCCGCCATGACGAAGGAAACGCCCTCGTCCACGAACACCACGCCCAGGTTGGGGAAGAGGGTGGTAAAGTGATAGTTGGCGATTTTCGGCCGGGCCTTGGTCGCGACAGACAGCAGGGTGGACTTGCCCACGTTGGGGAAGCCGACGAGGCCAACGTCCGCCAGCAGCTTCAGCTCCAGCAGGACCGTCCGTTCTTTTCCGGGCAGACCGGCCTTGGCGAACTGGGGGGTCTGGCGGGTGGGGGTGGCGAAATGCTTGTTGCCCCAGCCGCCGTTGCCGCCGCGGCAAAGGACGAAGGGCTCGTCGGAGGACATGTCCACGATGATCTCTTTCGTCTCCGCATCCCGGACCACGGTGCCCCGCGGCACTTTCAGGATCAGGGGAGCGCCGTTTTTGCCGGAACACTGCTTGCCGGCGCCGTTGCCGCCGTTCTCGGCGACGTATTTGCGCTTGTAGCGGAAGTCCATCAGGGTGGACATGCGGTCGTCTACTTGCAGGATCACGTCGCCGCCGCGGCCGCCGTCGCCGCCGTCCGGGCCGCCGGCTGCCACGTATTTTTCCCGGT
>OLRJ01002611.1_pt1 | contig 13131 bp, 10 predicted proteins | sample 1672741 | NCBI WGS metagenome assembly OLRJ01 (sample SAMEA3136719, study PRJEB25190) | human gut metagenome | biome: human gut; feature: human-associated habitat; material: faeces | place: Austria | collected 2013
CGGTCTTTTTCACTGGGATGATCTATGAATCTTCTTCCCAGGACAGTTCCGTCTGCCCGCATGATCGTACAGACTGCATCGGTATTGATCCCTAAGTCCACGCTGCAGATAATCTGTTCTTTCACAGGTGTTTTGGTAAGTGTTACTTCCTCTTTATAGGAAAAACGCAAAAAATACTTCTGGTGTCTCTTTTCCAGAGTCGGGGCAGATGCCTTTTTCCCTGACCAGCATTTTCTCAGATATTCCATATCCGTATGATCCAGACGTACACAGGACCATTTCCAGTCATGACCGTCATAGAGTTTCAGGTATGCTTCGTCTTTCCCTTCCGCTCCCTCACGGTACATGACATCACGGTAGAAGACCGGCATGGCGTGGTTTTCATATACAAGCCTTGGTTTCCCGCTCTTTCCGTCTGTCTTTTCCCATAGATCCAGCCGTGTTTTATAAGAGGATACTGTCCCCAGTGCATGCTGGATGGCAGATCTGCGCAGATAGGAAGGCATCTTTGGGAACCGGATATCAAAATCAAAACAGGCATGGTTTTTCTTCGTAGTATGTACCAGATGTTCTGCAGCATTAAAACGCCTCTTTGCATCCGGGATTTCTGCTAATTCTTCCCATACCTGCACATAAATCCCAATCAGATAGCTGACAGCAGAACGGTAGATCTCCAGTGTCTGGCGGATCGGGATATTCTGTTTTCGTAATTCTACACCATAACTGGATATTATCTGCATTTTTATTTCTCCCTGATAACTCTTTTCTCAGATTCTGTTGTTTTTTCTACTACCCATGGCTATATTTTAGCACATATAGCGCTAAAAATAAACATATGTTTTCCTTTGGGTAAAAAATTTGCGCGTCTAACTCATCACTACTACAATATATTTATGGGTAATCCCCTTACTTCCAGTAAGGATTTATCCATCTCATTACTTAAACTGTTAGAATGTAGGATGCAATGGTATATCGACTTCATCACTTGGACCTCGCGTCCGTACTTTAGACTGATAACCGGCTCCTCATTCACAGTGTTCGTTTTATGCAGGTTGAATCACATTAGGTGCATTCGTGTCACACACAGTAGTTTGAACAGGTAATGAGTAAAACTGGTATTTATCCATTGTAATATTTTTTAAGGAGTGATAAATTTATGAACGCAGTAGGTATCGATGTTTCAAAAGGTAAAAGTATGGTTACAATTCTGAGACCATTTGGGGAGATTGTATCCTCTCCTTTTGAGATTAAGCACACATCCAGTGATATCCATTCACTTATTAAACTTATTCATTCTATCGAAGGTGAATCCCGGGTTGTAATGGAACATACCGGCCGCTACTACGAAGCACTTGCTCACCAGCTTTCAGCAGCAGATCTCTTTGTCAGTGCTGTTAATCCCAAGTTGGTCAAAGATTTTAATAACGATTCTCTTCGCAAAATCAAGTCCGACAAAGCTGATTCTGTCAAGATTGCCCGCTACGCTCTTGACAAATGGCAAAGTCTTGAACCGTATAGTATTACAGATGAATTACGCGCTCAGCTAAAGGTCATGAATCGTCAGTTCCATTTCTATGTGAAACAAAAAACGGCTATGAAAAATAATCTTATTGGCCTCATTGACCAGACCTATCCAAATGCAAATACTTATTTCAATAGTCCCACCCGCAGTGATGGTTCCCAGAAATGGGTTGATTTTGTCTCTACATACTGGCATGTAGATTGCATTCGTAAAATGTCTCTAAACGCTTTTGTTGAACATTATCAGAACTGGTGCAAGCGCAAAAAATATGCCTTCAATAAATCAAAAGCGGAAGAAATTTACACCAAAACAAAGGAACTTGTTCCAGTATTTCCTAAGAATGAAATAACCAAACATATCATCAGACAAGCTATCGATCAGCTCAACAGTACTTCCGTTACTGTCGAAACAATACGCACTCTCATGAACGAGACTGCCTCAAAGCTTCCTGAATACTCAATTGTCATGCAGTTTAAAGGGATTGGTCCATCTCTCGGTCCACAGCTTATGGCTGAGATCGGTGATGTAACCAGATTCACGCATAAAGGAGCCCTTACTGCATTCGCCGGAGTTGATCCTGGGGTAAACGAATCTGGTTCCTATGCACAAAAAAGCGTCCCAACATCCAAACGTGGATCTTCAAATTTAAGAAAGACTCTTTTTCAAGTAATGGATGTTCTTATCAAAACCATGCCTCAGGATGATCCTGTATATCAATTCATGGACAGAAAACGCACCCAGGGTAAGCCTTACTATGTTTATATGACTGCAGGTGCTAATAAATTTCTCAGAATATACTATGGACGAGTGAAAGAATATCTTTCTGTTCTTCCTGATCCAAGCTAATTCAAAACTTTTACTTTCAGACCAGCACTGGTTGTGGTGGCCTTATTTTAATGCCTAATTTTTAACCTGTAAAGTTTTTTGACTTTCTTCAATTTTAGTATTGACTTTTTATTTGCAGGCTAAAGTAACGAGAATGCGACGCGCAATTATTCAAAACCAAAAACATTACCTGCAAATCATACAAATCCCCACACATCCAATAACCAGCGCACAGAAAAGAAACGCTTTCCCTGCGCGTCCCCTCCCTGATTTTGTCTCCCCCCTCAAAAAATTTGTTGTCTTTTCTCCAAAAAAGTGTATAATACAATTTAATCGAACATTCATTGACAATTACCGGTTTTTAGTTCTGTCAGTCACGGTATAGAAATGTCGGACTTTCAGCTAAGAGGGAATCAGGTCAGAATCCTGAACAGTCGTGCTGCTGTATACGTGCAGCCATATCTCATATCCATTGCATCGTTATGCGAGAAGGAGAGACATGGCGTTACTGCGTGAGTCAGAATACCTGCTATAAACTGCCGCCATTAACTACACGCAATAGGAAATGGAAGGGTGATCTTCTTTAGTGTTCTCTTTTTTACAGAAGTATCATCCTTACATATGTTTTCTCTGTTCCTTTTAAGGAATATAGAACACCAGCAGTTATCGGTACCTTGTTATTTTTATCATAGTCCATACTACTCCCATGCAGAGAAAACAACATTGTCTATCAGCAAAGGAGTATTTTTTTATGTCAAATTCTCTGACACTTACGCGTCGTAACTGCGGACAGTATATTGAGAAGAATATGGAACTTCCACAAAACTGCCGCTCTATCTCAGCAGAAACCTTTTTTAACAGACCTGATATTCGTTCTGTGGTATTTCCCTATGAAATGGAACAGATTGGAAACAAAGCCTTTCAGGGATGTTCCCGGTTAAGCAGAATAGAGCTTCCTGAACATCTGCAAAAACTTGGCATAGGGGTATTTTCAGACTGCATTTCTCTGAAAAAAGTCAAAATTCCCGCCAGCCTTACCAGTATTCCAAAAAATGCATTTAACAATGGCCGAAAACTGAACAGTCTGGAGTTCGCCCCGAACAGCAAACTGACATTTATCGGTCCGAATGCCTTTTCAGAATGCGCTACTCTTACGGAAGTTGTTTTCCCTGCCTCTCTGGAAGAAATCGATGACAGGGCTTTTTATAAATGTAAGAAACTGAGTTGTATTTCTTTTCCGGGGGGAGATTTAAGGGTTATCGGAAAGCAGGCTTTCTATTTCTGCGGAATGGATTCGCTGCAGCTGCCTGATTCGCTGGAAGTTCTTGATGAGAGTGCTTTTTTTAAGTGCTGTAATCTGACCTCTGTGGTGATTCCGCCCAATGTCAGATACCTTGGAAAATGGATCTTTCATGGATGTAACCGCCTGCAGTATCTGGAGATTCGCCATGATCCTGAATTTATCGGGGAATGGATCATCAACAAAGCGGCTACGATCCGCTGTTATAAAGGTTCTAAAGTAGACAGATACTGCCAGCAGTCAGGATTCAAAGTAGAATACTTTTCCTAATAACAACAAAATCTGTATTGAACAGACAAAAAAGAGGAATGTTTATGAATGATACTTTTACTTATTTTCAAAAGAAGGGATGTACTGTTTTTTCTTTTCCGGGAAAAACAAGGGTTCTTAGCACCAGTCCTCTTAATGGCGGGATCACTGCTCATCTCACGCATGCTTTAAATATCAACTGCATGAATGGTGCCTATGAATGTGAAATGCTTGGAAACACCTATGAGGAAGACCTGAACATTCATACAAAAGAGCTGGGAATTGATCCGCAGACAGCAACCGCACTCAGCACAGCGGCATGGACTGAACTGTGTGCTGTTGAGAAAATCTGTTATCAGGAGTTATCCGTGACTGCTGCTGTTACAGGGGGAATTGATTCAAACGGAATGTGTCCGGGAGATCCTTCTTCTTACTATGAAAGAAACGGCGCTTACGAGATGCTGCCACCCGGTACGATCAATGTTTTTATCTATATCAATCAGAATGTTACAGAGGCAGCCATGGTCCGCTCAATGATGATTGCTTCGGAGGCAAAAGCAGCGGCCGTTTCACATCTCTTACTTGGAAGCTGTTATTCAGAAGAAATCGCGACAGGTTCTGGTACTGACGGAATGGTGATTGCCTCGGCTATGGAGGGAGAGCTGACACTTACCGATGCCTCCGGACATTCCAAGCTTGGAGAGCTGATTGGCAGGGCAGTCCGTATGGCAGTAAAACATGCCCTGATGAAACAGACAGCTGCCTGTGGTCCGAGACAGTTTCAGGTTCTTGTTCGTACTGGCAGATATGGAATCACCCCGGGAACTCTGTGGGATTTTTATACAGAGCATGAGATTCTTTTTCATGCATACAATATTAGTTTTAAGAAAGCTTCTGAGCTGGAAGGAATACTTCTATCGCGAAACAGAAACAGCAATCTGGTTTTATGTGTGTCTCTTTATCTTCATCTGATGGATCAGCTTCGCTGGGGACTAATCATGGAACCGGAGGCTGTCCGAGAGGGAAAAAGGCTGCTTCTTTATGGACTGTACTGTGGACGGGATACTTATCTGGGCGATGTTTATCCCGAAGATGTATGGAAGAACGAAGTACTGAAAACATTTTCACTTAAAGAACAGCTGATTTATATTTTAATCTGTTATTTTTCTGTCAGATCATAGTTGGATCATCACATTTTTATGGTAAAAATATTCTATGCCTGCTTTCTCCTGATGAAATACAAAAGGGAAGTGAATAGAATAAGTTCAATGTCCACTCACTTCCCTCCTGAAATCGTTGAAATCTATATACACATTATAAGGGAAAAGCCGCAAAAAAGCGAATCCGGGTGGTTGTGGATAAAGTAAAAATGACGGATAAAAAACAGTACATAACATCAATAAAAAAATTTAAAATTCGTCATTTTTACTAATGCCCTATGCAAGGGTCTAAACAATAACCTAACATCAAGCATCAGGTAAACTAATAAACAGCCTGAAGAAAACTCTCCAGACTGTTTTTATCATTTCTGTGCAAAATACTCTTTTGTAAGTGTAATGGCGGTTCCTGAAAGCAGAAATACACCAATTAAGTTGGGGATTGCCATGAGACCGTTGAATGTCTCAGCAATGCTCCAGAGAAGTCCCAGATCTACAGTTGCACCAAGGATTGCCACTAATGAATAGGCGATCATAAATGGGCGGATAACTTTTGCAGAGAATAAGAATTCAATGCAGCGAGCTCCGTAAAGTCCCCATCCGATAATCGTTGAAAATGCAAAGCAGCACATGGCAACTGCCGTAAAGATGGAAACCCAGCCTCCGTATGTAGCAGTAAATCCGGAAATTGTAAGTTCTGCACCTGCCGCTGCACCGTAATTTACCGGCACGCCGCTTACAAGAATCACAAGTGCTGTCAGAGTACAGATCACGATTGTATCTGCAAATACCTCAAAGATACCAAACATACCCTGTTTTACAGGCTTGCTTGTATCTGCACAGGCATGAGCGATAGACCCTGTACCAAGTCCGGCTTCATTGGAGAAAATACCTCTGGAAACACCCTTTTTCATACTGAGGAAAAAGCTTCCGATCACACCGCCTGTCACTGCTGACGGATTAAAGGCTCCATAAACAATATCATGGAAAACTGCCGGAACTCTTCCGATATTTAAGATCACAACGCCCAATGCAAGTACAATATAAAACAATGCCATAAACGGCACCAGCTTCTCGGAAACACTTCCGATTCGCTTGATACCACCCAGCAGTACCATACCAACCAGCAGCGTGATCACAATTCCAAGAATCAGATTCAGTCTGCCTGTGGAAGACTCTGAGATCACATTGAAGTTAATAAGAGCTGTATCAATTGCTGTTGTAATGGTATTTACCTGAGTAGCATTACCTGTTCCAAATACAGTCAGTACACCGAATGCAGAATAAAGAACTGCAAGAAATTTCCAGTTCTTTCCCAGACCATTCTTAATATAATACATAGGTCCGCCTACATAATCCCCATGTCTGTTTCTCTCACGGAAATGTACTGCAAGGGTAACCTCTGTAAATTTCGTGCACATTCCAAGGAGCGCGGAAACCCACATCCAGAATACAGCTCCCGGTCCGCCGATGGCGATAGCTCCGGCAACACCGGCGATATTTCCAGTACCTACTGTACCTGCCAACGCAGTACAGACTGCCTGGAAAGGTGTCATGGAACCGTCAGAAGCCTCTTTCTTCTTAAAAATTCTTCCCAGTGTGGTTTTAAGCGCATACGGGAATTTGCGGATCTGGACAAAACCGGTCCGCAGGCTCAGGTAAAGCCCTACGCCGATAATACAGATCATAGCCGGGACACCCCAGATAAAATTATTTACGACGTTATTGATGGATTCAATTGTCTGAAGCATGTTAAATAAACCTTTCTTTCGTGTAATAATAACAGTTTAGCACTTTTTTCACCGTATGTACAGAAAAATTCTATTAAGATAAAGCATTAAAGCATAACAAGTTGCCAGAGCAAGCAGCTAAAATTATCCACTCCACTGCTCATTGCTTTTCGTAATTGAAGCAGGGGACTTACTTGATTCGGTTAAAAAGTCAAAATAACGTATAAATTTGTCATAATTTCAGTAGCATTTCCCCACTCAAACCTCTATTATTGTAAATATGAAATCAAGGAAAACACCTATGTATTTTCTAACAGTACTTAAGCGTTTCAGTTATTCGGTGTAGCGCCGCGTAGCAAAGCGGATGATTTTATCCGCTTGACCATTTTCAACCTAAGGAGGACATGACAAAATGATTCAGAAATATACTTACGGAACCCCATTTGAAACCGATGCCATCGTAACTTCTATCCCGGCTTCTGAGGGAACTCCTGCATACGGAACTATCTCCACAGAGAACGGCTTCTCTTTTACTTATGACATGGATGACAACGATGTTGTCTATGGTCTGGGCGAATCAAACCGCGGAATCAACAAACGTGGATACGTTTATGAAAGCAACTGTTCCGACCAGCCAAACCATACAGAAGATAAAATCTCCCTCTACGGAGCACACAACTTCCTCGTAATCTCCGGAAAGCAGACTTTCGGTCTCTTCGTTGATTATCCCGGAAAACTGAAGTTTGATATCGGTTACACACTCTCTTCCCAGTTAAAGATCACCTGTGAGGATGCAGACCTTTATCTGTATGTGATTGAGGGTGAAACTCCTTACGATATTGTAAAACAGTTCCGTAAAATCATCGGAAGAAGCTATATCCCGCCTAAATTCGCATTTGGTTTCGGTCAGAGCCGCTGGGGATATACAACTGCTGATGACTTCAGAAAAGCTGCTGACGGATATCGTGAAAACAATATTCCAATCGATATGGTATACATGGATATCGATTACATGGAAGACTACAAAGATTTCACAGTCAATCAGGAAAACTTCCCTGACTTTGAGGCCTATGTCAATGAAATGAAAGAAAAAGGCATCCACCTTGTCCCGATCATCGATGCAGGTGTCAAGGTAGAGGCTGGCTATGATGTTTATGAAGAAGGCGTTGAGAAGAACTACTTCTGCAAACGTGAAGACGGCAGTGATTTCGTTTCCGCTGTATGGCCGGGCTGGACTCATTTCCCGGATGTCCTGAACGCAGATGCCAGAGCATGGTTCGGACAGAAATATGAACGTCTCATTTCCAAAGGAATCGACGGTTTCTGGAATGACATGAACGAACCTGCAATGTTCTGTACACCGGAAGGCGTTGCTGAATTAAAAGAATACATCAAAGACAACTTCATGGACAATGAAGAAACATCTGGATTCGTTCTTGGCGCAAAGGTAAAAGGACTTGCAAATAATCCGGAAGATTACAAACGCTTCTATCACAATGTAAACGGTCAGAAGATCCGCCACGACAAGGTACATAACCTGTTTGGCTATAACATGACCCGTGCAGCAGGTGAAGCATTTGAAAAAATCGCACCTGGCAAACGTTTCCTGATGTTCTCCCGTTCCTCCTATGTGGGAATGCACAGATACGGCGGAATCTGGATGGGAGACAATAAATCCTGGTGGTCACACATCCTTCTGAACTTAAAGATGCTTCCATCCCTGAATATGTGCGGTTTCCTTTACACAGGTGCAGATCTGGGCGGTTTCGGTGCAGATACCACACGTGACCTGGTACTGCGCTGGCTGGCACTGGGTGTATTCACACCTCTTATGAGAAACCACTCCGCTCTGGGAACCAGAGAACAGGAAGCTTACCAGTTTGAAAATATCGAAGACTTCCGTCATGTGATCGGTGTCAGATATCGCCTTGTTCCATATCTGTACAGTGAATACATGAAAGCAGCATTAAACGACGACATGATGTTCCGTCCGCTGGCATTTGACTACACAGACGATGCATTCGCAACTCAGGTAGAAGATCAGCTTCTCCTCGGAAACGAAATCATGATCGCACCTGTTTATACACAGAATGCAAAAGGCCGCTATGTATATCTGCCGGAAGAAATGATGTTCGTAAAATTCCTGCCGGATGGAACCATCTCTCAGGAGATTCTTGAAAAAGGACATCACTATGTAGAAGTTGCCCTGAATGAAGTTCCACTGTTCATCCGCAAGGGAAAAGCAATCCCGGTTGCTGATGTTGCACAGACAGTAAAAGACATTGATCCGGCTACTATCCGCATGATCGGATATGAGGGAGCTGAATATGACCGTTATGATGATGACGGAGTAAGTGCTCTGTAATTTAACCAAATCAATCAGATTTATCTGCCTCAATTACAGGAATTACCAGACAGCAGTTAGAATTGAACGAGATGTCACCTCATAAAAAATAAAAAGAAACAGTCACATGTATCCAATGAATATCAATATATTCTTTCAGTTATGTGACTGTTTTCTTTTAACTTATCAATTCTCCAAAAGAACCTGGTTTTGCCGGAACAAAATTTCCACTTTCATCAGTTGTTCCAAATTTTTCTTGATATTCTCCTTCAGTACGCGAAATTTTAGGTTTTTATTCTCTTTAGTAGATTCTACTCATGGGGAGAACATACTCATACCCATTGTATCCATGGAAGCCATACTTACGCTGTAGGGCTTTCTATCCTCCCCATAGAAACACTTCTCCGAAGAAGTGGGCTAACATACTTACTTAATTCCGTTAAAAATTAATACGTATTCCATGCAGGAATATCGGAATCACCTCCAACATAATATGATTATCTTTTTCAATCATCTTCAATCACTTTGTTCAGCATCAAAATATCTATTTTCCTCCATACCTCGTTTCCAGCTATTCCATCAATTGTTAACCCTTCTTCTTTCTGAAAGTTCTTTATTGCTTCCGTTAGCTCTTCATTTGATTTTGTAACAGAGTTTCCATTGTAATATTGTAATTTTTCCAAACATTTTTTTAACAACTTCATATCATCATTTTCCGTTACAAAATATGTCTCATTATTTTCTGTATTTATCACAGCAACAACTTCCGTAAATAATGAATCACCCTCCCTGATATTTTCCGGGTCAAAAGGCAAAATCGGAATATTTTCTAAAGATCCATATTCAAAATATAATTCATTCAATAAATGAATACTTTTCTGAAATTTCTCCTGCTGTTTCAATTCTTCTTCCGTATAGTTTTCAAAAAATAAAGTATTATAATAATATAATACTTTATTCATTTTATCTACATCATCCGGATTCTCTTTTTCCAGTTGATCCATCGACCCTGTTTCACGAGCCCACACATTATTCAAACAAATACTACAAATAAAGACAATCATCAATAACACTGCGTTTTTGCTTCTGCTATGTTTCATTTGATACTTCTCCTTTCTTCAGATACATTTCAGTTCTTCTTACTTATATTTAAATGATAACACATTCGTCGCAAAATTTTATGAAACAGCGAAATTCATATATAAATTGGCGAAATTCGTTTTTTCAAAACATAGTGTGTTTTTTATAAGGTTTTTTGCCACAATTCCTCTCCAATATTTCTGTAATGTTGCACAAACAGTAAAAGATATTGAACCCGCTTTTATCTGCATGATCAGATATGAGGAAGCTAAATATAGCCGTTATAATAGCGACAGTATAAGTATGCTGTAATCATCAGCCCAAAACAGTTACCTCAAAAATAGCAATAAAAAGAAACAGTCACTTACATCTGATGAATTAAGATATTCACTCAAATATGTGACTGTTTTCTTTTTGAAATCTGTTTTATTACAGCTTCACAATCATTGTATTTTCCTCTTTAAAAACTATTTCTCCCAATGAACTTAAAAGTGCTACATTAACCCCTTCATATTTTTGATATTCACAGCTTCCAATAAAAATATAATTCACCTCATATTTATCAAGCAGTTCCTGTACTTCTTTTTTATCTGTTGAAGTATAAATAGTTTCCACGTCTGTTCTTCTTTTGTTTTCTTCATCAAGATTATTTCGCCATAACCATTCATGAACATACCATCCCAATACCGTCGGCAATCCTGTCATAGCAGAAACCCGGTTGTCATAGTCTTTATAACTGTCGCCGCAAGCTTCAAGAACGGTTGGCTGACCTGTAATATTTTTATTCAGCCATCGTATTGCTGCCGCATCTTCAGGAATGGCATTTTCTATATAAGCAGTTGCATTGAGAGTTTGGTATTTATTTTTCAGAGGAAAACCTGTAAACCAATTTGTTGTAGCATTTACGAAATATCCACAGGTAGATATAAGAAGTATTATTGCCATTCCCCCAACGGTTATCTGCACTTTTGATAATCTTACCTTTTTCTCATATCTATTATCCAATTTAGTTTCTTGCAAAATTTTTATTCTGTCTGCCACAAAAAATACCAAAATATACGACATCATAAGTGCAAAAAGTATATATGCCTGATAAGTCAGCTTAAACATAGTATTTGCTCTTGGTGCTGTTTTTTCATAGATATCTCTTACATAAACGATTTCCGGAATCAATATTAGTCCCATTGCACAAAGAGAAAGTACAACTCCGTATAAATCAGAAACATTAATTTTGTAAAATAAATTCCTGGTTTTTTTATTTGTAAAATTTCTATTTTTTATCAGCGTAGATACGACAAATAATCCACATATAAGCAATGGAAAAGCCCATAATACACAAAACTGATAAAACGCCGTATGAATTTTCACTATTCCGATTCCCTGTACCATAACACTTTTAAACTGTAAATGGAATGGTAACGAAATCAACACCGCAGTCAGCAGAAGTTCTATCCATTGCACAACGCTCCATTTTATACCGGTTCTCATATCTGAAGGTTTCATATCTGTAGAATTAAGATATCTCTTCAAATTTCCAAAAAACAGTGTTCCACATATTACAACATAATAAATCATAAAATCCCATGTATTTGAAAACAGGAAAATTCCAAGGAACAGTCCCAGCAGAAATATCTCTTTCTGTTTCCAGCTTTTACCGGAATTTCTTTTTATCCATGCATATAAAATCCCCAATACTGCCAAAACAAAAAACACATTAATCACATGCGCATGTAAATCCCCAAGAACAAAAGAATATGAAGGAAATTCATGAATTGTCTCGTCCCCTGTCACAGGTGGATCAAATCCTATAAATCGTGTTGTGCTTGGAAACCAGTAATCTTCTCTTATCCCCAGTAATGTAAAAATTTTTCCATATATAATATAATGAAGGTTTCCACTCATGGATACAGATAAACCTGCTAAAATACCTCCAAAATCTGTTATCCATGCTCTTCCCCTTTTACCTAATTTATCCTTAAGCATCTGACGCACAAGACTAAATGGCAATACAAACGCAAATGCAGCTATCATGGTACGCATAAGATTGTATGTAATCTCTACCTTTGTTCCTGTAAGTTTCGTAAGAAACACCGCAAAATATTGACCACCATAATAGTAGTTAAAAGCTTTGCCAGCATACCACATATCTTCTGACGGAAGTGTTGTGCTACGCATCATAGACTTCATAAAACCAAAATCCATATATTTTTCAGTTCCATGAGCTGCCGGATGAAATCCTGCCATATATGTCCACAAAAGAAATACAACAAAGAAAATCACTTCTTCCCAATAAACAAGTTCCATATGTTTCCACGGAAAAACCTTTCTTTGTTTTCCATATATTCCATAAGCAATACTGCTCCCCCCACATAAGGTAGTAATTACGACAGAACTCAATGTGGTAAAGTGAACCACTTTTATAGAAGTCAAAATCCATACTCCATATCCGCATATCACTATTGCTATAACCTTTGAATACATCCATCCATTATCATCAAAACCTTTGAATATCTGAGCCGTTATCGGCATAAATACCAATCCAAGAATCCATAAAATTTCCCACCATATCATGAATGTAAAGAAATCGGATCCTAACAGCCAAAAAGCAACTCCTATCAATAGCCCTGCTGCCAGTAATTTAAATTTATTTACTTTTTTCATAATAATATATTTCTCCATAATTTTTTTATAATTAAGTAAAAAATATACCAGTCACTTCATCATATAAGCTACAATAGCTCTATATCTTTTTTTGCATCATTTGTATTTGAATAATATCATATTTATTGCAAAATTTTCTAAAATGGCGAAATTCATATATAAATTGGCGAAATTCGTTTTTCGAGAACATATTGTGGTTTTTTATGATGTTTTCTGTCACAATATTTTCCCTCTTGACTAATTTTCTGCAAAATAAAAGACAG
>OLRJ01002614.1_pt1 | contig 13120 bp, 10 predicted proteins | sample 1672741 | NCBI WGS metagenome assembly OLRJ01 (sample SAMEA3136719, study PRJEB25190) | human gut metagenome | biome: human gut; feature: human-associated habitat; material: faeces | place: Austria | collected 2013
CTTGATCGCGAAGACGCGTCGCGGGCCTTCCGGGTTCGGCAGGACCGACTGCGCGATGCCGTACACCGTGTCGGTCGGAAACACGGCGACGCCCCCACCCGCAAGAACCTCCGCCGTTTCCCGCACCGCGTCTCCAAGCGGGGCGCAGGCGTCCCACACGACGATCCGTCCCATCGTTCCTCCCATCATGCGCCGCACGGGCGTCCTCGTCGGACGGGCGTCCTCGTCGGACGGGCGTCGGCCCCGTTAAAGACGTTCCGCGAGCAGGATGCGGTTTTTTCCCGCCAAGTCTTTGACAATGCGCGCGTTTTGCAGCAGACCTCCCGACACCGCCTCGTCGCAGGCCTGCTCGAGGCATTCCTCGTGCAGTTCGCACGCAAGCAGCCCTCCCGGCTTCAAGGCAGTGCCCGCAAGAGCGACGATGCGGCGGAAGACGTCGAGGCCGTCGGGGCCCCCATCGAGCGCAAGGCGCGGCTCGAACCCGCCGACTTCGGCGGGAAGCTCCTCGACGAGGGCGGAGGGGATGTAGGGAGGGTTCGAAACGAGCACGTCGAACGCGGCGTCCTCGGCCCTGCGCTGACGGCGCACTTGCGAGACGAGCATGGCGGCGACCACGCCCAAGATGGCGCCGACCAGGATGGCGGGGCCGGCCAGGCCCACGGCCTTGCACGTGAACACGCCCACGATGGCCACCACGGCTGCCACCACGTTCTCGAACGTGATGTTCTGCGTGACCAACAGGCAGATGAAGATGCTGGTCATGGCGAAGCTGGCAATGGCGAGCGGGATGCCGAGCGCGCCTCCGATGAGGACGCCTGCCACGTTGGACAGCGTCCAGGAGGTGCACGAGCAGATGTTGACGATGGTGGCGCGCGGCACGTTCCACGTTCCCGTGGCGAAGTTCGCCATGTTCACGCCGAAGCTTTCGTCGGTGACCGTGGCGGAGAACAAAAACGAAAGCCGTTTGCGTTCATTGGCGCACATGGGCGCGAAAGACGCCGAATACAGCATCTGACGCGTGTTCACGAGCGACACGCTGGCGATGATGGAGGCCAGGGGGCTTCCCGCCAGCCACATGTTGGGGATCATGAACTGACCCGCCCCGGAATAGAACATGCACGAAAGGAAGAACACCTGCAAGGCGTTCATGCCGATGGAGTCTTCCAATATGCCGCAGGGGATGCCGATGGCCACGTAGCCCAGCATGATGGGGATGGCCGCCTGCACCGCCGGTTGTATGTCGCTTCTCTGTATCATAGCCGCATGATTATAGCCCTAACGGAATCAGGAAAACAGGGCTTGCTTTTCACGCGCGAGAGGGGTCGGCAAACCCAGCGAGCGGCGCGCCGTCTCCTGCGAGGACTCGAGCAGCCGGCCGCACGAACCTCACGCAAACGGGACGCGGCGCCCAAGCCCTGCCTCCCCCGCTATGCGCCGTAGCGCTACCTCATGAAATCCCGCGGCACGAACAGGCGCTTGAAGGTAGCCGTGGCATACCGGTCGGTCATGCCGGCGATGTAGTCGGTGACGGCCTGCAGGCGGTCGCCCTCGGCGATGGCGCGGTATTCCTCGGGAACCTCATCGATGTTGTCAACGTAATAGTCGAACAGCTGCGAGACCAGGTACTTTGCCTTATTGACCTCCGCAAGCACCTGCGGTGCGGTGTAAACGTTGGCGAACAGGAAGCTGCGCAGCTCGCTCATGGCATCCCACACCGGCTCCGATAGCGCGATGTCGTCGAGGGCCGCCGAAGTTTGCACCATATCGCGCACCAGAAGCTCGATGCGGCTGGAATGGTCAGGGCCGAGCACCTCGTGCGTGCTTGCCGGCAGCGCGCCCTCGGTGAGCAGGCCGGCGCGGATGGCGTCGTCGATGTCGTGGTTGACGTAGGCGATGCGGTCGGCGGTGGCCACGATGCGGCCCTCAAGCGTTTCCGCGCGGATGGCGCCGGTGTGGTGCAGGATGCCGTCGCGCACCTCGGCGGTGAGGTTGAGCCCCCGCCCGTCGTTCTCGATGCGCTCCACCACGCGCAGGCTCTGCTCGTTATGCCGATACTGGGCGGCTACCTGGGCGGACGCCACATCGATGCCGCGGTGGCGGGCCAGGCATCCCGCCAAGGCGGCCTCGCCCGTATGGCCGAAGGGGGTATGCCCCAGGTCATGGCCGAGCGAGATGGCCTCCGCCAGATCCTCGTTGAGCCCGAGCGCGCGGGCTATGGTGCGCGCTATCTGCGCAACCTCAAGGGTATGGGTAAGCCGCGTGCGGAAATGATCGCCTTCGGCGGCCAGGAACACCTGGGTTTTGTGCGACAGGCGGCGGAAGCTCTTGCAATGCAGGATCTTGTCGCGATCACGCTGGAATTCGGTTCGCAGGAAATCCGGCTCGCCCGAACGCGCGCGGCCCTCGGATTCGTCGGACTTGGCCGCATCCGCGCTCAAGAGCGTATGCTCGCGCAGTTGCTGGTCCTCGCGGTGAACGATGTTCATGGCTACCCTCCCGACCTTAGGTTTCAGGCATGTCGCCAGTATACCGCGCTAAGGGCGCCACAGCGCGCAGCGGCAAGGCAGACGAGCATCATGGCCTCGAATTGTGGAAAGGTTGACGCGGGCATGAAACGAATAAGCCACAGACGGGGAGAAAGAAGTATTATGATTCATCAGTGCAACGATTTAATGACATGAAAGGCCGTCATGAGCGATACCTCCACCGAATACCGCAAACCCGGGAAGTATCTTCTGGATTCAACGTTTTTCGTGGCGTTCGAGCTTGCCCATGAGGGCCTGAAGGAAGGCCTTCGCGAAGCAAGCTGCCTGAACTGCACGCAATATCGCGTGCTCGTGAAGCTTGCCGCCGCCGAGCCCGAGCCCATCGGGCAGAAAAATCTGGGCATCATATTGGACCTGAAGCCCAACGTGATCACCCATGCGGTCAACACGCTGGAGGACGCCGGCTTCGTCGAGCGCATCCACACGCCCGGGAAACGAGGAAGCCGCGTGCGCGTGCTCGAATCCGGCATCAAGCACATCGAACAGGCCAACCCCGCCATCATCGCCCAGCTCTACCGCATCTTCCCCACCCAAACCGCGCCGTTCCGCGCAATCTGCGAGGCCGCCGTCATGGCCGGCGCCACCATCGAGCCGCCGTTGTCCCGCGAGATGTCGCGCAAATTCTTCGCCTCCCGCGCCCTGGCTTCCTTCGAGGTGCTGCGCAAGCGCATAGAGAAAGCCTTGGAGGAGTCATGCGACGGGGCCACCTTCAGCGAATGTCGCGTGCTGCAGCGCCTGGGCGAGGTGGGCTACCCCATGCGCATCGTTGACCTGGCGCGGCAGCTGAAGCTCACAAGCGCCACCGCCGTACGTGCAACCGACCGACTTGCAGAGCGCGGCTGGGTCGAGCGCATGAGCGCGCCCGACGATCGCAAGGCGGTGTACGTGGCCTGCACTGACGAGGGGCGCCATATGCAGGATGTTGTGCTCGCGAGCGTGGACCGCATCGCCACGCAGTACCTGTGGAGCCGCCTTGCCCCCGAGAAGTGCCGCGATATCGCCATGGCCGGCCATGTGGTGATGGCCGACCTGCAGCAACGCGAAGAGGCCGAGCGCTTGAGCACCCTCGCGCAGCTGCGGCCCTTGAAGCAGTGACGCGCGGGCTTTCCCACCGTGGCGATATCGTTCACGATCAGATCCGCCGCACGGGCCTCGACTGCATATCTAAGCGAAAACCCGCCTTGAATCCCATGCGCGCTCCCGCTCCGTCGAAAGCGAAACGGCTGGCGCCAAAACGAAAAGGGGCGTTGGCTTGAGCCAACGCCCCTTTTTTACGAATGCGCGATTATGCGCGGTTCGCCACTTCTTGAGCTTGATCGTACGTCAACCACCCATCAGGGATGGGCGCATCATCATGGCATCGGCTGCACGCGTTCACCGACGCACGATGCGCCTTATGGCAATCTCCGCAGTCAAGCTGCTGCCCATGCATGGCCATATGCGGGTTGCGCTCGCCGTACTGCGCCGTCGCCTTCACCAGGTCCTGACGCGTGATGTTATGGCACGCCGAGTTCAAGCAGAACGCATCGCCGTCCTGGCTCAGCCACTCGCCGAGCTGTTCGGTATCGCGCTCCCCAAGCACCAACCCATAGGTTTCGTTGGCGTACAGCGGCATGTTGCCAGTGGCCCACTCGCTTACCTCGGTTAGCTGCTGCGACATGGTGGGTTTGTGGCAGCTCAGGCAGTTCGCATCAGCGCCGCCTTCCTCCTTCGGCACTGCATGCACCACGGCCAACATGGAATCGGTGTTCTCCACCGTATTCCCCCACTTGTCAACGCCCTGCACGCCCGGCTCCTGCTCGAACGCGGCAAGGTATGGATCCATGGGCGTATGGCAAATGGCGTTGCAAAAGCTGGGCTGCTCATGCCAAACCCAAAAGCCACCGCCGGCAACTGCCGCAACCACCGCCACCACAGCCACGGTGATCGGCCATTTGCGGCTTTTCCCGCGAGGCTTGCCGGTCCCGTTTTGCTCGCTCATATCTTTGAACCCCCTTTCCGGAAAAGAATCGGAATATGCTAGCGGTTGCCCCCGAGCGCGCAGCGCGCTTTTGCTCGGGAGCTTCGGAGAGAATGCCGCCTACGCTTTATCCAAGCATGGACAATACCTGGTCGGCCGCCGCTTCGGCCTTGTCCAGGGTTTCGAACGTCAAATCGGGGTTGTGAGCGCCCTCGCTGTTCTCGACCATCACGAAATCCCAGTAGAACTGCGCGTTGCGCTGCAGTTTCCACAGGGCGGCAAGCTCATCGGAAGGAGCCTGCTTGCCGCCGGCGTCCTTGGCGGCTTTGATCGCGGCGATTTCGTCAGCGTACTTGTCGGCGATCTTGTTCGTCATATCCTCGATCTTCTCGCTGATCGAGGTGACGCGCTGCTCTTCCTTAGCCTGCGTAGCCGCAACCTCGCTCTTCAGGTCGGCATGGCAGTTGTTGCAGTCATTCGCCAGCATATCCTCGTTCTCAAGCGGGCTGATCCAATCATGAGACGTGTATGCAGTGCCGTCCTCGGCTACTTCGGTGCCCATATGGCAATCGGAGCAGGTGTATCCGATGCGCGCCATGGTGGTGGATTCCCCGCCGTAGATGGTTTCGAACTCCGGATGCTGCACCTTGATCATCGGCGCCATGGTGTCGGCATGATTCCAGTCGGAGAAGTTCATGTCATCGTAATAGGCGAGGATGGCATCGGGCGTCATCTGGTCGGTGCCGGTGTAGGGGTTCGTCGTCGCCTTCGTGGTCGGATCGAAATAATACTCGTTGTGGCACTGGCCGCACGTTTGGCTGGCCAACGGCGCCTTCTTCTCGTTGTCCACATCGTCGCCGAGCGCCCTCACGAAGAACTTGTTGCCCACGACCAATTGGGTGGGGTCGTTCTCGTGGCAGTTATAGCAGCTGATGGGCTCGTCGAACTGATCGATCATGTCGTTGAATTTGCCTTGATAAGCCGTATCGCCCTCCGCATTCACCAACGCGGTATATTGCGGGGTCTTGCACGAGATGCAGTTGGCGAGCTGCTCCTTTTTCTGCGTACGCGGCGTTTCCTTCACCGAATCGAGCGCATGCGTATGGCCATGCGCCTCATCGTAGCCAAGCGCAAAGGCATATCCCTTGTACATGGTGTTCAGCGCAGGATACAGCTGCAGGTAATCGTGCTTGCCCTCGGTGCCGTTAGCGTCGTTTTGCTTATAGGTTCGATACTGATATGGATAATCGCCGGCCCATTGATCGGCATGCACCACGCCATACTCATCGGCATCGGGCGTCTGCTCGACTTGTTGCGCGACCGGCTTGTCGGTTGCCTTCTGATCGGCACGTCCTGCCTTGTCGGCATTCGGCGCACAAGCCGAAAGACCAACTACCAGGCCGAATGCGCACAAAGCGGTAGTCCAAACGATCGCCTTGCTCCCTTTTGCCTTCATCATCTCCATCTTCCTCCCTTCTTGCAGGCGCTTCTCTCCGCATCTAACGGTACATGCATCGCGCATGCCCATGCGCTTGATGCGCGCACGGTAGCGAACCCTCCCCCAAACAGACGGGCAAAACCCTATGATTTCGTCGATGCCGCTTCCAACCTGCTATTGTTATTTGGTTGCCTCTGCGCGAAAAGCGCAGAAGCGTTTAAGATGCTTTTGGTCATGGAAGGGGACATCATGGGGGCATCGAACTTCGACCAGGCAACGATCTCAGGCAAGAACGCCGCGTTCCAGCAAGCGGTCGACGCACTGCGTAAGCGCTTCCGCTTCGACTTCGTGTCGATGGGCATCACCGCATTTCCAGGTGCGCCGCTTACATGGCTCTACAGCGCAGGCGAAACCAGCAATCGACACCGTCGCATCTCGCTAGCGCCCGGGCACGGCATCGGCGGCATCGTGCTGAAAACCGGCAAACCCATGCTGTTCACCGACATCGACTCGGAAATGGACCCCCGTGAATACTCGTCTTACCCCATCGTCTTCGCCGAGGACCTGCGCAGCTTTTGCGCTTTGCCCCTCAAACGCGCAGACCATGTGGTAGCCGTGCTGCTATGCGCTTTCCGCATCGTCGATCCATCGCATGCGGAAACGTTCCGTGCGCTTATAGCCGATGAGCTGCATGGGGTGTTTTGCGGGCTCGAAGTGGTATCCGAAGGGTTCATGGGGCTTGGGGAAGCCGGCGACCTAAGCGAAACCACGCTTGTCGGTATCTCGGGCGATACCTCGTTCGCCGGCGTGCGCGATACCGACGAAACAGGCGCGCCGAAGCTGTTGCGCGGCGACCTGGCTCGCGTCATAGGTGCGCAAGAAGAAGAGCGGCGGCGCATTTCACGCGAGCTGCACGACGGCGTAGCGCAGGAGCTTCTGACCGTCACGTTCACGTTGCAGCGCCTTACGGACCACGTCGACGCAGAAGGCGCTGACATCCTGGAAGAGGCGCGCGGCGGCATCAACGGCGTGCTCGACGAGCTGCACAACATTTCCGTGATGCTGCGCCCCAGCTCGCTTGATCATTTGGGGTTCGTGCCCGCTTTGCGCAGCCAAGCCTTGCTGCTAGAGAAAACCTATGGCTCCGCCATCCGCTTCGAAGGCCAGCTCTCCCTGCCCCGCTTCGATCGCGCATTGGAAACGCAAGCCTATCGCATTTGCCAGGAAGCCATGACGAACGCCTGCAAGTACTCCGGATCGGATGTCGTGACCGTAAGCGTTGAGACTGCCGGCAACTGGCTTCACATCAGCATAGTCGATGAAGGCTGCGGCTTCGACGTGGCGCATCCCGCCATCAAGGGCACAGGCTGCGGGTTGCTCGGCATGCAAGAGCGCGCCAACCAGGTAGGTGCCACGCTTTCCGTTGAATCAAACGAACACGGCACGCGCGTCACCTTGGCCACGCCCATGCGTTCGAGTGAGGAGGGTGATGCGCGATGATCAGCGTAGTGCTCGCCGATGACCATGTCGTGGTACGAACCGGCATAAAAATGCTGCTCGAGGCCGATCCCGATATCGAGGTTGTGGCCGAAGCCGCCGAGGGAACGGAGGCATATTCCCTGGTGGCCCGTCACAAACCCGACGTGCTGCTGTTAGATATTTCCATGCCGCCCGGGCAAAGCGGGCTTATCGCGTGCGAGAAGACGGCAAAGGATTTCCCAGATACCAAAGTGGTTATCCTCACCATGTTCGCAGAACCGGAATACCTGCTGTACACGCTACGGGGCGGGGCGGCAGGATATGTGCTGAAGAGCTCCACGCCTGAGCAACTACGCCAGGCCGTGCACGACGTTGCCAACGGCGGCAGCTATATCCACCCCACCATGGTCGAGCTGTTGGCAAAACACGCGGCGGACGGCTCAAACGATCCGTCAATCCAACAACTGTCCAGCCGCGAACTGGAGATCTTGCAGCTGATAGCACGCGGGCACACCAACAAGGAGATCAGCACGATGATGTTCCTGTCCGTTAAAACCGTTGAGGCGCATCGTAGCAAGATATACAAGAAGCTTCATCTGAAAACACGCGCCGATGCCGTCGATTACGCGCTACGCCATAAGCTGCTCGACCTATAACGCACCGCTCGACGCGATTCTGCCAAGCATAACGGGGATGGCAAAGCACTTGTTCGCGCCTTGCCATCCCCTTACAAACGATATGGTCATCACAACGTCGGATCATCCTCGAAATTACAGTAGACCAGGTTAACCCCCAACACACCCGGAATCCCCACGAACGAACCGGCCGTATCGCTTGACGCATCTACCGTATCGGCCTCGATGGTCACCACGAGCTTGTAGCCCTTTCGCTCATGCACTTCCACGCCCGCCTGCTCAGCTAACGCAGCCGCAACCGCATCCACCGCATCGGCGGCGCATTCCACCACCAAACTCGAAATCACCAAGGCGCACCCCTATTCGTCGAATTCGCTGCCATCGGCAACCACATGGCACGTATTGCACAGCAAATGACGCCCATCGATGCTTCGACTGTCGACATCGCCATCTTGATAGTGGTCTGCAGGCAACGCCACCGAACCGGTAAGCATGGGGTTGGCGTTATCGCCCGCGCCATGGCACCCATAGCAACCGGATGCGCCCATAGCATCGAAACGTGCAGACGAATGGTTCACCGGCATCACCGGCGCCGCATCGGGAGAAGCACCCGCCTGCGTGCTCGCGTCCACCGAGCCGCCCGCGCATCCCGCAAACGCCGCCGGGGCCAGCACGCACGCAAGCACCGCGCACGCCACAACCTTCCGCTTCATGGCTATCCCTCCAGCTTCTCGATGCTTACGCAGGTCTTCTTGAAATCAGGCTCTTTCGAAAGCGGGCAATAGGTATCTTGCACCGCAAGGTTCACCAGCGTCTCCTCGGCGAAAAACGCCGCAAACACCGTCCCCGCAGGCGGCTTGGTGCGCCCGTGCGTGGACACCCTGATATCCACCTGCCCAAACCGTGATTTCACGCGCACCTTGTCGCCATCCGCGATGCCAAGGCGTTCGCAGTCGGCGCGGTTCATGTCAAGAACCGCCTCGGGCATGGCGTTGTGCAGCTGCGGCACGCGACGCGTCATAGACCCCGTGTGCCAATGCTCAAGCAAGCGCCCTGTGCAGAACACGAACGGGTAACGATCATCGGGCGCCTCCGCCGGCGGCTCCCATGGACGGAACACCACGGACGGCTTCATGTTCGTCGACTTGTAAAAGCTCACGCCGCCGGCAAGATCATGCTTGCCGAACCTCTCCACGCCCACTTCGTCGAACCCGTCTTCCTGATGACCGTCGCAGAAGCGCCACTTCGTCTCAAACCATTCGCCGTTAACCTCACGTACCGGCCACGTCAAGCCGTGCCGCTCTATATAGACATCGTATGGCGCAAGCTGCTTTGCCTCCATCTTCAGTTTCGCGCCAAACGCTCCATCTGCATCAACGTCGATGGCATAGGCGCGCTCGTTCAAAGAAGGGTTGCTGAACGTGCGGTATTCGCTGAAAACCTCACGGCACACTTCGCGTTGCGTGCCGCGGAAATCGGCAGCTTCCTTGTCGTAGATAACGCCGAACAGCGTATCGAACGCATCGGTCCCGCCGATCTCATGGCCATCGAGCACACGCTTGGCAACTTCCATAAGCTGCCATAAATCCCACTTCGCCTCACCGGGCGGGTCGACCGCCTTTTCAAACACGGCCGTGCGCCGTTCGCCGTTACCGAACATACCCTCGCGTTCCACCCACATAGCCGCTGGCAACACCACGTCGGCATAGCGGCAGCTCATAGTGGGATATACCTCGGACACGCAGATGAATGCATCGAAGATGCCTTGCTTGTCACCCTGGCCCAGGAAACGCGTGAGATTGGGCATGGACGATGCCCAGTTATTATGAGCGCTCCATAAAAAGCCGATGTTGCCGTTCGATAGCTCACGGAACATCTTCACCGTATGGTATCCCGTTGCGGTCAGCGGCTCCAAATAGCCCTCGGGCAGGTTCCAAACCGCTTCGGTATAACGTCGATGCTGCGCATTCGCCACCAACAGGTCCGCCGGCAAGCGATGGCTGAAGGTGCCCACTTCGCGGGCCGTGCCGCACGCCGTCGGCTGGCCCGTCAAGCTGAACGGCCCGTTACCCGGTTGGGCGATCTTGCCCGTGAGCAGGTGGATGTTGTAAAGCAGATGATTCATCCACGTGCCGCGATTGTGCTGATTTACGCCCATGGTCCACAAAGACAGCACCTTCAGATTCGGATCGGCATACACACGTGCCAGCTCCTCGATATCCGCCGCCGCCACACCGGAGTTTTTCTCGGCGTATTCGAACGTATAGGGCTTCAGGCGCTGAGCGTATTCCTCGAACGTGATGGGGCTGACCGCATCAACCTTTTTGCCGATATCCGATTTGTCATAACCATCCTCCGTCGGGTTGCCGATGTCTTCCGTGCCCTGCTTGAACTGCAGGTGGTCGCGCACGAAATCAACGTCATACAAGCCGTTTTGCACCAGGTAGTTCACAATGGCATTGGCAATCGCCAGATCGCCGTTGTTGTTGAATATCATGACCTTATCGGCTTCGGCGGAAGTGCGCGTGGAAAGCGTGGTCAGATCGTAGAAACGCACACCGGGATCGGAGGCCTTGCGCGCCACCAAGCGGCTGAACAGCATCGGGTGCGCCTCGGCCATATTCGCACCCCAGGTCACGAACACATCGGCCTCATCCAAATCGGTATAACAGCCGGCGGGCTCGTCGGTTTGGAAGACGTTCATGAACGCCACCACGGCGCTGGCCATGCACAGACGCGCATTGCATTCGATATTGTTCGACAGCAATCCCGCCTTCCAGAACTTCGAAGTGCAATAGCCTTCCACGATAGGCTGCTGCCCGCTACCCCAGAACGCAATACGGCTTTTATCGGCCAACCACTGCTCGCGCAGCTTGCCCGCCACCAGATCGAGCGCCTCGTCCCAGCTTGCCTCGCGCAAGCCTGCATCCGTTCCCTTGGTACGCTTGTCATCGCGGATAAGCGGGTGGGTTAAACGATCGGGTCCATACAAGATCTTCGCCAGATAATAACCCTTCACGCAGTTCAAGCCTTTGTTCGACCCATTATCGGGATCGCCCGTCACGCTGATGAGCTTTCCGTTCCTGCTCTCGCAGATAACGCCGCACCCGCATCCGCAGAAGCGGCATACCGCCTGGGTTTTCACGCTTTCGCCGTCCGCAGCCTGTATGCAGCCGGACATGGTGGAAAGCGTTCCAGCAGCCGCTGCCGACGCCAGAGCGACAGCCGTCGTCTTCACGAACGTGCGTCTTGTGATGTCCACGAATCCCCCATTCCCTTTCCGAATACGCGTCCTGACACGCGTTTTCCCGCATCGTATGACGCGCGAGCGCGCCGCAGCGCGCGCACTGCTCACGTATAGGGTTTTCCCCTATGCGATCTGCGGGTAAACAAGAACGAGGGATTTATTGCGCATCGACTCCGGATGGCAGGTTCACCAGGGCCGTATCGCATTCGACGCGCACTTTCAATGTGCGCGAAAGGCCCTAACTTAAGGGCGCAAAGCTGGAACATCGCCAGCACAACCGGTTCTATGACCCAGAAAGCCAAAAAGGGTTGCTCCCAAATGGAAAAGAGCCCCCTTTGCATCGCAATTGCATTCTGCTCGCACCGGACGAAAAAAGGGAGTTCCCGCATGCGGGAACTCCCTTCGTGATGCGAACAATGCGCAAACGCTAGCCTACTGGGCCTTCTTGGCCTCGATGGCAGCCTGGCCGGCGGCCAGACGGGCCAGCGGCACGCGGTAGGGGCTGCAGGACACGTAGTCAAGGCCGATGGCGTTGAACGTGTGGATGGAGTCCGGATCGCCGCCATGCTCGCCGCACACGCCGCAGGTCAGATCGGGGTTGCCCTGGTGACCCAGCTCGACGCCCATCTTCACCAGCTTGGCGACGCCGGGGTCGACCGTGGCGAACGGGTTGAAGGGCAGCAGGCGCTCCTGCAGGTACTGCGGGATGAACTCAGCCTCGACGTCGTCACGGCTGAAGCCGAACGTCGTCTGGGTGAGGTCGTTGGTGCCGAAGGAGAAGAAGTCGGCCTTCGTGGCGATCTCATCGGCGGTGACGGCCGCACGCGGCAGCTCGATCATGGTGCCGATCTGGATGTTCAGCTCGACGCCCTGCTCGGCGGCAACCTCGGCGATGGTCTGCTCGGCGACCTCGCGCAGCTTGGCCAGCTCGGGAACCACGGACACCAGCGGGATCATGATCTCGGGCTTGGGGTCCAGGCCCTCCTTCTTCAGCTGGGCGGCGGCGGTTGCGATGGCGCGCACCTGCATCACAGGGAGGATGGGGTACACGATGCCCAGGCGGCAGCCGCGAAGACCCAGCATGGGGTTGGCCTCTGCCATGGCGTCGATCTGCTCCATGAGGGCGCGCTTCTCGGCGATGACGCCCTTGTCGCCGCCGGTGGCCTCGAGGCGGGCGATCTCGACGTCGAGGGCACGCGGGCTCTCCAGGAACTCATGCAGCGGCGGATCGAGCAGGCGCACGATGACCGGCAAGCCGTCCATGGCCTTGAACATGCCGTAGAAGTCGCCCGTCTGAGCCTCGAACAGCTGGTCGACGGCCTTCTGGCGGACATCCTCGTCGTCGTTGAGGATGAAGGTCTGGATGATCTGCTTGCGATCGCCCAGGAACATGTGCTCGGTACGGCACAGGCCGATGCCCTGCGCACCGAAGTCGCGGGACAGCTGTGCGTCCTCGGGGTTGTCGGCGTTGGCGCGCACACCCAGGGTGCGGAACTCGTCGGCCCACTCCAGGATGGTGTCCAGGTCGCCGGTGAGCTCGGGAAGCACCAGTTCGACGGCGCCGAGCACCACGATGCCGGTGGTGCCGTCCAGCGAGATCATGTCGCCTTCCTTGATGACGACATCGGTGCCGGAGACGACAGCCTGCTTCTTCTCAGCGTCGATCTTGAGGGCCTCGACGCCGCACACGCACGGGGCGCCCATGCCGCGGGCGATAACGGCAGCATGGGAGGTCTTGCCGCCATGGCTGGTCAGGATGCCCTCGGCGGCGATCATGCCGGCCAGGTCGTCGGGGTTGGTCTCCCAGCGGACGAG
>OLRJ01002620.1_pt1 | contig 13104 bp, 13 predicted proteins | sample 1672741 | NCBI WGS metagenome assembly OLRJ01 (sample SAMEA3136719, study PRJEB25190) | human gut metagenome | biome: human gut; feature: human-associated habitat; material: faeces | place: Austria | collected 2013
TTGTGAACAAAGTTCACAGAAAACCCGAGAATTGCGGCGCGAAATCATGCGAATGTATGATTTCTGTGCATCGCGGAGCGGTTACTGGTCACGGAGTGAACAGTAACCTAAATCAGCCTTCCACACGCAAATTGCTGTACACAAATTCAGTGTAAGAGAGCCCGTAACCAAATGGGAAAAGGACCGGTACCTGTCTGGTGTCATAGTTTCATATCCGGGCGGTCATGTCCCTCCAGATCCTGAAAGTGATTCTGTCCGTCTACGAAGATTACGGTGTCGTAGCCGCCTTCTGCTGTCTTTTTCACAACCCCGGCGCGGTATGCATTCTGTTTTTCCAGAATTTCCGGTGCAATGCCGCCGTAGGACTGAATACGGTTGGCGTTGTCGCCGATCACAAGAACCTTTTTGGTCTTTTCCTGGGAAAGAGGGAGCTGGTTCTTTTCGTTTTTCAGAAGGATGATGGACTCGCGGGCCGCATCAAGGATTTTCTGACGATGCACCGGAGTATTATAAGAGCCTGGCTTGCGCAGCATTTTCCTCTACACATCAAAGATTCTTCAGTATTGACATTTTGATATTAAAATGATATCATTTATACATCAACCAGTTCATACATATCTTTATGGTAAAGCAATGCATATACCAGTCAGGAGGTTTATTATGCAGGAAAAAGTTTTAAGCAGTAAGAAAAATGGTATGGCAATGATGATTCTCTTCATTTTGTTGTATGCGGCAGCAACAGCACTTGCTGTAATCGGTTCCATCTTTTACTGTATTCCAATGGCTACAGTCGGATTCATCTGGTTATCCTTGGGATGGATTCCATTTCTTGGATTAAAGGTACTGAAACCCCAGGAGGCCCTGGTGCTTACTTTGTTCGGTAATTATGTGGGCACACTGAAGGATGATGGCTTTTATTGGGTAAATCCTTTTTGTACAGCAGTGAATCCGGCAGCTAAGACGAAATTAAATCAGAGCGGCGATGTGGATGGCGGTAATACTGCCAAATCAGTTTTGACATTAGCTGCGGCAGGCACTGGTGGATCTTCCAATAGCTCTTATGTAAGTAAGAAGATTTCCCTGAAAATCATGACGCTGAATAATAACCGTCAGAAGATCAATGACTGTCTGGGTAATCCTGTAGAAATTGGAATTGCGGTTATGTGGCGTGTGACAGATACTGCAAAGGCTGTTTTTAATGTTGATAACTATAAGGAATATCTTTCCCTGCAGTGTGACAGTGCCCTTCGTAATATTGTAAGAATTTATCCTTATGATGTGGCTCCGAATGTGGATACAACAGGGGATGGCGTTGCAGATGAGGGCAGCCTGCGTGGTTCCAGCGAAATTGTAGCCGGACGTATCCGGGATGAGATTCAGCAGAAGGTTGCGGAGGCTGGTCTTGAGATTATTGAGGCACGCATCACCTATCTGGCTTATGCTCCTGAAATTGCAGCTGTTATGCTGCAGAGACAGCAGGCTTCTGCTATTATTGATGCGAGAAAGATGATCGTAGATGGTGCTGTTGGCATGGTTGAAATGGCACTGGAACGGTTGAATGAGAACAATGTGGTTGAGCTTGACGAGGAGCGGAAAGCGGCCATGGTTTCTAATCTTCTCGTTGTACTGTGTGGCAATCACGATGCCCAGCCGGTGGTTAATTCCGGCAGTCTGTACTAATGGCTGATACCAGACCAAAGAAACAGATTCCGCTCAGGCTTTCTGCAAAGCTTTATGATCAGATTGCCGCCTGGGCAGAAGATGATTTCCGCTCCGTCAACGGCCAGATCGAGTATCTGCTTACTGAATGCGTCCGGCAGCGTAAAAAGAACGGGAAATATGTTTCCGACACTATGGATGAGCCGCCGGAACTGGATATTAAATAGAATTATAGAGTAATATACAAGGAAGGGGCTGATCTAAACGACCAGCCCCTCTGCTTACTACTTATTATGCTTCTTTTCCGTAAATAGAATGCTCCAAACGGAAGTTTTCCTTCTGGCTTGGATATCTGTAACGTTTGATGTCCTGATCTGATGGATAGTTGAACTGTCCAGCGCAACGCATAATAACAGTTTTGCACTCTGGGCAGCAATCTACACACAGGTCCTCGAACTGTCTTACCAGCATATCCGGATCTGAAGAAGAGTTTGCCCAGTTCTCCCAATGATCTGGGATAAGGACCTTTGCTTTTAACGCTTTTCCAAGTCTCGCACCATCATAAGGTGTCATCTTATCAAATGCACCAGGCTCGTTCCAACCGATATCAAAAATAGCAACATCAATATCATACTTCTGGCCAATTGCAACATATCCATCATTATACCAGGTATCTCCCAAGAATAAGATATTTCCAGCAGATGTTTTGAACAGGAAAGAAGTTGCAACCTCATCGTATGGCTGTGCAGGACCATCTCCAGTCTTTGTTGCGCAATCATCATAGTTTTTCAGGAATACAATTTCTGCTCCTGCCATTTTAATGCTTTCGCCTACATGCGCAGTAATAATTCTGTCATCCGGAACCTCAAATTCTTTTAATCTCTTTACAGTTTCCGGCGGAGCTACATATTTAGCATCTGTTGTCTGCATAGTTCCTTTAACAGTATAAATATCACAATGATCATTATGTACATGTGTACAGAAAACACCATCTACTCTATTAAATGAAAATGGATCAATTACCTGTGGATTCAGGCGAAGCCAGTTCATACTTGCTGCACCATTCTGCTTACACACACCACAATAATCAATTGTCGTATAGTGAGATGGTCCACACCACTGGTCAATAAGGAAAATACCTCCTTCATCTGTCTTCAGAACCCATGAAGGACCCCCACACCACCAAAGAGCAACTTCTCCCTTTGGCACTTCATAGTTCTCAATATGCTGATTTAAAAATGTCCCCCACTCTGGAAAAGACTCAAGAATCCAACGTTCTCTTGTCATCTCTCTGTTTGTTCTAATCCATTTTCCAGATACTAAACCTCTTCCATCTGTTTTTTCCACTTCATTACCCATAATTTTTTCTCCTTTACGCTTTCGTTTATTTTAAGTTATTTGTTATTATCATTCTGCACAGTAAACAGTGTAACGGTCTGTCTGTCTGTTTGCCGCACAGATAAGATCTCCTTGTTTGTGAGGTATTACAGTTACATTTGCCGGGCCAAGATTAGCATCAATCAAATGTTCTTCAATCTTTTCTCCATTTTGCTCAACCAAAATAAGCTCTTTTCCCGCATCTCGGAATCCTACAATAAATGCTGGCTTGCCATTAAAAGCACCGGCCCAAATAGCATGTCCAAATTTATGAGTTCCCGGAAGTGTATAAATTTTCTTAAATTTCCCATCTGTTTTTTTATAAATATTAAAATCTTTGCCATGAAATGGAGTGATTGTGCCATACTCAAGCTCCCCATCTCCATCGATATCTACTGCGACACAATCACTTGTGGGGTCTGTGATTTCTTCAATAATTTCCCACTCATCATTCTCTACTGCCGGTGGCACTAAACGGTGTACTCCATTCTTTCCAGCAATAAGGATTCCTCCTTGATTTTCAAGCTTAGTCAGACCATGATTCTGGAAAATATCAGCATAAACAACCTGCAATTCACCAATTGAACGTTCCTCATAATTAATTTTACCAACATAAACACTTCCTGGATAACTCCAGTCATCAATATATTCTTTTGTTTTACACAATGTTGCACACATGAGGTAATCCTCATTTCGAATCTGAACCACTTCGATTCTGTGCAAAAATGGAAGCTGCAATACCTCTTTTGTATGATAGCCGTTTTCATCCTCATAGCCCCAAACTACATCTGCGCCTTCAGATTTAAACACAGGAAAAAACTTCTGAATACAAAGGAACTCCCCATTTTCCTTCAATGGCACAATATTCATTCCCCCACCAGGCGCTGTACTGGCACAGACAGTTTCAAAAGTATCCGGATCAACCAGATCAATGACTCCAGTTCCTTCCAATTCTGATACAAATGCAACCCATTCTTTCTGATTCCGAACAACTTTTCCTGCCCCATAAACTCCTGGACAATATTTTTCATGAACTATTTTAAAATTCATAATACCACCAGCTTTCTTATACATCTTTTGTGTTATTTCTGGAATAAGCAATCAGTAGCACAATCAGTACGATTCCGTTTACCATAGTACGAATTGCTTCATTTACATTAAGAATGGTAAGGAAATCTGTCAATATCGTCATAATCAAGACACCTGCGATAGTTCCAACATAACTTCCACGTCCTCCTGTAACTGCTGTACCCCCAAGAATAACTGCAGCAATATTAGATGGATCATAACTGTCACCAACCTCCAGATAGGTCGTTCCAGTATAGCCAACCAGCATAAATCCTACGAATGCACACACGATTGGAGATACAATATATACCAGTGCCCTGATTTTCTTTGTATGAACACCAGAAAATCTTGCTCCAGTTGAATTAGCTCCCAACGCATACACATAGCGGCCAAATTTCGTATATTTCATAACAATAATAAATACAGTCGCTGCAATTGCCCAAATAATAATGATTCCAGAAATTCCACCAATAGTATTCATTGAGGTAAGCTTAGTAAGTATTGGAGAAGAAGAACCCTTCGGAGCTCCTCCTGTCGTTACCATCGCAACACCTTCAACAATAATTCCCATTCCCAATGTCATGATAAATGCATTTATCTTAAAGTAATTAATTCCAATACTTTCAATAATACCTATAATTGCACCAGCTAAAATAACTGCAACCAGTGCTTTTCCAATATTAGAATCCTGACCCTTAAGAATCTCCGCCCCAATAACATTACCAATCATAATGACATAGGGAACACCCATATCAATACCACCAATTAAAATTACAAGATTTTGTCCAATACATACAATTCCAAGAAATGCTGCAATTCTCAGCATACTCAGTAAGTGTTTTCCCTTCAGATATCCTGGCGACACAATATTGGCTATAATCAGCATAATAATCAGAATCACATACACCAGCACTTGCGGACGCATTAACGTCTGTATGAAATTATTTTTTTTCACAGCATTTGCCTCACCCATTTATGTCACCTCACTCTTCACGATTCCGTATTGAACTAATTGCCAGCGCTACAATCAAAATGAAGCCTTTGATCAAGAACTGATAGTTAGTTGAAATACCATTCAGGTTCAGTAGGTTACTGATTAAAGTAAAAATGAACACTCCAAACATAGTCCCAATCAGATCACCATTCGCTCCTACCATAGATACACCACCAATTACAGATGCGGAAATAGCATTCATCTGCATTCCAGTTCCAATTGTAGGGTCGCCCGAATTAATATATACTGCCATATAAATTCCACCAAGTCCACACAGTAATCCAGATAAACCAAATGCAAGTATTCCTGTTTTCTTAATATTAATTCCAGCTGAATACGCAGACTGAACATTTCCTCCCATTGCGCGGACAGCTTTTCCAAACGCAGTTCTGTTTGTAATTGTTCTTACAATTACCAAAATAATAAAAATTAGAATAATACTGTTCGGGATTACATCAAAAAATTTAAATTTAATAAATTTATAGAACCCCATATGCATCATACCGCCAGGAACTGGCATAATAAATAGTGCTAAACCAGCATACACAATTGACATGGATATAGTTACAATCAGTGCTGGAATATGAAATTGCTGTGTAATGAATCCATTTAACGCCCCGCACAGAAATCCACAAACTATTGCTGCTAAAATTCCAGGTATCCATCCAAATTCGGAATCAGCATTAATGAATGTAATACAGACAACGTTTGTCAAAGAAACAATAGACCCGAGGGAAATATCAATTCCTCCAATCAAAAGACAAATTGTCTGTCCAAAAGCTACCATCATTAACGGAAATGCTGCTTCAATCAATCGGTTAATATTTCTCAGCGACAGGAATGTAGAATTCATTACAATTGCCAGAATGTTAAATGCCAAAAGGAACAGTCCTGCAAAAATTACACTTGCATAGCGGTGCATAAAGTCCTGATCTTTCAGCAAAGCTTTCACCTTATTTATCACTTTCTGCCACCTCCTCTACAATTCCCATTGATTTCTTCATTATTAATTCTTCGCTTAATTCATCTTTCTGAAGCTCACCGGTAATTCTTCCTTCATACATTACAAGTACGCGGTCACTCATGCCGATAATTTCCATCATGTCACTGGAGCACAAAACTACACCGATTCCTTCCGTAGCCTGTTTTCTCATAATGTTATAGAAATCACTCTTAGCTTCAACATCAATTCCTCTTGTTGGATCATTAAATAGCATTATTTTAGGATCTGTTCCAAGTTCTTTTCCTAGAACAATCTTCTGCTGATTACCTCCACTAAGGCTGGAAACTGGATCAGTAAGATTATGAAGTTTGATTTTTAAGCTTTTACGGGTTTCTTCTGCAAATTTCTGCTCTTCTTTTAGGTTAATGAAACCTGCTTTTGAGCGCTTATCTAATGAACAGAGCGCTAAATTCTGCTGGATTGGAAGAATCAACATCAACCCTTCGTTTTTACGATCGCAGGGAACCAGGGCAATTCCATTATCTAATGCCTGTTTTGCATTTTTAATTTTTGCCTCTTTTCCATCAACTTTAATAGTTCCTTGTGTAAGCTTATGCACACCGCTGACTGCATCCAGCAATTCTGTCTGTCCATGACCTTGAAGACCAGCAATACCCAGGATTTCTCCTTTATGAAGCTGGAAGGAAACATCATTTAATTTCTCTGATTTTAGATTTTTAACCTCAAGTAAAACTGTGTCCTCTACCATTTCTGATTTCTTAGGGTAGATCTGAGTCAATGGTCTTCCAACCATCATCTTAATCAGTTCATCAACATCGATTTCAGAAATCTTACGGGTTCCAACAAAGGTTCCATCCTTGAATACAGTTACATAATCTCCGATCTCAAAAACTTCTTCCATTCTATGTGAAATAAAAATGATTGTTTTCTCTTTTTTTACTAAATTTCGTACAATATTAAATAACTTAACTACTTCTTCACTTTGCAGGGAAGATGTTGGCTCGTCTAAAATGATAATCTGAGGATTTTTTAATAAGACTTTCAGAATTTCAGCCATTTGCTGTTCTGCAACAGATAATCTGCCAGCAATTGCCTTTGGATTGATATGAATGTCATATTCATCCATCAAGGCAAGAATACGTTTTCTTACTTCTTTTCTGTCAATTAAACCGAATTTATTCTTTGGCTCTATAGAAAGAAAAAGATTTTCTTCAACGGTCAGCTCGCTTACCAGCGTAAGTTCTTGATATACCATGGCTATTCCAAGATCCTGTGCCTGTCTTGGATTCGCAGCCACAATTTTGTTGCCTTCCAGGTAAATTTCTCCGGAATCTGCATGGTAATTTCCGCATAAAATTTTTAAAACGGTGCTCTTTCCCGCTCCATTCTCTCCCGCCAGCACATGTACGGTTCCCTTTTTTACAGAAAAACTTACATCTTTCAGTGCCCGGTTACCGCCAAAGGATTTTTCTATATGCTCCAGTGTTAAATATTCACGATCCATATATGTACTCCTTTTCTAAGACAGCAGGTGGGCTTTTGAACCCATCCTGCTGTAATTTGTTTTAAATCAGCCTTATTCTGCTGCACCTGAGCCATACATTTCCTGTAATGTATCTTCATTCAGAATTGTTGGTGCCCAGTAGTTATCATCCAGGTCTACTCTTACGAAATCATCAAGAGTTTCATCTGTAACAGGAGCAATATCATAAACATTTACTTTCTCAAAATCTCCGCCAGTGATTGCAGTTAAACCAAGATCAAGGGCATCTGCTCCAGAAGTACTTGGAGAAATTGGACAGCAACTGGTGAATCCATCAGCCTGTCTTTCTTTCCACATTTTCAAGAATCCATTATTTGCCTCACCTGTAATCGGTACCAATTCACGGTCAGCAGCTTCTAATGCATCGATACATGCACGGCTCATAGCACCGCCCAGGGAAAGGATTCCATCAATATCATCATGTGCAGAAAGAAGAGATTCAATTGCTGTCTTTGCTGTCGCATAATCATAATCACAATAGTTCAGGGAAATTGTCTCAATATCTGGATATTGCTCTTCCAGAGTTTCCTGTGCGCCCTGTACACGAAGTTCTGCATTCTTGGATCCAGCCTGTCCTGCAAGAATAACGATCTTGCCCTTTCCATCTAACTGCTCTCCAAGCCATTCTGCATCTTTTGCACCGAAGTCATAATTATCAACTGTTAAGGAAGCTGTAACGTTATCTGTATCAACACCTGCGTCAAAGGAAATAACTGTAACACCTGCATCCATCGCATCATCAACAGCGGGAATTAATGCTGTTGGAGACGCAGCAGTAAGGCAGATAACATCTACACCCTTTGTAACCAGATCCTGCATATCGGATACCTGCTGTGAAGTATCACCGTCAGAGTTAGTAGTATAATACTCTTTGATCAAGCCCATCTCTTTGTACATTTCAGCCTGCTGTTCAAATGTTTTCTCCATCTGAACTCGCCAGGTATTTCCCAATGAGAAATTACAAAGAGCAACTGTGTAGCCACCTTCTGGCACGTTAGTCATATCAAATTCTTTTACCTCCTTTGTGTCTGCGGTTTCCGCATCTCCCGCCCAGACGCTGGTGGTCATCATAGAAAGTGCAAGACATCCCGTTACCAAACAACTAATTACCCGTTTCTTCATAGATTTTTCCTCCAATATATTTTTGTTCTGTTGTTTTTGATAGTGTTATTATAGTATACATTCTGTCGTGTGTCAATGCAAAATAACATAATTGTATACAATTCTGTTATTTTGCACACTTTTATCGTGCTGTAATTAGTAACATTTTCTCAACACTAATTTTTACTAAGTTTATCTCTTTTTTCAGATAGATAAAAAGCAAATACTAATAGATTCTATAACTATCAGTACTTGCTTTTATTGTCGCTACATTTCAAAGTCGTGGTCTTAGGAGTCATTAGCTTTTTTAATTATAATTTCTGTATTTATAAAAAAAATTCAGATTCGAAAAAATTAGTATCATCAACTTTAAATGCATGTCTGTTATGATGAGTCAGCAATCTTAAAACTTCTTTCTCATCACGTTTCTTTAATGCTTCAATAATCTGTTCATGCTGCATATACTGTTTATCCGCCGAAATTAAAAAATCCTTTCTCCAACACAGTAAAAACTGAATCTGATCATGCACCTCTCGTAAAAATTTATACAACAAATCATTTTTGGCAATCTTTGCAATCTCCATATGAAAAGCACTGTCAGACTTTAATAAATCTACTATATTATTATTTTTTCCCGCCTCATAACATGCACTACTAAATTTATGCATTTCCTGAAACTCACTGTTATTTCCATAAATAATTGCAAGCTTAGCTGCCAGATTCTCCATATCCGTCCGGACAATTTCCAATTGAAGAATTTTTTCATCATTCCATTTGGCGACAGTCGTATTGCAATTCGGTTTGCTTTCCAAAATACCACTTGCTGCTAACTGTCGTACAGCTTCTCTGACCGGAGTTCTACTGATATTAAATTCACTAGCTAATTTCGACTCCGCTATACTATCTCCCGGCTTCAAATCCCCGCTCAAAATTTGATCCACCAAATAATTATAAACCTGAACTCGTAATTCAGTTGTATTTACCCTGCTAATTGCCATTGGTTTTAAGCTCCTTCCATTGTTTACATTGATGTATTTTTGTATACAATTTATGTTTTTAGCGTACTATAATTGTGTTTGTTTGTCAACTACATTTTTTTCAAAATAATAAGGAGTATACTGCCTGCCAGCAATATACTCCTCAATATATTATCTTTTTTATTCTAACGCTCATATATAGCGTATTATCTTCTGTAATTATCTCAATTTATTCGTTATGTTTATATATTTTCTTTTGTGTTTTAATAGTCTATGTTTTTCATAAGTTTATATGATTCGGTCTTCTTTCGTTCTGCTATAAATAACTCTTATGTATCCTTTCAACCATACCGTTTACATACATAATCTCTGTTTTATGGCTCTTATATCATTCTCGTGTTTATTGGCATAGAACAACAATGTGTCCTGAACGCCTTTCATCTTCTGTAATTCATCAAGTTTGTTGGTAAGGTTAGAATAGTTTTCTGCTACGATGTGAAGCTGTTTCTCTGTCTGGTTTTCTACATGAATCCAAAGACTTCTTACGCTGTTGTCAACCTCTGAGACTTTCACGTCAAGCTGCGTTACTTTTCCATCAAGTTCTGTGACTTTCGTATCGAGCTGCGCAACCTTTCCATCAAGTTCTGTGACTTTCGTATTGAGCTGCGCAACCTTCATATCCAATTCACAGACATGTTTGTCTACGCTCAGAAGATTAGCTTCAAGTCCTCCAACTCTTATTTCGAACTTATCAAACTTAGTCTCCAGCTCTCCAATGCGCGTTTCCAACGGTACAAGCAAACCAGCAATTGCCTGCAAATCTTCTCTTGTTAACATTATTATCACCTCCTATATATTTAAGATAAAAAAGTATATCAGCAAAATAATATAAAAACAATACTTTAAGTACATTTTGTTCTGTAATATAATCGCCGCACACTATGGAATGAGTATGTTAAACTTTTCTCAATTCCGTCAATTTTGTATACATATAATATAAGTCAAAAAAGATCTTTCAACATTGGTATCATACATGCCACATATAAAAAAAGGGAATACATTTCTGTACTCCCTCTCGTCTGTACCGCCTTATTCCCACGGCGCTTTCATTATTTCTTTCGCTTCAAATAAATGTTTCATCCAATCCCCGGCAAGCTGTACCCAGGTTTCACATTCTGCCTGAATGCCGTAGCCATTGGGGCAGGCTGTTTCAGCAGTTGCAAGGCCCAGGCCATGACCTCCTACAGGATAGATATGTAATTCTGCCGGAATGTCCAGCGCATGAAGTGCCTGGAAGAACAGCAGGGAATTTTCTACCGGAACGGTGTCGTCCGGGGCAGTGTGCCACATGAATGTCGGTGGAGTATCTTTGGTTACATTGAATTCCAGTGACAGAAATCTGCGCTTCTCTTCATCTGCATAGTCTTCTCCAAGAACACACTCAAAGGAACCCTGATGCGCTTTTTCTCCAGAAGTAATTACCGGATAACTGAGCATAAGTCCATTAGGGCGAAATTTTTCAGCGTCCATTCCCAGGGCTTCCGCCACAAACGGTTTGTTCCAGAAAACACCAAGGCTTGCTGCCAGATGTCCACCGGCAGAGGAGCCTTGAACAACAATTTTCTCAGTATCAATATTCCATTTATCTGCATTCTCACGGAGCATTGCAACTGCTGTGGCCAGCTGCAGAAGTGCCTCCGGGAAACGCGCCGGTGCAACGCTGTAGCGAAGGATTGCTGCATGATACCCCATTGCCATAAACTTAACAGCCAGTGCTTCAGCCTCTCTGTCCGATGTCATTGCGTATCCGCCACCCGGACAGATCAATACAACTGGTCTCCTTCTCTCTGGATCTATCTCCGGAGAATTATCCAGAAAATAGGTAAATAAGTTTGCTGTGAACTCAGAGTCTTTTAATTGGATTTCTATTTTTTCATGTATCATTGATGTAACCTCCCGTTATAAACATCCAGCAAATATTCTCAATCTGTCTCAGCCCTCGATTATTTCACTTCTATTCTAAATACAAAGGATTCAAAAAGCAAGCTGAATTTCCCTTATCATTTTCTTAATCCTTCATACTCTCCCACCCCACCGGCTTCGTCGGATTATACATTTCCCGGAATTCTGTAGGCGTACAGTTATTCATCAGCTTAAACATCCGAAGAAATGCCGAAAGGCTGGAAAACCCTGACTTAAATGCAACTTCCGTAACGCTCACGCCCGGATCCTGAAGAAGAGTTTTGGCAAATTCAATCCTCTTCTGATTCAGATACTTGTAAAAGGTAGAATCTGTATACTGCTTAAACAAACGGGAAAAATGAAATTTACTGAAACCCGCCTGGGCCGCCACCCCTTCCAGACTCAGATCCTCTGTAAAATGATTATTAATATAATCCGTGATCAGAATAAATTTCTCCACATACTCCTTCTGCCGGCTGTTTACACCTGTTTCCTGCTGTCCGGCCGTATGCGCAGTCACATGCCCTCTCCCCACACAGGCGAGAATCTCCAGAAATTTCGACATAATGATTGTTTCCTGATAAGGTGCACCGCCAAAATATTCTTCCTTGATTTCCAGCATAAGTGTTTTCACCCGGTCATAAATCTGAGGATAACCCTCCGGCGTGATCAGAGTCACCGGATTAAGGATCATCGTTAACAGATTCAGCTCTTTTGTGGAAATATGGCTGAGACAAGGCTGAAAAATAATCCGCTCCCCCTGTTCCGGTGCAAAAAGCTCATGAATCATACAGGGACCGATCAGCAGAATATCTCCTTCCCGCAAATAATAATCCTTTCCACCGCACAGTGCTCTATAACCATTCACGATGGGCATCAAAACTTCAAAAGAAGTATGCCAGTGCGGCGGATAGTTCTCATATTCATTATTATAATAGAGACAAATCTGTTCATCCTCCCGAAAATCCACTGTTTCGTAAATACCACTGAGTTTATGTATCATGCGATCACCTCTTGTTGTGTTTCGAAATATGTCGTTTTAACTCTCAAAAATTGCGTTTTTTGATATGTATATATTATAGCAAACATTTATTTTTTCAGCAATACTCCGTCATATTTTCATTTTGATTCGAAACTACCCTTCTATTTCATTGTATATTTTGCATAATTATTTGTATTTCAAATTATATATTTTAACATGTACATGTTTTCGTACAATTTTAAATAGCAATAATTAGGAGCTAAAGAACAAGAATTAGAAAGTAAACATCTCTAAACTCTGCTATAGTAAGAATTACCAAATACGAGACAACAAAATTTTAAAAGGAGGTTCACAATATGAACAAGAAACGAGCACTTTCAATATTAATGGCTGCAGCAATGGCAGCTGGAACACTGGTTACATCTGTACCGGTTTATGCTGATGATGTTGAAGAAATCACATGGATGTTCTGGGATG
>OLRJ01002632.1_pt1 | contig 13056 bp, 18 predicted proteins | sample 1672741 | NCBI WGS metagenome assembly OLRJ01 (sample SAMEA3136719, study PRJEB25190) | human gut metagenome | biome: human gut; feature: human-associated habitat; material: faeces | place: Austria | collected 2013
TACAACGCAGATAAATGTATCAAGTTGTGGATTATACATCATGTAATTCACTCCTTTGTTCTTATATACACGTTAGCAATAACGTTTTTTATTTCTATTGGCTTAACACTTGATATTATACTTCAACTCAAAAAATATTGCATCTTTTTCTCAATTCCAACTCAATTTCCCCTCAATGCCTTTTTCCTCTGATTTTCGTATGCTTATCTCACAGCAAAGCAGTACCACACCGATACAACCTGCTGAATCAATCAATACTATAAAAGGAGGGGATAAACCATGCTGAATTTAAAGAAAGGAATTTTCAAATGATTATTACAAAATACAATTTGCGTATTCTCCGATACATATATCGAAAAAAGTCTGTCTACTACTCTAAAATCAGTAAGAAATTTAAAGATCCTAGATTACCTGAAATTTTGCATATGCTTGTTAACGCTCATTATGTAATCCAGGTTGGCGGAAGTTATAATGTATACGGCGAACCCGTCCCGATCCAGCAGAATACTCTTTTTCAACTTGATGATCTTGGAATTGCTGAAGTCGAAAGCAAGCAATGGCTGAATGGACAATTTTTATTACTTCAAATTGTTCTGCCTATTGTTATTGCAATCATCACAACCTTAATTACAATATTCCTAACAGGGTTGCTATCCCCATCCCTATAAAGGCTCCTATAATGCCTCCAGCTATGGGGATCGCCGCGTTTCTCAGAAAATCTTTAATTTTCTCCATTTCAGCTCATCTCCTTTGGCTTTGGATTTTCTTGCAGTTTGTGTACAATAGCTAATGTGTGTTGATTGCTTTTTTTCGTCATTTCACACATTTCTCTTACGTAGCCATCTACTTCCTTAAAATAGTAGGTGGCTACTATTTTTGCTGTGATGGCTGAAATAATCGCAGAAGCTATTATTGTTGTCATTTCGCCGCTCCTCCTATCCGGCCTTACGGGCCTCAACTGGTTGTCCTACAAGTCTCTTTTCCTGTTCCGGTGTGTCTCTGGCTCTTTAAATCATTTCTCTATTCATCCTCCAAACTCTGTGTTATACTTTCATTTGAGGAGGTATAAAAATGAACCAAATTATTTCAATTCTGAATTCGTTTAAAGAAATCATTACTTTTGAAAATATTACTTTTTTACTTGGATTAATAGGCTCTGCCGGTACTGCTTGGCAAGTAATTCAGTCACGGCGCAAAATCCATTTAAGTTTACCTTATTTCGGATATAGTGCAGATAGACAACTGGCTCTGGCTTATATCCAATTTGACAACCTTTCAAATTCCGCTATATCAATCACGGATATCTCCATTGTTATTAATGGAATTACCTATCCATGTGATAAATTGCCAACTACTGTTGCTTCTTTTGACAGGAAAATCGGCGGAAAAACCGTTTCATCAAACAGTCTGTATAATATGCCTCTTCCGGTTTGCTTATCTGGTTATGGTGGGAGTAGTGGCTATTTTGTTTTTCAGATTCCATCAGAATCTGCTCCACTTGATTCCACGTGCCAGTTGTTTTTAATTTCATCCAGTCGTGGTTCGTCATTTCGAGTTGAACTGAAACCTGACCAAGAATATTTTTCTTAACAGAACAATCTAACATTTATTCTTTCTTTACCTCCTATCCGGCCTTGCGGGCCTCATGCTGATTCCTTCTGATCTGACAGCAGATACTCCATGGTTACTCCAAGATAATCTGCTACTTTCTGTACTTTCCAAACACTTGGTTCACATTCATTCCATTTACAGATACTTGAATTTGAGAATCCTAAATCCCTTTCCACCTGCTTAATAGAAAAACCTTTCTTTTCACAGATTGCTCGGATATTATCGTAAATCAATTCCAATCCTCCTTTCTTTTCTGCTATACTTAATTCACGGGTCACGAATCGCCTCTTGAAAGGAGGTGATATTATGAGACTCTATAAGACAGTACGTTCCAGCGTACTGATTAAAAAATATGAAAAGCTTGGATACAAGCTTGAATATTTCACTTATACAGGCGGTGATTTTTCTACGTTATCCGCTTGTATGGTGAAAGAGCTGTAAAGCTCATGTAACTGTTAATCATGCTCCAACGTGGCCCGTATAACAACGAAAATATTCTACTTTTATATTGACTTAATGTAGAAAATATTCTATAATCAAGATAATCACAAATTAATTACAAATTATTTTCTACATCCTCTTTATTTCGTAGAATATTTTCTACGCTATGTTTGCATTATATAGCTGATTTTCTACGTTGTCAATAGAGTTTGTAGGACTTTTTCTACTTTTTTTTAAGGAGGAATCATGTCTACATACGAAACTATTAAAAAGTTGTGTAAAGAAAGGGGTATTGCTGTTACAGCTTTAGAGAAAGAACTAGGATTTGGACGTGGGTCTATTGGAAAACTTCGAAACAGTCAAACATCAGCCGAACGGCTTCAGAAAATTGCTGATTACTTTAATGTTACCGTAGACTATCTAGTAAACGGTTCAGATAACTCTTCTCTTACTCCCAAAGACAACCGTGACATCGCCAAAGATCTGGACAACATTATGGAAAAACTCACTGCCGGTGAGGATGGCCCTGCCAGCTACAATGGAGAAGAACTCAGTCCAGATGCCGCAGAGCTGTTCCGGGATGAGTTGGAGATTGCTTTGAAGCGATTAAAGATTATCAACAAAGAGAAATACACACCAAAGAAATACAAGAAGTAGGTGAGATGCTTGAATCGTGACATCAAAAAGATTGTTTCGTATTACAAAAGAAAAACAGGAACCGCAGATCCTTTTGATATTGCCGATCAGCTTGGTATTCTCTACCAGATCTGCAATCTGCGATTTGAAGGATGCTACATGTTCCTGAAAAATCACCGCTACATATTTATCAATGAAAATCTTCCGGAGCACGAACAACGTCTGGTCATGGCTCATGAGCTTGGCCATGCTCTCCTGCACCGGAAAGAAAACTGTTACTTCATCAGAAATAAAACGCTTCTATTAAATTCAAAAAAGGAAATCGAAGCGAATAAATTCGCTATGGAGCTACTGCTGCCAGATTCATTTTTTGAAGAATACAGAGAATTTACTATTGAGCAGATATCTAGGATGACTGGATATCATAAAAAATTAATAGAATTGAAATTAGTAAACGAAAGGAAAAAATAATGGATAGTAATTTACTTTCACTATTAAAAATACCATCTGTTTCCGAAGGCATTCACTACTGGATTATTCGAACTAATGGCGGAGATTATTACGAAGACTTTACCTTGCATGAATATATTTCAATTTCATGGGATTACGTTTCTCTTAGTATCTTATACACTAAAGATGACGATGAAATAAAACGACTCATAGAAGTGTATGAGAAAATGTCCACGACACCAGAAGATTCAGATGATGAAAGTGATGGAACTACTAAGGGCAAAATTACTGCTATATTAAATAAAATTAATCGTTTTGTTTTTGAGATTGACAAAGGAGACATAATCTTAATACCAAGCAAAAATTCTGATCGCATAGCAATCGCAGAAGTTGTTGGTGATGTATATGAGACAGAAAATTATGTTGAATCTTACTTGCAGGCAAATCCCACTACTGAAATTATTCCATGTCCTTATCGTAAAAGAAGAAAAATCAAAATATTAAAAACTATAACCAAAGGACAAATGGATATATACTTAGCAAGAGGATTTAATTCTCAACATGCACTTTCCTGTATGGATGAATATGCCCCATATATAAACAGAACCATCTATGGTATTTATTCAAGAGGCGATGAACTCCATACTACATTGCATGCAGGACACCCTAATGGACTTACATTAAAAGAATTAGTTGAGTTCTCTACTCTGCTTGAGAAAACAGCTTCTTCCATAGCTCAACAGTGTGAAATTCCATTTAATCCCTCACAAGTTGAGGTAAAACTTAATATTCACTCTCCTGGTTTAATCGAATTGATAGGCTCGCTTTCAGGTGCTGGTATTGTTCTTTCTCTTTTGATATTTGCAGTTAACAATCTCATCAATGGTGGAAAGCTTAGTATTTCCTATAAAAAAGACGATCAAACCGGGAAAACAGATTTTTCTGTCACTTCAGAATCTCCTGGAATAAGTGGAAATGCCCAAAAAAATAAACGAATTGAATTAAAAGAAAAAGAAGAATTATTAGAATTGGTTAACAAGTTAGATGTTAAAACTCCAGAGGTTGTGGCCGCAATCTTAAATGGTGACAAAATTACACCTAATATGCTCGTTGCACCACAACCTGTAGAACAATTACCTGAATCTTCAACGACAAAGTCTGAAGATAATGTGTAATGCATCATTCAAATAATTGATAGTTCTTTTTGTAATCAAAATGAAGGGGATAAAAATAACAAGTAGTACAAATACGATTTCGCTTTTTACAAAATAAAGCGCATGGATTAGTACTTTAACCATTATGCAATATACAAAAATGTAAAGTGATATTTTATCAATTTTTGAATGATACTTATTCAAAACATTTTTCATATTGTTCCCCCTTTCTCTTAAGGTCATTATAACACAGCTTCTAAGTAAATCAATTTACTTTTTAATTTTATCAGCAAAATATAAGGAGAACTCACATGCCAGAATTAAGTAGATTTGAAGGAATGGTTATTAAAATGTTATTTAACGACACTGTCCAACACAATAAACCGCACGTCCATGTTACTTATGGTGAATACAGGGCCTCTGTCGGTATTGACGGCGAACTGCTTGCTGGATCACTTCCGCAAAAACAGTTTAAAATGCTGGTTGGCTGGCTTGCTCTGCACGAAGATGAAGCTTATGCAGCCTGGAACAAAGCTGTCAGGGGTGAACATTTTGACAAAATTAAACCTTTACAGTAAGGAGGAATTTTTTATGTTTATTTCAAATGGAATTGTTTATGCCAGTGAACGCCCACAAAATATACAGATTATTGCAGCAAAGCCATTGGATGATATGATGATGCTTCTCACTTTTTCAACCGGTGAACAGCGGCTTTTTGATGCTTCCGTATTAAATGGCCCCGCTTTCGCTCCATTAACTGATGAAAAAATATTCAAAAACTGCAAAATCGTAGATGGAGTTGTCACCTGGATGGACGAAAATGTTGACTGCGCTCCTGAATATATGTACGAGCATAGTTACGCATATCCGTCTTTAAAATCCGTAATTTAAATTCCAAAAATCTTAAATTCAAATAAAAATCGTCCCTGTGCTACCAACACAAGGACGACTACGAGGGTTTTTACATCCCTCTCCATATTGCAAGGCTCGCTACCAACGAACCTTGCGCCCGTAATCAATACGGGCACTCATTTCAAGACTACTGCTCCGAAGAATACAGTAGTACACCTATATGATATTGTATCATCTTCGGAGACGGTTGTACATTCAGAACATTTGTACGACCGTTATTTTTGTACCCAATTTTAAGGAGGATGATAAATTATGGCTGAAGGAGTAAGAAAAAGAGGTAAGAGCTGGTCTTATTATTTTGACACAGCAAAGATCAATGGCGAACGAAAAAAGATAGAAAAGGGTGGATTCCGCACACAGAAAGAAGCACTTGAAGCACGAGCTGCTGCCATCGCAGAGTATAATAATACTGGCAGATCTTTTACACCTAAAGAAATCAGTGTGGCCGATTACCTGGACTACTGGCTTGAAAATGCTATTCGGAAAAATATTGACCATGGATATACCTACAACACCTATCGAGATTACGAAGCTAAAGTAAGAATCCATTTAAAGCCTGCATTCGGAATTTATCGGTTGAGCAGTTTTCAGTATGCTCCTGATCGGATTCAAGAGTTCATTGACGACATGAAACGCAAAGGTTATTCAAAAAATATGGTTGAAAACACTCTGGGTTGTCTGCAAGGTGCACTTAATTATGCCATCGTTCCGCTGAAATACATTCAGACCAATCCCTGTGTACCAGTTAAAATCGGTAAAATGCCGATAAACCCAAGGGCAAAAGCTCATGCAGAATACGTCTGCCCTAAAGATGAATTTGATCGAATCATGCAACGTTTTCCACAGGAAAAATATTTTCACATCTCCCTTGTGTTGCCTTACTATACCGGTACCAGATTAGGAGAGACATTCGGCATTGATCTATTGCAAGATATTGATTTCAGCCGCCATGAGCTTCACATCCGCCGTCAAATGACCAAAGTAGGTAAAGAATGGTATATGAAGCCGCCCAAATACGATTCCTACCGCACGCTCAAAATAGGATCAACCCTGGAACAAGAATTAAAATATGTGATCCAACGTCAAAAGATCAATCGTATGAAATATGGCGGAAACTACATGAAAACCTATTTGCTGCCAGATGGTTCCATTACTCAGATTAAAGCAGATGTAACTGTAAGCTATCAGGAAATTACTCCGTTATGCGTCAAAGATAATGGAAGCCTTGTAACTCCTGACTCCTTTAAATACTGCGCCAGAGTAATCCATATGGAGCTTGGCAACGTTCTGTTTCATGCCCACTGTCTGCGGCACACTCACGGAACGATCCTTGCAGAAAACGGAGTTAATCCCAAGACAGTTATGGAACGGTTAGGGCATAAGGATATACAGACAACACTTCGTACATATACATTTAATACCGAAGTTATGCAACAGACCGCTGTTGATATTTTTGAACAGGCAGTTCAATAAATACAAAAAACGGTTGAGCAACTCTAGTTGGTTCAGAGAGTTCAACCGTTTTCCTTATTAATTCGTTATTTTAATTTTGTGGGTGGCAAATGGGTGGCAAATCCACTGAACTTTACAGTTTCAATCCCGGAAACCCGCTTATTTACGGCAAATTAACGCTACCGTCTCCACATGCGTACTCTGCGGAAACATATCCGTAGTAGAAACCCGCATCAACTCATAATCCTCCGCACAAAGCACCTTCAGATCCCTGGCCAACGTAGCACTATCACAGCTCACATAAACAACCCTCTCCGGTTTCATCTTAAGGATCGTGTTCAGAAGTACCTCATCGCAACCTTTTCTCGGCGGATCTACTACAATGACATCTGCATAAACGCCATTCTTCTCATACTCCCTCGGCAGTACTTCCTCTGCTTTTCCAACAAAAAACTCCACGTTCTCGATTCCATTAAGCTTAGCATTCTCTCTTGCATTGTCAATGGCCTGTGGTACGATCTCCACGCCGCGGACAAATTTTGCTTTCTGAGCCAGGAACAGGGAGATGGTTCCGATTCCACAGTACAGGTCCCAGACTGTTTCATTTCCGGTGAGACCTGCGTACTCCAGGGCCTTTCCGTACAGTTTTTCGGTCTGGATGGGATTGACCTGGAAAAAGGACAGCGGCGAGATCTGATAGGAGATATTTCCGATACTGTCCGTTATATAGGACTGTCCCCAGAGGAGACGAAGCTGATCTCCCAGGATCACATTGTTCCGTTTTTTATTGACATTGATGGTGATGCTGGTCATTTCCGGAATTTCACACAAAGAATCCACCAGAGCTTTTTCTGCAGGGATCTTATCTCCGTTTAAGATCAGACAAACCATCATCTCGTCTGTATGGAAACCATAGCGGATCATAATGTGGCGTACAAGGCCTTTGCCTGTCGTCTCATCGTAAGGCTGGACATGATATTTTTCCATGTGGCCGATCACACGGTCCAAAACATCCTTATTCTGTTTCACTCCCAGAATACAGTCCCGGTTGTCAATAATAGAGTGGGTCCTTCCTGCATAAAAACCTGTGATGATCTTTCCGTCTTTATTTTTTCCTACCGGGAACTGTGCCTTGTTGCGGTAATGGTAAGGCTCGTCCATTCCCATGATCGTCTCCATCGGGAAATCCTTAAAACCGCCGATCCGCTCCAGATGTCCACGGACTTTTTTCTCCTTGAATTTCAGCTGCTGCTCGTAGGATAATGCCTGAAGCTGGCATCCTCCGCACTGACGGGCAATGGAGCAGGCAGGTTTCACACGGTACGGGGACGGTGTGATCACCTCCATCAGACGGCCATAGCCGTAGTTCTTTTTTGCCTTGATGATCTTGGCGCTGATCCTGTCTCCGATCACGGCGTCTTTCACAAAAACGGTGAAGCCATCGGCTTTCCCGATACCTTCACCGTCAACTCCGCAATCCTCTATATCCAAAGTCAGTATATCGTTTTTACGGAATTCCATCTATTAAATATCTCCTGTTCTTCTTAAATTGGACTCAAAAAGACGGTTATAACCGAGCCATTCTTTTTTGCCCTTGTCTGCGTGGAAAATCTCTGTCAGTGTCTCCATTCTTGCATCGGTATTGTCTGCCAGATTCAGAGCTACTGCCTCTGCAAGTGCCGGTTTCTTGGGAGAGCCGTACTCCAGCTCACCGTGATGGGCAAGGATGCAATGGATTACCTGATTCTCAAGCTTCTCAGGAAAATCCGGGATCTCTTTTACCAGGTCGTGTACCATCTGTGCCCCGATCACAATGTGTCCCAGAAGCTGTCCCTCGTCTGTATAATCATTCATCGGAAAAGCTGAAAGCTCCTTGGTCTTGCCCACATCATGAAGAAGAGCGGTTGTGATCAGAAGATCACGGTTCAAAAGCGGATAGGCATTTGCCATGTAATCACAGAGACGTGTCACTCCAAGGGTGTGCTCCATCAGTCCGCCAATAAATCCATGATGCACGGTCTTGGCTGCGGAATGACCTTCAAACACCTTCATAAATTCCTGATCTTCCACAAAAAGCTTCTTCAGAAGCTGGGAAAGATACGGATTCTTCACACTGTTGATCAGGTCGCGCAGCTGGCTCTGCATATCGTCCACACTGTTCTCACTGGTAGGAAGATAATCTGCCGGATCATACTCCCCTTCTCCTGCCTTGCGTGCTCTCTTGATATTCAGCTGCATGGCACCTGCAAAACTTGTCACATCTCCCATGATCTCAATGTAATCCAGTGCATCAAAATCATCGATTCCCAGAGAATTTGGGTCCCAAATCTTGCCATCGATCACACCTGTTTTATCCTGAAGGATCAGATTTTCATAGGGCTTTCCGTTCTTTGTTGTAGCTGCCTGTTTCTGTTTGCAGAGATAGATCCCGTTTACTCTGTCTCCCTCATGTAATTCATTTAAAAAACGCATAAAATTCTTGCCTTTCTGTTCTTTTTTACTTTCAAAGCGGACATACTCATGTACCTATCCACTTCACACTTTACATTCACAGCCAGCCTTTCTTTACGATCTCTGGCCGCATCCCGGTCCGGTCTTCCCTGCATTTTCGCACAGTTTCCTCTTACTTCCGGGCTTTATTCAGTATCATAACACATTTTACTTTCCTTTGCTATGGAAATCATGTAAAATAGGAAACGAAGTGTTTTTTTGCATATCCTGTGTTACGCAGAAAAGCACAGAATCAACAGAAGTAACAAAAAGGAGTAACTATAGCAACAATGAACAAAAAAGCATACAAAGCACTTGAATACTATAAAATCATAGATCTGCTCACAGACAAGGCATCCTCCCCCATGGGAAAAGATCTCTGCCGGAAGCTTACCCCTTCCACAGATATCGAGGAAATCCGATCCATGCAGCTGCAGACCCACGATGCCCTTGCACGCCTGTTCAAAAAAGGCGGCATTTCCTTTGGAAGTGTCAAGGATATCCGTGGCACACTGAAACGTCTTACTGTAGGCAGCGCTCTGAACGCACCGGAGCTGCTTTCCGTCTGCAGTCTTCTGGAAAATACCGGCCGTGTCAAAGCCTATTCCAGAAGTGACCGTGACGACGGAATGACCGATTCCCTTGACGGAATGTTTGCGGCACTGGAACCTCTGACACCACTGAGCACAGAGATCCGCCGCTGTATCCTTTCCGAGGATGAGATCAGTGACGATGCCAGCAGCACCCTTCGTCAGATCCGCCGCAGCATCAAGGCCACCAACGACCGAATCCACACTCAGCTTTCTTCTCTGGTTGCAGGAAGCGCCCGGAATTATCTTCAGGATTCTGTCATCACCATGCGTGACGGGCGCTACTGTATCCCGGTAAAAGCCGAGTACAAAGGCCAGGTTGCCGGTATGATCCACGACCAGTCCGCCACAGGTTCCACTCTTTTCATTGAGCCTATGGCTGTTGTCAAACTGAACAACGACATCCGCGAGCTGGAGCTGAAAGAACAGAAAGAGATCGAAGTAATCCTTGCGTCTTTAAGCCAGCAGGTAGCCGCAGAGCTGGAATCCATCCACGCAGATCTTTCCATCATGGTACAGCTGGACTTTATCTTTGCCCGTGCCGCTCTTGCCATGGACATGAATGCCAGCGAACCTATCTTCAATACCGAAGGACGGATCCGCCTGCGCCAGGCCCGTCACCCGCTGATCGACAGGAAAAAAGCCGTTCCTATTGACATCCGCCTTGGAGATGATTTTGACCTCCTGGTTGTCACAGGACCAAACACCGGTGGTAAAACCGTCTCCCTGAAAACCGTAGGACTTCTCACTCTTATGGGCCAGGCAGGCCTTCATATCCCGGCACTGGACCGTTCCGAACTTGCACTTTTCCGCGAGGTCTATGCGGATATCGGAGATGAGCAGAGCATTGAGCAGTCTTTAAGTACCTTCTCCTCTCATATGACAAACGTGGTTTCCTTCCTGAAATCCGCAGATCAGGACTCCCTGGTCCTCTTCGATGAGCTTGGTGCAGGTACCGACCCAACCGAGGGTGCCGCTCTTGCCATTGCTATCCTGTCCCATCTTCACGAACAGGGCATCCGCACCATGGCGACCACCCATTACAGCGAGCTGAAGATCTATGCCCTCTCTACCCCGGGTGTGGAAAATGCCTGCTGTGAATTTGATGTGGAAACTTTACGCCCCACCTACCGTCTCCTGATCGGAGTTCCCGGAAAAAGTAACGCATTTGCCATTTCTTCCAAACTGGGACTTCCGGATTTCATCATCGACAAGGCAAAAGAGCAGATCAGTGAGCAGGATGAATCTTTTGAAGATGTTCTGACATCCCTGGAGCAGAGCCGTGTCACCATTGAAAACGAACGTGCAGAAATTACCCGCTACAAAGAGCAGGTAGAAGAACTGAAAAAATCCCTCCAGGAAAAAGAGGAAAAACTGGCCGAACGAAAAGAGCGCATTCTCAGAGAAGCCAATGAACAGGCACATGCAATCCTCCGTGACACCAAGGAATACGCAGACCAGACCATGAAGCTTTTCCATAAATTCCAGAAGGATCATGTAGATACCGCTTCTGTGGAAAAAGAGCGCCAGAACCTGAAGAAACGTATGTCAAAGGCTGAGAAAGGCATGTCTTCCAAACAACAGAAGCAGAAACCAAAGAAGCAGCTGAAACCATCCGACCTTTCTCTTGGCGATACTGTAAAAGTTCTCAGCCTGAACCTGAAGGGAACCGTTTCCAGCCATCCTGATTCCAAGGGATATCTCTTTGTGCAGATGGGAATCATCCGTTCCAAAGTACATATCTCCGATCTGGAGCTTGTGGACGAGCCGGTGATCACCACACCGTCCATGCAGCGTACCGGTGCCGGAAAGATCCGCATGTCAAAAGCAGCCAGCATTTCCACAGAAATCAATCTTCTGGGAAAAACCGTGGACGAGGCAGTTGCAGAGCTTGACAAATATCTGGATGACGCCTATATCGCACATATGAAATCCGTCCGCATTGTTCACGGAAAAGGTACCGGTGCCCTCAGAAAGGGTGTCCACAATTACCTGAAACGCCAGAAACATGTAGCTTCCTTCCGTCTCGGAGAATTCGGAGAAGGCGATGCCGGCGTAACCATCGTAGAATTCAAGAAATAAAAAAAGGAGCGGAAACCATGGCTACAAAACAGAAAATCCTCATTGTTGACGATGACAACAACATTGCAGAGCTGGTAGCTCTTTACCTCACAAAAGAATGCTTTGAGACCAAGATCGTAAATGACGGCGAGGAAGCCCTGAAGCAGTTCCATATTTTTCACCCGGATCTGATCCTTCTGGATCTGATGCTTCCGGGTATTGACGGATACCAGGTATGTCGTGAGATCCGTCATACTTCCGATGTACCGATCATCATGCTTTCCGCCAAAGGAGAAACCTTTGACAAAGTCCTGGGGCTGGAACTTGGAGCAGACGATTACATCATCAAACCTTTCGACTCCAAAGAACTGGTTGCCCGTGTCCGTGCAGTGCTCCGCAGATTCCATGTAAAATCACCCTCTGCCGCACCAAAGGAAAAATGTGTATCCTATCCGGATCTGGTGATCAACCTGACTAACTATTCTGTGACGTATATGGGACACCAGATCGACATGCCGCCAAAGGAACTGGAGCTTCTCTATTTCCTGGCAGCTTCTCCCAATCAGGTTTTCACAAGGGAGCAGCTTCTGGACCATATCTGGGGCTATGAATACATCGGGGATACCAGGACTGTAGACGTTCACATCAAGCGTCTCCGTGAGAAGATCAAGGATAATCCAAACTGGGCTCTTTCCACAGTCTGGGGCATCGGTTACAAATTTGAGGTAAAAGATTCATGAAGCAGCATCTTTATACCAAACTGCTGATCCTGTATTTTGTGTTGGGGGGAATCTGCTTTCTGCTCCTTTCCTCCGGAGGCTCCTATCTGGTAGAAAAAAGGCTTGAACGCTCCACCGGAGAATCCCTTTACCGCACAGCCAGCCAGATGGTTTCCGGAAATGAACTCCGTCAGGCTGTAAAAGACCCGAAAAACGACTCCCTCTCCCTGGCCCTTTCCTCTGCAGCGGCGTTTCAGAATGCAGACTTCTGGGTCATGGACACGGACGGAACCGTTCTGATAAACACAGATGAGCAAGCTTCCGATTCCGATGAGCTCACCGTCAAAAATTTTCAGCCGGCAGATTATAAAGACACCTGTTATTCTTCCGGTACGTTTTATGGGACATTCAAAACCACACAGTTAAGCACTGTGGTTCCCATAAAAGATACAGATCAGGTGATCGGTTATCTGGCAGTCCACTATCCTATGAAAAACCTCTACGAAAGCCGCAGCAATATCGTAGAGGTTATGATCCTGA
>OLRJ01002640.1_pt1 | contig 13015 bp, 10 predicted proteins | sample 1672741 | NCBI WGS metagenome assembly OLRJ01 (sample SAMEA3136719, study PRJEB25190) | human gut metagenome | biome: human gut; feature: human-associated habitat; material: faeces | place: Austria | collected 2013
ATCAGGAGCATCAGCAAAATTTGTGAGCTGCGGCGCAGCACTCCCGTGCCCGCCGCGCTCAGGCCCGTGGTGGAAACGGCGGAGACCGTCTCAAAAACCAGATTCGTCAGGCTGACACCGTGTCGGTGCTCCAGAATCGACAGGGCGCAGGTAACGGCCAGCACGAAGGAGGTGGCAATGAAGGTCAGCGCCACGGCCCGGTGGCCGGTGTCCTGCGAAATTTCCTTTCGGAAGACGGTGATCCGATCCCGGCCCCGCACCACGCTGTGCACCAGCAGCAGCAGCGCCGCCAGCGTGGTGGTCTTGATACCGCCGCCGGTGGACGCGGGGGACGCGCCGACCAGCATCATCAGGCAGCTGAGCAGCTTGGTGGAGTCGTTCAGCGCATCCTGACTAACGGCGGCAAAACCCGCCGTGCGGCAGGTGACGGCCTGAAAAACGCTGCCAGTCACTTTGTCCCACAGGGTCATGCCCTCCCGGCCCAGCGTGGCCGGATTCTGCCCTTCCAGAAGGTAAACCGCCAGCGAACCGCCCACCAGCAGCGCCCCGTTGACGGCCAGCACCAGCTTGGTGTGCAGGGACATCCGGCTCAGGCTTTTGCGGTGGCGCAGCAGCTCCAGCATCACTGCGAAGCCCATGCCGCCCAGCTGAATCAGGCCGATCAGCGTCCACAGCACCACGGGATCCTGCCGGAAGGCAAGCAGGCTGTCGCCGTTGCCGAACAGGTCAAAGCCCGCGTTGCAGAAGGCGCTCACCGCCGTAAACAGACTCAGCCACAGGCCCCGGGCCGTTCCGTAGCGGGGAATCAGCCGCGAGGCCAGCAGCGCCGCGCCCGTCAGCTCGATTGCGGATGCTTATGCCGAAAAATATCCGACGATCATAAAAGCTATTCATCAGGAAAACGGTGGTCATGGTGAAGCAGTAAATGCCGGAATCCGTAATGCGACAGGCCTTTATTTCAAAGTTGTTGACAGTGATGACTGGGTAAATGAAGAGGCATATAAACAAATCTTAAAAACACTTGAAGAACTGACAAGAGGACCAAAAACACTGGATATGCTGATCAGCAATTTTGTATATGAAAAACAGGGTGCTTCCAGAAAAAAAGTCATGCAGTACAGACATTGTCTTCCGGTGAATGAAATTTTCGGATGGGACAGTGTGCATATGTCAAAAGGTAAATATCTGTTGATGCATTCTATTATTTATCGTACAAAACTGCTTCACGAATGTGGATTGGAACTGCCGAAGCATACATTCTATGTGGATAACCTGTTTGCATTTGAGCCGCTTCCGTTTGTGAAGAACATGTACTATCTGGATGTCAATTTTTATCGTTATTTTATCGGAAGAGATGATCAGTCTGTCAATGAAAAGGTAATGATTAAGAGAATTGACCAGCAGATCCGTGTCAATAAATTGATGGCGGACGCATTCCATAATTGTCAGTTTGACAGTAAACATCTTAAGAAATATATGCTCAGCTATCTGGATATCATTACGACCGTGTCCTCGATCATGCTGGTACGTGCAGGTACTCAGGAAGCACTGGATAAGAAAAAAGAAATGCTGGAGTATATTCGTGAACAGGATCTCTGGCTGTATCATAAACTGCGTTACAGTATTCTGGGACGTGCAGCCAATCTTCCGGGCAGAGGTGGACGCAAAATGTTCGTAGCTGCTTACAAAGTATGTCAGAAATTCTATGGATTCAACTAAAAAACTTCCCCTTTATGGGGAAGTTTTTTGCGTTGCAGAAATTACTTCTATGAGATCATATTGATTTGTTTCGGTTCCATACATACAGAAAAATCATGCAAAAGACCAGCGGATTCTCCGTCTTTATGTACGGCCAGTCTGGCTTCACTGTGGATATCAATTTTTTTACAGCGAAAAATGTGGATACCATTGAAATGTGTATGTTTTCCGAAGAAAGCAGTAGGAAGACAACATATTACTTTGGGTTTGCTCAAACTGTCTACAACGATCACATCCAGATAGCCGTCGGAAGGACTGGCATCGGGACAGAATTTGAATCCACCGCCTTCGTATTTCTGATTCATGATGGCAGTAAAATATACTTTGGAAAACTCTTCTTTTTTATTGTCATCCATGAGCAGTGTCATAGAAGATGGCTTCAGGAAAAGCAACTGTTTCAATGCGACAAAGAGATAGACCAGTTTGCCGAGGCCGATTTTGTTCAGGACTTTTTTCATAGGAGTGACGCCAACTTCATGGCATACCGCTGCGTCAAAACCGATTCCACAGCTGATCGCGAAACGACTGCTGCTGGAACCACAGGAAATATGAGGAACGTCCATCAGATGTGGACGTTTATCGGAAAGAATCAGTTCAAGTGCCTTCATAGGATCCTGTGGAAGTTTCATACTGCGGCAGAAATCGTTTCCGGATCCGGTGGGAATGTAGCCGAAAATGACACGGGAAATATCTTTTACTCCGCTCAGGACTTCCTGTATCGTACCATCACCGCCAACGGCAATCAGCTTGATTTGACTATCTTCCGGAATCGAGGCAGTAATGGAAGCAGAAAGCTTAACAGCATGTCCTTTATATTCTGTAAAAAAAGTTTGGTATTTAATATTCCGTTCACGCAGAATGTTCTCCAGATCCCTCCAGATCAGAGCACCTTTGCCGGAACGGGAGTTGGGATTTATAATAAAATAGTACATGAGTTCCTCCCTTATGTTCTCTTTATCATAGCATGTTCGACAGAAATTTACAAACATTTAACACTGTGCAGGCCGGAAATTTAACGTTCATTTTTTATACTTTGCAAAAAGATAAAAAAGAACCTGTTTGTGAAGAAACAGACAGGCAGGAGGAAATAAATGATCTATCTTGTAGAAGACGATGAGAGTATTCGTGAACTTGTAGTATATACATTAAAGAGTCAGGGAATGGATGCAAAAGGATTTGAACGACCGTCCCTGTTCTGGAAAGAACTGGAGAAAGAAGTGCCGGCATTGATCCTTCTGGATATCATGCTTCCTGAAGAAGACGGAATATCGATTTTACGAAAACTGCGTACCAGACCGGACACACGCAAGATTCCGGTAATCATGCTGACGGCCAAAGGCACAGAATATGATGTGGTCATGGGACTGGACAGCGGTGCAGATGATTATATCCCGAAGCCGTTTCGTATGATGGAGCTGATCTCACGTATCAAGGCACGGCTTCGTCGGGCAGAGGATAAAGGCGCAGAAGAATACCATCTGGAAAACCTGTATCTGTGTCCGGGAAGACATATAGTGACGGTGGATCAGGAACCTGTTAATCTGACATTGAAGGAGTATGAGATGCTAGTGCTGCTTCTGAAAAACAGCGGAATGGTTTTATCAAGAACACAGCTTCTGAATCAGATATGGGGATATGAATTTGATGGTGAAAGCAGAACTGTGGATGTACATATCCGGACACTCAGGCAGAAGCTGGGAAGCGCCGGAGATCTGATTGAAACAGTGCGTGGCGTAGGATATAAGATTGGAAGGTGACATACCTTCCTTTTTTTGTTGGGATATGATATACTCACATCAAAGCAGATTTAACTGAAAGCTTGCTGGGAAAACAGACAGCAACGGATAATAACCTGAGAAAGAGGCAGAAGTATGAAGTCATTGGTAATAGCAGAGAAGCCATCTGTAGCAAGGGATATTGCAAGAGTACTCCATTGTACCCAGAAGGGTAACGGAATCCTTGAAGGCAAAGAATATGTTGTAACATGGGCCCTGGGACATCTTGTGACACTTGCAGATCCGGAAGAATATGATAAGAAATATATGAAATGGGATATGGAAACTCTGCCGATGATGCCGGATAAAATGAAACTTGTCGTTATCCGACAGACTTCCAAACAATATCAGGCAGTGAAGACACAGCTGTTCCGAAAAGATATCGGTGATATCATCATTGCAACCGATGCCGGAAGAGAGGGAGAACTGGTTGCCCGCTGGATTCTGGATAAGTCCGGATGTCACAAACCAATTCGCCGTCTGTGGATATCTTCAGTAACCGATAAAGCAATTCGTGACGGATTTCACAATCTGAAAGACGGCAGAGATTATGATAATCTTTATCGTGCGGCAGTTGCCAGAGCAGAGGCAGACTGGCTGGTTGGAATCAATGGAACAAGAGCGCTGACCTGTAAACATAATGCACAGCTTTCCTGCGGGCGTGTACAGACACCGACACTTGCAATCATTGCGAGAAGAGAAGAAGAAATACGTAAGTTTAAACCAGAGGATTACTTTGGAGTAACTTTGCTGGCTGGTGGAATACAGTGGACATGGAAAGATGCGAAGAACGGAAGCTATCGAACTTTTCAGAAAGAGCGTGCGGAGGAGATCCAGAAGAAGATTTCCAATACGGATCTGGAACTTGTATCTGTGGACAGAAAGCCTAAGAAAACAATGGCTCCCGGACTTTATGATCTGACGACTCTGCAGCGGGAAGCAAACCAGAAATATGGATTTTCCGCAAAAGAAACACTCAATATCATGCAGAGATTATATGAGAATCATAAGGTACTTACGTATCCGAGAACGGATTCCCGTTATATCGGCAAGGATGTTGTCCCGACGATCAAAGAGAGACTGAAAGCCTGTGGAACCGGCCCATATCGAAAACTTGCCGGTGCGCTGCTTACTAAACCAATCCATACAAACGGAAGTTTCGTGGATGATAAAAAGGTCAGTGACCATCATGCGATCATTCCGACAGAGCAGTTTGTACAGCTGGATCATATGACAAATGAAGAGCGCAAAATCTATGATATGGTTGTGCGGAGATTTTTGAGTGTTCTTTATTCTCCATTTGAATATGAACAGACTTCCATGGAAGGGAAGGCAGCGGGACAGAGTTTTGTGGCAAGTGGCAAGACGGTTGTGAGTGCTGGCTGGAAAGAAGTTTACGAAGGCGGAAGCACGGACGATGACGAAGAAGAGCAGACACTGAAAGACCAGAAGCTTCCGGTATTGAAACAGGGAGAGAAGCTTCCGATAGGCAGTGTTCGTCTGACAACAGGTAAGACCAAGCCGCCGGCACATTTTACTGAGGCAACGCTTCTGGCGGCAATGGAGAATCCGGTGAAATATATGTCCTCAAAAGATACACAAGCAGCAAAGACGCTGGGAGAAACCGGTGGACTTGGCACAGTTGCCACCAGAGCAGATATTATTGAAAAACTTTTCCACACCTTCCTTATGGAAAAGAGAGGCAATGAAATCTATCTGACTTCCAAAGCAAAACAGCTTCTGGAACTTGTGCCGGAAGAGCTTAAGAAGCCGGAACTGACAGCAGACTGGGAAAAGAAACTGTCTGATATATCCAAAGGCAAACTGAAACAGAAAGTCTTTCTTGATGGAATTCGCGAATATACCAAGGAGATCGTTGTTGAGATCAAGACAGGAACAGGAACCTTCCGTCATGATAATCTGACGAATAAGATCTGTCCGAACTGTGGTAAACGAATGCTTGCAGTAAATGGCAAGAACAGTAAGCTGCTGGTGTGTCAGGACCGTGAATGCGGATACAGAGAGACAATTTCACGTACAACAAATGCACGATGTCCGAAATGTCACAAGCGAATGGAGATGCTGGTCAAAGGCAAAGAAGAAACATTTGTATGTGTATGTGGATATAAAGAGAAACTGTCATCTTTCCAGGCCAGAAGAACCAAAGAAGGAGCCGGTGTCAACAAAAGAGACGTACAGAAATATCTGAAAAAACAGCAGAAAGAAGCAGCAGAACCAGTAAACAATGCGTTTGCACAGGCACTTTCCGGGATTAAACTGGATTAAATTTCTGCCGGAAGTTTCACAGATAATAATAGAATAAGGTAAAAATAGAACTGCTGTAAAGGGCAGTAATAAAAAGGAGTGTGGGCTTTATGAAGTTACAGAAATATCAGAAATGTTCAAAAGTAACCCGTGGACTGAGAAAAGCAGAATTTGTACTGAAAAATGCCCGTATTGTGAATGTTTTTACCAGAGAGATCCTGGAAGGTGATATTGCGATTCAGGATGGAATGATCGTTGGAATCGGAAACTACCAGGGTGAAGAAGAAACAGATCTGGGCGGCAGGTATGTCTGTCCGGGATTTATAGACAGTCATCTGCATCTGGAATCTACACTTGTGACTCCGGCAGAGCTGGTAACAGTGGCGTCCAGGCATGGAACGACAACGTTTATCGTAGATCCACATGAATCGGCCAATGTGTCCGGATTAAAGGGCATTGATTATATTTTGAATCAGACAGAAGACGTGGATGCCAATGTTTTTGTTATGATGCCATCCTGTGTTCCGGCAACTGCGATCGATGATAATGGATGCACGCTTACTGCACAGGATATGGAACCTTATCTTTCAAAAAAAAGAATTCTCGGACTGGGTGAAGTCATGGACTACATATCAGTTGTAAAGGGTGATGAAGCCATGCACCGGAAACTGGAACTGTTCAGGGATAAAGTCAGGGATGGACATGCACCATTTCTTTCTGATATGGATCTGCAGGCATATGCGATGGCCGGAATTGCTACAGATCATGAATGTTCAGATTTTGCATATGCGATGAAAGAGCGTCGAAATGGCATGATCGTACATATTCGTGAAGGGAGTGCCGCAAGAAATCTGAAAGCAATTGTGAATGGAATCGTAGAGAATCAGATGAATGGAGAGGGATTCTGCTTCTGTACAGATGATAAACATATCGAAGATATTGAAAAAGAAGGTCATATCGACCATAATGTACGTAAGGCTATCGGACTCGGAATGAATCCGATAGATGCAATCTGTATGGCAACCATCAATTCTGCAAAATGTTATGGATTAACACATCTTGGGGCGATTGCACCTGGATATCAGGCAGATCTGCTTGTTGTGGATAATCTTGAAAAGATGACGATCCAGGATGTTTACTATAAGGGCAGAAAAATTGATCAGGACGGAGAGATCATTGTAAAAGAATGTCCATCAGAACTGAAAAATACAGTTCATGTTGGAGAATTCTCAAAGGAAGACTTGCGGCTGGAATCTCCGGATGGTATATTCAATGTAGTCGGAATGCAGGAAGGTGAAATTACAACTGTCCGTAAAAATGTACAGATACTTCATAAAATGGGAGTATTCACCGCAGATGAACAGTATCAGAAGATTGCGGTGGTTGAAAGGCACAAAGCAACTGGAAAAACAGGTGTCGGTGTTGTGAGTGGATTTGGTATTCAGGGTGGCGCAATTGCGTCAAGTGTATCCCATGATTCTCACAATATCATTGTAATTGGTGACAATGATGAAGATATGTATCTTGCTGTACAGGAACTGATCCGTACGCAGGGCGGTTATACACTGGTTGCAGATCATCATGTATATGATACACTGGAACTTCCGGTAATGGGACTGATGAGTGATGCAGGTTTTCAGTACAGTCATAGAAAACTGGAACGAATGATCCGCAAGGCACACGAGATGGGTGTGCCGGATGCTATGGCGCCATTTATCACTCTGTCCTTTATGGCTCTGCCGGTCATTCCAGAGATACGCGTTACTCCACGGGGAATCTATAATGTGTGCAGCGGTGAGTTTTATCAGAATTAAAGATAGATAAGTGATTACAGATTCATGGTAATCATTGCAACAATACAAACAATAAAAGAGGAGCAGCAGTTTATTATGCCAGTATTTGATTTCAGCAACAGCAAAACAGAAAAGAAAGATCCGGAATGTACTTATACGACGTTCCAGTCGAATGAAAAAGTACCGTCACCGGAGAAACCGATCCTGATCATTGATAATAAAAGTTGTCAGTGGAAGCATCATTCCTGTGGTGTCTTTTCCAATCCAAACCAGAAATCTTCTTTTGAATTCAAAGAACAGGACGGTGTTTTCCCGGCAGATATTCTCAAAATTGATGCACGTTTTGTGAGCCTCGTAAAATGGCTGGGCGAAAACCATATTAGTGTACGATTATCTGGACAGAATACAGAAGATGGATATGCAATCTATAAGATTCGTGAAACTGCGTTTGGGGGAGCCGGAAAACTTTCAGCAGAAGATGGATTCCTGCAGTTTATGATCGAACGTCTTCTGGCAAGTAATGCACCGACAGAGCTTCCGGATGGAGATGAGGAAGATGAAGACGGCGATGATATGAAGCTGACCAGTATTCAGAGCATCACGGATTTTATGACCTGTGCAGGAAGGACCATGCCGGATAATATCCGTCTCTGGGCAAGAAGAAACCTTGCTGTTGCGAAATCTCATGAGGTGTCGCAGGAAGAACGCAGACATGCACAGAGAGCACTGTCCATTATGATGAATATTCAGTGGAAAAATAACTATTTTGAATCCATTGATCCAGTAGAGGCGCGCCGTATTCTGGATGAAGAACTCTATGGAATGGAAAAAGTAAAACAGAGAATCATTGAGACGATCATTCAGATTAACCGTACGCATACACTTCCGGCATACGGGCTGCTTCTGGTTGGTCCGGCAGGAACCGGCAAATCCCAGATTGCTTATGCAGTTGCACGTATCCTGAAACTTCCGTGGACAACATTGGATATGAGTTCCATTAATGATCCGGAGCAGCTTACCGGAAGTTCCCGTGTCTATGCCAATGCAAAGCCTGGAATCATTATGGAAGCATTTTCCATGGCAGGCGAGTCTAATCTTGTATTTATTATCAATGAGCTGGATAAGGCAACCAATGGCAAGGGAAATGGTAATCCGGCAGATGTACTTCTGACACTCCTTGATAACCTTGGATTTACAGATAACTATATGGAATGTATGGTTCCGACTGTCGGTGTTTATCCGATTGCGACAGCCAACGACAAAGCACAGATCAGTGCTCCGTTAATGTCCCGCTTTGCGGTCATTGAACTTCCGGATTACACAGCAGAAGAAAAGAAAGTTATTTTCTCCAAATTTGCACTTCCGAAAGTATTAAAACGCATGAGCCTCAAAGAAGAAGAGTGCGTAGTGGCTCCGGATGGACTTGATGCAGTGATCGATCAGTTTGCTGATACGACCGGTATCCGTGATCTGGAACAGGCGGCAGAACACATTGCTGCAAATGCTCTGTATCAGATTGAAGTAAATCATGTTTCTTCTGTGATTTTTGACGCGGATATGGTGAAGAAGTTATTTGAATAAAATCGGTAAATACTTATTTCATACACAGTAACTAAAATTTTACTCCGGAATGTAAAAATATACTTGCATTCCGGAGTTCTTTTTGTTATACTACAAAAAGTTTCATAAGTAGATTTTATGAAATGTTTTATAAATTTCATAACTGGTTCGAAACCCTCCCAGTATAAAAAACTAGGTCATGCAGGTATCTTCCGATCGTCGATACCTTTTTCTGTGGAGGATTTTTATAAAAATCACCTGGAAGAAGGAAAGGTTGGAAGTTTTTTAATGCGTAAAATTATTATAGACTGTGATCCGGGAATTGACGATGCACTTGCGATCATGCTTGCTGCAAATTCTCCGGAACTTGATATTCTGGCAATCACAACAGTATCAGGTAATGTGCCATCTGATATGGGGGCGGCTAATGCACGAAAGGTTCTGAAGCAGCTTGGCAGAATGGATATTCCAATCTATATTGGAGAAGAAGTTCCGCTCCGGGAAGAATATATTGATGCGAGGGATACCCATGGGATGGATGGACTTGGAGAAAGCTTTTTTCCAGAAGTGAAAGGTGAATATGAGAAGAAGAATGCAGTTGATTTTCTGACAGAACTTCTGGAGAGAGAAAAAATATCCATTATCGCACTTGGCCCGATGACGAATCTAGCAAAAGTATTTTCGAGAAAGCCGGAACTGATCGCTAATGTAGAAGAGATGGTATCCATGGGAGGAAGTTTCAAGAGTCATGGAAATTGTTCGCCGGTAGCTGAGTATAATTACTGGTGTGATCCGGATGCAGCTGCCGTTGTGTATGATCTTTTGGCAAAGGCAGGAAGCAAGATTCATATGATTGGACTGGATGTAACGCGTGAAATTGTCCTGACACCGAACAGGCTGGAATATATGTGCCGCTTGGATCCGGAGATGGGAGAATTTATTCGTAAGATCACAGGATTTTATATGGATTTTCACTGGGAACAGGAGGGAATTATTGGTTGCGTGATCAATGATCCACTGGCAGTGGCATATTTTATTGACCGATCCATGTGCGATGGATTTGATAGCTTTACAGTCGTTGCAACTGACGGAGTTTGTCGTGGTCAGACTGTTGTAGATTCTATGAACTTCTGGAAAAAAGAACCGAATAGCAGGATTCTTACAGAAACAGATTCTGAAAGATTTTTTGCATTCTTTATGGAACGTGTACTCAGAAAAAATGATGGAAGCAGATGGAAGAAGGATGAATTTAAACTTCTGCATGAGCTGTAGAGAGGTGACAGAATGAAGATAACAATGAAAAGAAACAAAAAAGATTATTCAGAAAACAAGATCAATGTTTACCAGATCTGTCTGGTGGCACTGGCAGTAGGAATCAATATTGTCGGGGGACAGATTGCACTCTTTATGAAACTGCCGGTTTATCTGGACAGCATTGGAACTATTCTGACAGGTGCAGTTCTGGGACCGTGGTTTGGTATGCTGCCGAACCTGATCAGTGGAATTTTTATGGGTATGACAGTGGATATCTATTCGTTATATTTTGCACCTGTGGGTATGATCACAGGTATCATGAGTGGACTTGTTTTTCGTAAGTTATCCGTAAAGAAAGTAAAAGTGCTGTTTGCTGCAGTACTGATCACTGTACCGGGAACGATTGTAAGTTCTGTGATCAATGCAGTATTATTTGGAGGTGTGACCTCATCAGGATCTTCGATTCTGGTCCAGCTTCTTTCCAGAACACCGCTTGGACTGACCGGAAGTATCTTTGCAGTACAGTTTCTGACGGATTATCTGGACAGATGCATTTCTGTATTTGCGGTAAGTGTATTTGTGACGATGCTCGGTGGAGAATTGCGACAGAGACTGACGGGGAATGTGCATAACAGAGCAATATAAAAGAAAAGAGGAGTAATCACACGAAAATTGTGTGAGATACTCCTCTTTTTTGCATCGCTTAAGAAAGAATCGTCGATTTGCGATGCAGTATGCCTTTTATAATATGAATCAGCAGAAGCTCTTGAGCCAGTTGACCAGAGAATCGTGCCATATATTGTCGTAAACTGTTTTCTTCATCTGATCGGTGACGGGACCGTTGTTTGCCATCTTTGCGAGGATGCCAGCCTGGAGCTCTTCGATGGACATGTCTTCCGGAGCTTTGTTCGGATCGAAATTGACAGGCTCCTTTTCAGTAGAGGCAGGAGTTCTATCGGTGTCTTCTTTTGTACTTGCAGCTTCCGGTACAGAGGAAGCAGAGGCTGTTTTGGTTTCTGCAGAGCCTTCGTTTTTGACTTCTTCCTGAGTAACAGGTGTTTCTTCAACGATAGAGTCCTTGTTTTCAGAAAATGTTTCAGGAACAGATGTTTCTTCTGATGGCACCCAGATCTCACCGCTGTTTGCACCCACGCGTACATTGATGTGTCCACCTTCTACAGAAACTTTCTGCCCGGTCAGTGTGCCAATATATTCAACAGCATTTCCGGCAGGAAGATTCATCCAGGCATCGTTGTCGTCATTGTTGACAGTCACAATCACACGCACGCTGTCCAGATCACGTGCAAATGCAAACTGACGATTGGTAAGCTGCAGTTCTGTGTAGCTTCCATAGCTCAGAGCAGGTGTATTCTGTCTGATCTTACCAAGAGCTGCAATGAGAGCAGTGCAAGGATTATCACTGAGGGCAGATTCGTAATCTTCAAGATTAAGTGCCGGCCTCAGACTGTCATCGGAAGAGCGTTCTTTATGTCCTTCGATCCCAAACTCAGAACCATAATAAATACTTGGAACGCCCGGAAGGGTATAGAGCAGAATATGAACCGGAGTAAAGTGCGCCTTATTGGATAGCTTTGTATAGATTCTTTCTACATCGTGGTTATCAACGAAATTATAAAGATCCAGATTTCCCATATTCTGGAGATATTTTACCGTATGGGCGATCTCGAAATAGTTGTGATCATTATGTCCGCTATAAAGTGCTTTGTGCAGAGCATAGTTTGTAACACTGTGCAGAGTCTCTCCATTTACCCAGCGACTGTAATCTCCATGAATTACTTCGCCCATCAGCCAGAAATCCGGTTTGACTTCTTCTGCAGTACGGCGGAGCGCACGCATGAAATCAAAATCCAGTACATCGGCAGCATCCAGGCGGATTCCATCTACATCAAACTCAGAAACCCAGTAACGGATCACATCACAGATATAATCCTGAACTTCTGGATTTCTCTGGTTTAATTTGACAAGCAGATTGTATCCACCCCAGTTATCATAGGAAAATCCATCGTTGTATTCATTGTTTCCCCAGAAATTTACATTACAATACCAGTTCAGATATCTGGAATTTTCACGATTCTGCTGAATATCTTTGAATGCAAAGAAATCGCGTCCGGTATGATTGAATACACCATCAAAAATTACTTTGATTTTTTTGTCATGACAGGCTTTTACAAAAGCAGTCAGATCTTTGTTTGTTCCAAGACGGGAGTCCAGTTTCTTGTAATCTGTTGTCTCATAGCCATGGCCGACACTTTCGAAGAGCGGTCCGATATACAGGGCTGTGCATCCGATTTCTTTGATATGGCCGATCCATGGAAGAAGAGTGTTCAGGCGATGTACCGGTTCTGTGTACTCATTCTGTTTGGGAGCACCGGTAAGGCCAAGTGGATAAATGTGATAAAAAATAGCTTCGTTATACCAACTCATGTTTCATCATCTCGTTTCGTAGTAGTTTGGGGGATAGATATAAAGCGTTTAGATAAAAGTATGGGGCTGTCGTTAAACGGCAGCCCCTTGGGTTTTGCTATTTGTTATGAAATTATAACTGAGGACCAGCAGCAACAAGTGCTTTACCAGCTTCATTTCCTTCAT
>OLRJ01002646.1_pt1 | contig 12999 bp, 6 predicted proteins | sample 1672741 | NCBI WGS metagenome assembly OLRJ01 (sample SAMEA3136719, study PRJEB25190) | human gut metagenome | biome: human gut; feature: human-associated habitat; material: faeces | place: Austria | collected 2013
TAAAAAGAATTATCAGACAGGGCTTTCCATCATGCGATCATCCATGCCAAAAACAAAAGAAGAGTGGGACAAAGTAAATGGCCTTACTGATGAATTTCACTCTATTGTAAAATCTACAAATGAATACCAGGAAAATTTTGCTTTTTTTAAATCCAATGAACTTACCTCCTGGGGAAACAAACTATTTAAGGGAGAAATCATAAAAGATGAAAAGAATCCTTTATGGTTTCGATATATTATTGGTAAAACAATAACTTCATACAAATTCGTGAAAACTTCTATAAAAGCCAGAAAGTGGAACATCAAAGATTTCAACCTGCTTGGACTTATAGAGGATTTTCTTCATGCATTTCTTTCAAACAAGAAAATGAACACCAACTATATCACAAAAAAAATCCTGAACTATAAGCTGCCTGTTGCAGCTTAAAATGGTTCAATAGTATTATATTCTCTTTTAGATCTGGTATTAAGACAGGTCTTTTTTTCGTGTCTAAATTCTTTTAAATATTCCTATAGAACATATATTTTTCTTCTTACTTTCATTTTTACAGTAAATTCAATGAGATAAATTAATTCAAAAAGCATGAGCGGGTTTTATTAGTATCGATATCCGCAGCAAAGTGTTAAACGAATTTTTGCAATTATCAACTTTATATAAGTTCCTACATTTTGGAAAATTACGTAAAAAGCATGTGTTTATTGGACTTTATTGCAGTAACATACTTCTTCTTCTCTGAAATTTTGCGAACATATATGGGTTCTTTCTATAATATAATTAAAGTCTATTAAAATAGATTCAAGTATTAAGTATTACCGGGACTCTGTCCCAGACCCAGGCAGGATACACCGGTACCCTGCACCCCGGTTCCTGGGGCTCTGCCCCAGACTCCGTCCTTCGCCAGGAGGTCAGAAGCCGACCCGTCAAAATGACGTATCGGCTTTTCCTGACAGCTTATTAAGGTATCCATTCCGTCAAGGTCATTCATTCCGCTATCCCTCCCGCCAAAGGCGTGAGCATATGCTCATTTCTTCCCCTGACTTCATTCCTACCTTTTCCAAACGGATAAGTTTTCTTTTCGTGAGTTTTCTTATAGCAAACCGCCATTTTTTGTAAAAAATAACATATTAGAATTGCGGAAATGTTTCTGCTCAAAATACATATTAAGTATGATAATAATTTTTATGGAGAAGGGAGACATACATATGCAGTTATCAAAACCACAGGAAGAAGCTGTAAAAACAATTGAGGGACAGGTTATTTTGATCAGCTGTCCCGGAAGTGGAAAAACATCTACAGTTGTAAGAAGAGTACAATACATGGTAGAGCAGGGAATCCCATCAGATCAGATCCTTGTACTTACATTCTCACGTGCTGCAGCAAATGAAATGAAGAGCCGTTTTTTAAAGCTTATGCCGGAAGGTGACAGAAGAGGGGAAAATGCCTTATTTGCCACAATACATTCTTTCTGCTTTAATATCATCGCTCATGCTTATAATCTCAATGTAAGTAATATCCTAAATGAAAATGAAGGGTGGATGATCATACGCAAAGGGGTAGAAGTGTTAAAAAGAAAGAATATCCTAAAAATGGAGATCCGCGATTATGCAGATTTTACCTCCAACTGTTTAAGGGAAATATCAGTAATCAACAATAATGGTGTGGACTGGAATACATATAAAGCTGAGAGCTGTCCTACTCCTGAATTCAAAGCTATTTATGAGCTGTATGAAGAACAGAAGCATTCAATCGGAAAGATTGATTACGATGACATGCTGAAGGTGTGTGACAAACTTTTACTGGAGAATGAGGAATATCTGTCTTATTACAAAAATAAGTTCCGTTACATCATTGTGGACGAGTATCAGGATACAAATTTTCTTCAGAGAGATATTCTTTATTTACTGGCAGGTACGCCGGAAGAAGCAAATATCTGTGTTGTTGGAGATGATGACCAGTCTATCTATAAGTTCCGTGGAGCAAAACCTGAGATCATGCTTAGCTTTCAAAATTCGTATCCTTCCTGCAAACAGATTTACATGGATACAAACTACCGATCTGAACCCTGCATCATTAATCAGGCCAAAAGGCTGATTGAACATAACAAAACAAGATTTAGTAAAAATATTAATGCCTTTAAAACAGGAGTTGGTATCACGCAGGAACTTCCAGCAAAAACTTCCGAGAAAGAAGTTTTTAACATTGTTGATAAGCTTAGAACATTGCATGAAGAGAAGAAAATGGTTTATGAGGAAATGGCTGTTTTGTTCAGAAACAATAAGCAGGCAAGCTTCTTGTCTTTGATGCTTATGAAAAGGAATATCCCGTTTCATAGTAATGATCAGATTCAGAGTCCGTACAACCATTGGATATTCCATGATATCGTTGCTTATTATAAACTTGCCATAGGTGCAGGAACCGGACATGATCTTGTACAGGTCATCAATAAGCCAAACCGTTTTATTCCAATACAGGGTATTTATAAGATTGGACCTGACGAAAGGAAGATCTCGCAAAATATTTACTATTCCAAGATTGAACCATGGAAGAAAAGGAAAGCAGTTGACGAAGTCCATGATTTTTTCTATATTCTCAAACGTCTCAAAGAAGAGGTTGATTCCCCAAAAGACTTTTTGAAGGAGTTACGTATAATAGGAGGATATGATGCCTATCTAAAATCATATTCTGCTTACAGGAATATGGATAAAACAGAGCTGACCGGTATCCTGGATTCTTATCTCTCAGATATCAATGAAAATAAAATCTCCACGATGGAAGAATGGATGGAGTATGCAAAAGAGGTAAATACCAAAATAGAAAGTATCAATAAGAGCAGGAATAAGGTAGGGGTAACCATTTCAACCATGCATAAATCAAAAGGGCTTGAATGGGATGTGGTTTTTATCCTTGGTGCAAATGAAGGAGTTATCCCATCTCCAAAAGTAGCAAAACTTGGAGATATTGAAGAAGAACGCCGTCTGTTTTACGTGGCTGCAACAAGAGCCAGAAAAGAACTCTATATTTCTTATACTGAGAACGAAATGGGAAAAAAATCTATTTTTGTAACCGAATTTTTTGGAAATGAAGTCCCTCAGTTAAAAAAAGACACTGGAAAGAAAAAAAATTTTACAAAGGGACAGAAAGTCATTCATTCCAAATATGGAAAAGGAACGATCGTACAGATCCAAAAAGAGAAGGTTGATGTGAAATTTGATAACCATGTGATCATTAGGTCTTTTGCCAAAAATCAGTTATATCAGCTGAAGCAGGCATAGGAACAGAAAAGCAGTCATAACGGCTGCTTTTTTTCTTGGAAAAATTTCCATCTTACATATTATGTATGAAGCAAAGTTTTGATGATTGGAATTATGATTGTCAGACTTAAATTCAAAGGACAGGGAGGACAAACAAATGAATAACGGTAACATTTTTTCGGAAACGGACAACAACAGAACATATTTTTCAGAAATTGAACACCAAGTATCCTGTAGAGTTTTCAGGATCAGATGCAGCAGAATCGGAAAAGTATTTAAGAAATTGTCCATGTTGCCTCAGAAATGTAAAGTCTTTTAGTGCTGTAAAAAGCAACAAGCAATTAAATCGTGTTTTACGTACTCTCTTTATGTTGAATAGCATTGTATTTTGAAATGGCTTCCGGAAAAAGCCTGCTCAAATCCAATGCGGTGGCTGGGTGGGATGAGTAGCCCTGCTTTTACATGGCTTCAATCAGTTGTACAGGAACTCCGGAGAAGTTCTATGAACCCTGGTTACAAGAGAATGGAACCCTTCTGTTTCCGGCAGTAAGGATGAAGTGCTTTTGTAAATACTGATGTGTATCTGCAGGAAGATTGTTCTGACAGGAAGGGATGAAGATACTGTTCATCCCTTTTTTCTTGCAAAAAATGCTATGAGAAAAAAAATATGACATATTAAAATAAAAAAAGGAAGTGTTTGGATTGGATGATTTACTTAGAAGCCGTGCAAGGGCTGTAGAAGATGCTAAAAGAAAAAAACGCAATGAAAAAATAAAGCAGACAGTTGTATATACGATAGATGGAAAAGCAGTAAAAGACAAGATCAGCAAAAAGGGAAAAGTCGTTCTGGTCACAGGACTTGTAATAGTATGTCTGGCTGGGACCATTTATGTCCCTCCATTATTTTATCATACAGAAACAGATAACAGTACCATGCCTATCACCCCTGATGTATCGGCAATAAAAACATATCAGACATATCTGAAAGATCATCCTGATGCGGATTTTGATAACGATGGGCTAAAAAATGCTTTGGAATCTGAAAATGGTACGAATCCATGGAAATGTGATACGGATGGAGACGGGGTTACGGATTATGCAGAGTTATATATAACAGAAACTTCTCCTGTTAATGCAAGTTCTGTTCTTTTAAACCAGGTAGCAAATAATGACAAAAAAGAAGGTAATTCCTTAAGTACACCATATAAGGTGGATGATATCATATTCTGGCCGGATGATTATAAATCAAAATCATTTGGGGCAGTTGTGAGAACAATGTGGGGATACCGTTTCTGTAATTTTACCGGATGGGTAAAGTTCCCGGAAAAAGTTTATGCTTATGGGTATAAAGATGGCAGACATTATGAACTCCAACACCGTGAAAACGAAGATGCATGGTATATAGATTCGGATGATGAGATCCGCTTATACAATTCCCCGGTAACATTCGTTCATTGCTTAAAATTTCCATTTATTAATACACTGTACCTTGAAGATAACGGGTTCGGAAAATTCCTGACAGATGTCCTTCCTGATGACGGAGGATTGGTTACCTGTCATAAGGCAGCCATGGTGGATACACAGCCGAAAACAAAAGAAGATGTAATGGCTGCATTAAAAAGTCCTCTTATAAACAAAGAAGATCCTTCCCGGTTTGGACAGAACATGAATACATTAAAAGACCTTTCCTGGGTAAGAAAACTGATAGAAGCAGATCAGTGTGTTGCGGTTTCCCTTTATTCTTCTAATGCCGGTGAAGCAATAGGCATTGTTTATGGATATACGAAAGACGGAAATCTTCTGGTAGCTGATGAGAACCTGAAAACAGTAGGGGAACTCCAGATAACAGAAAAGGGAATGAAAAGAATGGATAAAGACGGGAACATCGCGCAGGACTCCTGGTTTGAATTCAAAGGACTTGGCTTTGATTCCAAAAAATACGGGGGCCGTATATCCTTCTTTGCATCTACTATCACGGATTCTGATTCCGAGGAATCGTCCGTTGCACCTTCTGCAGTAGAAGCAGCACAGGCTGCAGAAACGGAAAGTGAAGAAACGCAGGTTTACCATGAATCACAAACAGAGGTTGAAACTGAAGAAGAGAAGATTGAGACAGAGAAGGAAACAGAGAACGAAACTGAGACTTCGGTGATGACTTTTGGTTTTTAACAGCCCTTATACGGGCTGTTTTTTCTTTCATTGAAAAAGAAATTACATATTAAACATGAAAATAATTTATTGAAAACAGGAGGATCATAATATTCTCTAAAAATCAAGGAGGAACTTTATATGAGGACAGAAAAAGAGATTCTGGAAGTATTTAAAAAAGAATTGGATTCTTTCGAAACTACAGGAACAAAAATACGTGCTTTTACGCAGGAAATATTACAGTATATGCCAGACTATTTTCTGGAAAAAGAAAATGGACGCGAAAACCGTATCGTGGTACATACAAAAAGCTGTATGGTCATAGCAAATGAATTATTCAGTTTAGAGTGTTTCAGGGAAAAATTTACAGCTTCAGAACGTGACTGTATCCGGTCTGCGCTGCTTCTTCATGATGCAATGCTATATGGAGCAGGTCCGGAACATAAAAAGATACATGACCATCCAGAATATATAGCAACATATCTGCAAAGCGACAAATGGGATGGAATCCTTCCTGGTTACATCCGAAAGGAGATAGCTTCTATGGTAGCAGCACATTCTGGACAATGGAATAAAGATGCAGATAACCTGAAATTGAATAAGCCACAAACGGAATGCGAGATCTTCGTTCATATGTGTACACACCTTGTATCAAAAGATACCTGTACAGTACAGCTTCCTGTTGTTGTGGAAAGTTACCGTAACCTTTATGAAAAAAATGTTTTCTTGACAAAAGAACTGGAAAATATCAAAAAAGATGAGTCTGGAAAACCCAAAACTGATTTTACAGCTCCGTATTGTTAGAGAAGTTAGGAAAAGGGCAGCATTGATGCTGTCCTTTTTTTGCTGTTTTTCAAAAAAAATGACATATTAATAATGATCAGTTAATGATCTGGGTACGCACTAATATGTGCACACCCATCTGCACCTTGAAAATTTTATAAAGAAAGGAGATTTCACAGATGAAATCAAAAAAGTTTTTCAAAAAAGCTTTGTCTGTAATGATGGCAGCACTGGTTTCGGCTTCAACTGTATTTCCTGTATATGCAGCTGATCTGGATGGAGTGGAACCAGTAACCGAAACAGATGTAGCTCAAACTGATTCTGAAGGAAAAGAAACAGAAGCTCAGCAGACAGAAGCGTCTGTGACAGAAGCCCTGGAAGCTACAAAAGCAGATGGGGACGAAAACACAGATGCCAATGACCAGTATGCTCTCTGTCTCCCGAGAACAGAAGGAGTTGAGTATACTTACGATGAAGAGCATCTGGACTCAGAGATTTCAGATCAGCTTTCCATGTACGTCCTCATTTATGACGAGAATGAAAAAGTTGAGATGACTGTAAAAACAGACAAGGAAGTGTCCATCGTTGATGGTTATTCAGGAGATGTATTCCTTTCATCTGACAGTATTGTGGATGGAAAGATATCTTTTAATATGCCAGCAACAGATCTGGTTCTTCTTCCAAATGAGGAATTAGAAACAGAACAGACAGAATCTGAATCTGCAGCAGTAGAGCAGACAGAAACCGAAGTAGAAACGGAAACACAGACTGAAACTGAGACAATGTCAGAGTCAGAGACTCAGACAGAAACGGAAGAGCAGTCAGAAATCCAGTCAGAAACACAGACGGAAAGTGAGACAGAAGCTGAAGTAGAAACGGAAACGGAACCGGAAACAAATGCAGATGGAACTGTAGATCTTCCGGAAGAAGTCGTTGATACTGCAACTTTACCATCTGTAACACAAAGAGATGAATTTGACGGAACTGTTCCTGAAAAAAATGAGTCTGAAATTGAGGGAAAAGAATATACCGTTTATAAAGGTGATTCTTCTTTCAATCCATATGACTTAAATGCAGGATATGATCCGGCAGTATTTAATGCATCTCTTGACAATGCCGATTCTTTCGACATTAATACGGTAGGGGATTATAAACTGCAGTATACAGTAACAAGCATTGCATCTTCTGTTTATTCATGGAAGGTAAATGTAACCGTACATGTGGTAGATACTCCTTCTGAAAATGGACTTCGTATCCATGTGGCTACAGCAAATCTTTCTGCTGGAAAAGCTGTTTATGGTAACGATGCAATGGCAGAAGATTCTTCTTTTACAGTAAGCTCTATCTACAAAGATAAAATCGATCTTTCATTTGCGTTCTCCAAAGATGGAAAGGAAATTGATGGAACAGATCTGTATAAGGTTGAAACTGATGGAAATAAGGCAGTAGTTACCCTTTTGTCTGATTTTTCAGATGCATCTTATGTCGTAACTATTACTGATAAAGAACAGACAAAATACGACGAAGAAAAAGGAAAGGCTGCTGGTGGATGGCTGGAAGGTCTTGACATTGAAAGTATCAATGGAACAGTGATTACACTGAAGGATGGAAAGACATTCGATATGTCCGAAAGAGATCAGCGTTTTGAAGCTGAAAAGTATCAGATGGACATCTATAATTCCGAAGAAGAAGCTGATGAAGATGATGAATCTGGAATCGCAACATGTGCAACTGCTTCAGACAAGAAAATAAAAAGTAAGACCTTTATTGCAACAGCAACTGCATATTCAAGTGCAGCTAACTATAACCCACCTGGTATAGGATATAACGGTTTTAATGTGTCTTTCAGTTCTTCAAACTGGAAAAGCCTGAAAAAATGGGTAAAGAGCATTAAGACAGGCGGTGTAACATTTACCGATGCAAAAGTTAATAAGCTGAAAAACTATACTTATCAGAGAGGCTGCAGCAACCACAATCTTGCTGGACTTCCTAATTCCGTGATTTCACTTTCTGCTACAGCAGCAATCTATAAGAAAGCAAATGGAAGATATTACCTTAAGATAACATATCCTGGATTTGGTAATCCGAATGATGGATACCAGTATTTTGCTGGTTCAACCAAAACATATCCTTTACCAACAACTCCTGATGAAACTCACGGATACTTAAGCATTACAAAGAAATCCGATGGAGGTTCATTACTTAACGTTTCCAATGTTGGAATCAATACTTCTTTCCAGGTCGCTTCTGATGCAAACTTCACAGACATTCTGGGAACACTTGATCTTGTAGCTCCTTCTGGACAGAGCAGTGTAACAGCTACTTCTGATGAAATTGATATGGATGGAAAATCTACAATGACTGTATATGTCCGTGAATCTGGTAAAGCTCCTGGACACGCTTTAAATGGGAAAGTTTATACTGTAACATTGCAGAAAGATAAGACTGTTGCACTGTCAACAGATCCGATTGTCAACTATACAAAATATGGACGTCCGTCCATCAAAAAGGTTGGTGATAATGGGGAAGCCCTTGAAAACGCAATCTTTATGGTGGAATATTTCCCTGGTTCTAACAGATCACGCGAAGGCGTATGGTTCCTGAAATCAGATGCAAACGGAAATGCTACATTTGATGCGAATCATCTTGTTCCAAACTTTAATGGGCAGGCAAGTTCTGCATTCTGGTATAAAGAGGGAAGTAATGTTCCAGTCATGCCAGTAGGACTTGTAAAGGTTACTGAAGTTCAGGCTCCAGAGGGCTATGCTATAGACCCAACTCCTCAGTACAGAACTATTTCCGATAATAATGATGCAGTTGTTGAGATTGGCCTTGATCCAATGAATTTTACCAATAAATGGAGTAAAGGACGGATACAGGTTGAAAAAGTTGACAGCGAAAGCAAGAGCAGTACATCTTTTGGTTCCAAAGAATTTTATTCTATGGAAGGCGCTGAGTATACAATTTATTCAGACGAAGCCTGCACAAAAGAAATCGAAGCTCTTGAAATTGGTGAAGACGGAAAATCAAACGTATCACAGTATCTCGATATTGGTACCTATTATCTGAAAGAAACTGTTCTTCCAGATTGCGGCAATTACGAATATGATGAGTCTGTTCATCCGGTTGAAATCACTGCTAATAATGTAAGCAGGACTCCTATTCTTATCACGGTAATGGACAATCCGGTAAAAGGATCTCTTAATATCCATAAGAAACTGGATCCAGATGAAAAGGATGCTATTCAGCAGAACAGAGACCTGACAAAAATCAGATTTTCATTGACTTATAAACCGAATCCGGATATCACAATTGAAGATATCCAGCCGGATAAAGACGGAAACGTACATGTTGATGGATTGTATTTTGGTACATGGATTCTTGAAGAAACTCAGGGTATTGATTATCATGAGATGATGGATCCAGTAGAGATTGAGATCAGTGAAGATAATGAAACATCTGTAGAATATGATGCAACAAACTACCGTTATAATGATTGGCTTACGATTCAGAAGAAAGATTTTGATACTGGAAAACTGATTCCTTTAGCTGGATGTGAATTCCAGATCAAGGATGAAGTTGGAGGACTTGTTTCATTAAAGGTTGCAGGTATTTCGGAAAAAACAGACATATTTACAACAAATAAAGATGGACAAGTTGAATTTGAAGAAAAAATCCCGGCAGGTAAATACACACTTGTTGAGATCACGGCCCCGGATGGCTACAACCTGGCTGACCCGGTTGAGTTTGAAGTAACAGGTAAGGAAAAAGATTCCATCGCAACCGTTGTCATGTCTGACAAACGTGTCACTACAGGGATCACGGTTGAAAAGAAAGATGCGGTAAGCGGAAACGTTGCAGGCGCAGGCTTTACTTTCAACATCGTGGCAGATGAAAACATCACGGACCCGGCAGGCAATACCTACAAGGGATTCGAAGCCAATGCCGTTATTGACACCATCACGACGGATGAAAAAGGCGTGGCATCTTCCAACGTGGAACTGTACCCTGGCAAATACCATATCGAGGAGACCGGCGTAGCACAGAACTACCTGAACGATGCAGAAAATATCCCGTTTGAAGTTGTCCAGAAGAAAGCTGACGACGGCAAGTGGTACGCAGAAGTATCCGGCTTTGAAAAGAACATCATCACAGTGAAGAACAATCCTGTAAAGAGACCGATCCAGGTAACAAAAACTGACAGTGAGAGCGGAAATACTGCGGGAGCAGACTTTACCTTCACCATCACTGCAGACAAGGTTGTTGACGGAACAGGAAACATGTACAAGGGCTTTGAAAAAGGCACTGTTGTCGATACCATTACAACTGATGGAAGGGGCATTGCCACATCTAAAGACCTGTACTGCGGAACTTACATCATCAAGGAGACCGTAAGGAAACAGAATTATGTACTCTCCACAAAAGAGTATCCGGTAATGGTGTCCGATGAGGATAAGACCTCCGAACCTGTAAAAGTTACAATCAAGGATGAACCGCTGAAAAAGAAGATCCAGGTTACCAAGATCGACAAGGTAACAGGAAACCACTGCGGTGCAGGATATAAGTTCCAGATTGTCGCAGCAGAGGATATCCTGGACGGTTCCGGAACTGCTTACGAAGGATACAAGAAAGATGATGTCGTGGATGTCATTACTACCAACAAGGACGGTATCGCAACGTCAAAACCACTCCCGATGGGAAGCTATTACATCCAGGAGACAGAAGTCTCTGTAGACGGCGGCATGTCCATTAATGAGACAAAATACAGCTTTACCCTTACCGATGAGAAGGACAAGGACGGTAACCTTGCAGATATCAGGGATACGGATGAAGTCCTTGTACTCCCGATTAAAGACATCGCGGATGAACCGACCACCCTTTACCTTAAGAAAGTGGACTCCCTTGTGGACAAGAACGGAAATACCCTTGTGGATGAGAATGGAAACTCCATCGAAGGGGCAGAACCGAAGGCACTGGAAGGCATCGTTTTCCGTGTGAAGGCAAAAGATGCAGCCGATTCCGATGACCAGCTCTATACCACGGACAAGGATGGAAACATCAAAGTGGGATACCTGAAAAAAGCTACCACATATACGATTCAGGAAGAGAAGACCATCCCTGGTTACAACCTGAACAGTGAAGTCTATGAATTCACTGTAGATGAGAAAGGCCGGATCAACGGATCTTCCTCTTATTCCGTGACCATCACAAACCAGCCGAACGTGGTCAGCCTTTCCAAGACAGACATCACGAATGGAAACGAACTGCCTGGTGCAGAGATGCAGCTGACAGACATGGACGGAAATGTATTGGATTCCTGGACATCCGGTGAGAAGCCGCATATCATCTACGGCCTCGCAGACGGACAGTACAGACTGATAGAGAAAGTAGCACCTGAGAAATACGAAGTTGCCACATCTGTCACACAGGGGACAATGCCAGAAGATGGGGAGGAAAAAGCAAACGTGGAGGGTCTGAACTCAGAAGGCATCTTCACCGTAAAGGATTCCCTCGTAGTACAGCAGGTGACCATGAAGGACAGCCCGTACAGATGGGTGGACTTCTCCAAGAAGACACTTACCGGTGATGACGAACTCCCGGGATGCACCCTGACAGTACGTGACGCACAGGGGGATATCGTAGATACCTGGGTATCCACGGCAGAAGAGCATAAACTCCAGCTCCACAGTGGTGTTTACACACTGACAGAGGAAAAACCGGTAGACGGTTACGTGACTGCTAAAAGTATTGATTTTACAGTCATCCAGACCAGCGACACAGACTATGCAGTACAGACCGTGACTATGCGTGACGATGTCACAAAGATCACCGTATCCAAGAAAGACATCACCAATGGTGAGGAACTTCCTGGTGCACACCTGGTCATTAAAAATGAGAAAGGTGATGTGGTTGAAGAGTGGACCTCCACAAACGAGGCCCATTACATCGAGAAACTCCCGATCGGTAAATACACCCTGACCGAGACCACGGCCCCTGACGGTTATGAGACTGCAGAGACCATCAGCTTCGAGATCAAGGATACCGGGGAAATCCAGCATTATGATATGTTCGATTCCCCGTACCGCCCGGTAGAGGTATCTAAGAAGGACATCACTGACAAGGAAGAACTCCCTGGTGCAAAACTGGAGATCCGTGATGCAGAGGATAAGGTCGTAGACTCTTGGACTTCCACAAGCGAGGCCCACAAGGTAGACCTGCCGCATGGCAAGTATACTCTGATCGAGACCAAGCCGGCTGACGGATATACCACAGCGGAATCCATCAAATTTGAGGTACTGGAACGCAATACCAAAGAGGATAACGGCGTTGAGGTACAGCATGTAGAGATGGAGGACGATATCACAAAAGTCCAGATCAGCAAACAGGATGTAACTACCAAGAAAGAGCTCCCTGGTGCAAAACTCCAGATCAAGGATAAGGACGGTAAGATAGTGGAAGAATGGACTTCCACAAACGAAGTACATTACATCGAAAAACTCCCGGTCGGGGAATATACCCTGACTGAGACAACCGCACCAAACGGCTATGACGTTGCGGAGAGCGTGAACTTCAAGGTACTGGATACAAATGAGATCCAGCACGTGATCATGTACGACTCCCCATCCGTTACCCCGGACGGCGGAACCAGCACCCCGAAGACCGGAGACATCAGCCCTGTAATCCCGATTGCAGCGGCAGTGGTCATTGTAGTCCTTGCAGGGGCAGGCATCTTCCTTATCAAAGGAAAAAAGAAAAAAGATAAATAAACCTTTTCAGGAGGCGGCGTAAGCTGCCTCCTTTTTCTGTTGTAAAAGA
>OLRJ01002648.1_pt1 | contig 12989 bp, 12 predicted proteins | sample 1672741 | NCBI WGS metagenome assembly OLRJ01 (sample SAMEA3136719, study PRJEB25190) | human gut metagenome | biome: human gut; feature: human-associated habitat; material: faeces | place: Austria | collected 2013
AAATTGGTATTCACCAGGTTACTCTTGGCTTTCGCCGCGTTTGATACTTTCTGCACATCCTCAAAATTCATTATAACACCTCCGCAATGTTTTTAGTAAAAACATTATAACACTTTGATAACTTTATCACAATCTTTATTTATTGTAATAGTTCACTAAATACATTGCTATTTTTTGGTTATTATTAAATTCAAGCGAAATATTCAGAAATTGATTTTTTATATCAATAACACCAGAAGGTCTAATCAAATATTACATATTTATCCTGTAATTCTGTAACAGTACCGATAATTCCTCCGGAAATATCCATTTTTCCCAGTTCAGCAGCAAGCTGATCCACCTCATCTGACGGCACTGCAAGAAGTAGTCCCCCTGAGGTCTGAGGATCAAAAACCACATCCTCCTTCCAAAGCTCCCTGATCTCACTTCGGATTGCCTCTCCTGCAAACTCCCGGTTTCTATATGCACCCTCAGGAACCAGTCCCATCTGGGCATATTCAGCCACACCATCCATGATAGGAAGTTTCCCGGAATGAATCACCAAAGTCTTTCCACTACCCTTTGCCATCTCCAGGCTATGTCCTGCCAGACTGAATCCAGTCACATCTGTGCAGCTGTGAATAGTATATTTTCCGGCAATCTCCGCTGCATATTTATTCAGCTTTGCCATCACCCTCTGCACACTCTCTGTTTCCTCTGCTGATGCCATTTCTGCTTTGATCGCCGTATTTAAGATACCACTTCCCAGAGGCTTGGTGAGAATCAATGTATCTCCTTCCCTGGCTCCATAATTCTTCCACATTTTCTCAGGATGTACATACCCGGTAACACACAGACCATATTTAGGTTCTTTATCATTGATGGTATGTCCTCCTGCAAGAACTGCACCGGCTTCCATTACTTTATCAGCTCCGCCTCTGAGGATCTGTTCCAGCACTTCCGGTCCCAGGCAGTTTGGAAAAGCCACCACATTCAGAGCCAGCTTGGGAATCCCCCCCATAGCGTAAACATCACTCAGCGCATTAGCCGCTGCAATCTGACCATACATATAGGGATCATTTACCACTGGCGGAAAAAAATCCACTGTCTGGATCATTGCAAGCTCATCTGATATTTTATATACTGCAGCATCATCTGAAGTCTCCGGCCCTACCAGAAGCATGGGGTCTGTAAACTTTGGCAGTTTTCCCACTACCTGTGCCAGAACTTTAGGACCGATTTTTGCGCCACACCCTGCCGCACTGGCAAGTCGAGTAAGATATACTTTATCATTTTTCATCAGGATAAATTCTCCCTTTCTCAAAACCAGTATATTTTTCCAACGTCAGGCTCACTGACAGCTATATTTTAACATAAACCACTCTGCGCGTCAAAGCTGTATGTCACATCAGGATCTGGTATATTCCTTCATATTCCAGGTCTTCCTCACTGAGGTATTTTTCTACAGTATCCTGATTTTGTCCGCCGCACTTCCACGCCAGTCCACAGGAAGCTGAGATTTCTCTGGGTACAGGGATAATCCTTCCTTCAAATCCTGTTTTCTTTCCTCTGCTCTCCATAGCCATCGCCTGAGTAGTGGACACAAAGGTAATGATCACTGTTAAATTTTTTTCTCTCATATCTGCTTTTATTCCTATCTTCCACCATTGCATCATATGGTCAGAAAAGGGATGTCATACAATGACATCCCCTTTATTTTTTCTTATTATTTTGCCTGAATATATCCCTTTGCCTTCAGAGTCTCTGCACAGAGAACAGCTCCGCCTGCAGCACCTCTGACTGTATTGTGGGAAAGTCCTACAAATTTCCAGTCATATACGGTGTCTTCTCTCAGACGGCCAACGTTGATGCCCATGCCGTTCTCGTAGTTGACATCCAGCTGTACCTGCGGACGGTTATCTTCTTCCATATAACGGATGAAATGCTCCGGTGCGCTCGGAAGTTTCAGCTCCTGCGGAACTCCGCTGAAGTTTACAAGTTTCTCGATCAGCTGCTCTTTTGTCGGGTTCTTGCGGAATTTTACAAATACAGCTGCGGTATGTCCGTTTAATACCGGTACACGGATACACTGGCAAGTGATGACCGGAGAAGTTGCCGGTACGATCTCGCCTTTCTCCTCGTCAATCTCGCCCCAGAGACGAAGCGGCTCTTTCTCAGATTTTTCTTCTTCGCCACCGATATATGGAATGATATTCTCTACCATTTCCGGCCAGTCTTTAAATGTTTTACCAGCTCCGGAAATTGCCTGATAAGTAGTTGCTACCACTTCATATGGCTCAAATTCTTTCCATGCGGTAAGTACCGGTGCATAAGACTGGATGGAGCAGTTCGGTTTTACAGCTACGAAACCACGTTTTGTACCAAGTCTTTGTTTCTGATATTTGATGACTTCCATGTGCTGTGGATTGATCTCCGGAACTACCATCGGAACATCCGGTGTCCATCTGTGGGCACTGTTGTTGGAAACAACCGGTGTCTCTGTCTTTGCATATGCCTCTTCGATCGCTTTGATCTCATCTTTGGACATATCAACCGCACTGAATACGAAATCTACTTCAGAAGCAACTTTTTCTACTTCATTTACGTTCATAACGACGATATCTTTTACAGCTTCCGGCATCGGAGTATCCATTTTCCAACGGTCACCGATGGCATCTTCATATCTCTTTCCAGCAGAACGAGGACTTGCTGCAATGGTTGTTACCTCAAACCACGGATGATTCTCCAGCAGGGAAATAAATCTCTGACCTACCATACCGGTTCCACCTAAAATACCGACTCTTAATTTATCACTCATAATCTAATCTCCTTTTTGTCAGGTAATCCTCTGTTCTGCGGACATTCCTGTTTTTATGTCCGTATATCGCGAACATTTGTCGTTCTGTTAAACATACTAAAACAAATGGGGGTAAAATGCAAGCCCAAAATCGAAATTTTGGGCCTACTTTGTCAAATATGTCACAATTACACATTTTTCAAGAAAAAATATGTTTTAATTGTTAGATTTTTCTTCCTCCAGCCATTTTTTATTGATGGCAATAACTTTTTCCATGGCATCTTTTCCCGGTGCGCCTACCGTCAGACGTTTATTTACACAAGTATCCATGGAAATTGCCTCGTAAATATCTTCCTCAAATACCGGGCTGATGGCTTTCAGCTCTTCCAGAGACATATCATCAATGGCAATGCCTTTTTCGATACAATATAATACGATACGACCAACGATACCATGGGCATCACGGAACGGAACCCCATGATTTACCAGATAATCAGCGGCGTCTGTAGCATTGGTAAAGCCATGACGGGCACTCTTGCTCATACGGTCTTTGTTGAAACGCATGGTTGCCAGCATACCGTTAAACAGAGCCAGACAGCCTTTTACCGTATCAATGGCATCAAAGGTCAGTTCTTTATCTTCCTGCATATCTTTGTTATAAGCAAGCGGAATGCCTTTCATCGTCGTCAGCATAGAGGTCAGCGCACCATAGACACGGCCGGTCTTACCTCTTACAAGCTCTGCGATATCCGGATTTTTCTTCTGCGGCATGATACTGCTGCCGGTGCTGTATGCGTCATCAATCTCCACAAACTGATATTCGTTGGAGTTCCAGATGATGACTTCCTCAGAAAAACGGCTCAGATGCATCATAACGGTAGAAATCGCAGACAGATACTCTATCAGATAATCACGGTCAGATACGCCATCCATACTGTTTAATGTCGGACCATAGAATCCGAGCAGTTCTGCCGTATATTCACGATCCAGCGGATATGTCGTTCCAGCCAGCGCACCGGAACCCAACGGACAGTAATTCATTCTCTCATAAATATCATGCATTCTCTGACTGTCTCGTTTAAACATCTCAAAGTATGCACCCATATGATGCGCCAGTGTGATCGGCTGAGCTTTCTGCAGATGAGTAAATCCCGGCATGATCGTTTCTGTATTTTCTTCCATGATCTTTAAGATCGTATACAGAAGATTCAGGATCAGTCCTTTTGTCTCCAGAACCTCTTTTCTCGTATACAGACGCATATCCAGCGCTACCTGATCATTCCGGCTTCTTCCGGTGTGCAGTTTTTTACCGGTATCGCCCAGACGGTCGATCAAATTTGCCTCCACAAAGCTGTGGATATCCTCATATTCATCTGTGATCTCCAGTTTTCCGCTCTCCACATCTTCCTGGATCTCTTTTAAGGTCTTGATGATATCCTGCATCTCCTGTTCGGTCAGAATTCCCTGTTTTCCGAGCATGGATACATGGGCAATGCTTCCCTGAATGTCTTCTTTATAAAATTTCTGGTCAAAGGAAATGGATGCATTAAAGTTGTACACCAGCTTATCTGTTTCCTTTGTAAATCTTCCTCCCCATAACTGAGCCATCGTTGTTACTTCCTTTCTGTTCCTGTATTTTCCAATTGTCTCTGCCGTTCCTGCCGGGAATAAATGCATCCGCAGTACTCCTGCCGATACAGACCGTATTCCTGGGATAATTCCACAGAACGCTTATAGCCATTTTTTTTCTTAAAATCAGAATTCAGAAATACTGTGCCATATGTTTCAGCCGCCAGTTCGCCCACTTCATTCAGCAAAGGCGCATTTTTCAACGGACTGATGGTAAGGGTCGTGGTAAAATAATCATACCCGCCCTCTTTGCAGAGCCTTGCCGTTTCAGCCAGCCGAAGTTCAAAGCATTTTCTGCAGCGCGAACCGCCTTCCGGAATCTCTTCCAGACCTTTTGCAATCTCAAAAAAACGCTCCGGTTCGTATGCGCCTTCCAGAAATTTTACCGGATATTTCGTATCCATTTCCCGGATCAGGCGTTGCTGTTCCTCCACTCGTTTCTCATATTCCTCTTGTTCGGTAATATTGGGATTGTAATAAAATACAGTAATCTGAAAATAATTCGACAGATATTCCAGCACATAACTGCTGCATGGTGCGCAACAGCTGTGTAAAAACAATGTGGGAACCTGTCCTTCCCTTTGAAATGCCTCCAGCTTTTTATCCAGTTCTTTCTGATAATTTCTTTTCTGATTCATGACTGCTATTGTAAAGGAATTTTTCATATTTTTCAATCCCTTTTACTGTTCCCTTCTCTTTTCTTTATCCATATCTGTTTTTATTCTCTCCTTTGATCCTTAGCTACTTTCCCAACAAAGTAATCCGTTCTTAACCCACCTGATATACCTTATCTAAATCTAATCTTTCTGAAACAAACTTCATTCTGACATATCTGTAAAATCCCGCACTGTTTCTCATTTTTTTCATATATTGAATATATAAACATTATATTTACAGGAGGATGCATTGCGTGGAACAGATATTTTCCGTCGATCATGTCAGTTTTTCCTATCACACCATGCAGGGCGAGATTCCTGCTTTATCGGATATTACATTTTCAGTCAACGCCGGCGATTTTCTTGCCATCGTAGGCCCCAGCGGATGTGGCAAATCCACCCTTTTAAATCTGCTTGCCGGACTTTTGGAACCGGAAGCTGGCAATATCTGGCTCTTTGGAGCCCCATTTACCCCGAAGCTGCGTTATCATATCGGATACATGCTCCAAAATGACCAGCTCTTAGAATGGCGGACGATCTACAAAAATGTTCTGTTGGGACTGGAGATCCGGCATCAGCTGACGGACAGCACGAAAGCTTATGCCATGAAGCTTCTGAAAGATTACGGTCTGGAAGCATTTGCCAATGCCAGACCTTCCCAGCTCTCCGGCGGCATGCGCCAGCGGGCAGCTCTTGTGCGCACCCTCGTCTTAAAACCGGATCTGCTTTTCTTAGATGAACCGTTTTCCGCATTGGATTATCAGACCCGTCTGAACGTGAGCAACGACATTGGTTCTATTATAAAAAAAGAAAAAAAGACAGCCATCATGGTAACCCACGATCTTGCAGAAGCTATCAGCCTGGCCGACCACATTATCATCCTGACAAAACGCCCCGGAAAAATCCAGCGGATCGTTTCCACGGATTTTCCAAAACAGCTTACACCGATGGAGCGGAGAAATACCGAAGCATTTAATCAATATTTCAATCTTATCTGGGAGGAATTAAATCATGAAAGAACCGCTCTCCCGGCAGGAACAGTATCTTTCCCGGCAACATAAAAACAAACGCCGCATCTTCTGTATGCGGATCCTTATATTTGTCGCTTTTTTTGCTTTATGGGAGATTGCTGCTGATCTGGGCTGGATCGATGACTTTATCTTCAGCAGTCCCAGCCGCATGTTTCGCTGCATGCTCTCCATGGCGGCTGATGGCAGTCTCTATGGACATCTGAGCATTACTTTACTGGAAACCATTGTCAGTTTCCTGCTGGTCATCGGCTTTACTCTGCTGATCACGATCCTGCTGTGGATCAGTCCTTCCGTATCAAAAACCGTGGAACCTTATCTGGTCGTACTGAACAGTCTGCCCAAATCCGCCCTGGCTCCTCTGCTTATCGTATGGCTGGGCGGCAATTATAAAACGATTATCGTGACCGGCATGTCTGTCGCCATCTTCGGCTCCGTCCTGAGCCTGTATACAGACTTCATGGAAGTCAGCAGTGAAAAACTCAAGCTGATTGAAACGCTGGGCGGCACACGAAAGGATATCTTATGCAAGATCCTGATCCCCGCCAACATCCCAAGCCTGCTCTCCATCATGAAAGTGGATATCGGACTCTGCCTCGTAGGCGTCATCATCGGAGAATTCATCGCATCCCGAAAAGGACTTGGATTTCTCATTATCTATGGCAGTCAGGTATTCAAGCTTGACTGGGTTCTCATGTCCATCATCATCCTGTGTCTGATCGCCATTGGGCTGTATGTGCTGATCCACGGGGTGGAAAAATGGTATGTGAAGCGTTTATAACTCATCAAATCTTTTATTGCCACTTTCATTCCGGCTGCTTTCGTGGGAAATGTGAAGATAACGCAAATCGTTGTAAAAATATAGTTTCTATAAAAGGGAAAAAGCTGGAAGCTCTGAAATGGGCAAAAACTGTATCATCCTGCCAATCATCAGATTTTTATGTCTGACTTTGGCGGGACAGTACAGTTTGAAATACACTCAGACTTCTCGCTTCAACAAAACCCAAATCCACAAGTATTGATATATATGGTGTCAAGCGTGAAGTTCCCTGATCTAATACCCTGGCAATTTTCCCAATTTTGTGATTACTATCTGCAATCGCTTTTATAACAGAAAAATAATTTACAGCCGTCATAGATTCACTTTTCAGAAGAAAAAAAGGCTCTTCATACAAAAATCCACTTGTAGAAAGAACGGCATCCTTTATTTGTTCAATCAAATCCCTGTTATCATCAAAAAAATCCAGATATTTCGACACACCACCAGTTATTGCATACTGTTCAACAGATTTTCCAAATGTCAGTTTCTGAACTTCATAGATATCCGAAAACGAAAGCGGCTCCAGTCTCATCTGTGAGGTTCTTCTCCCATACAATGGACTGTCATAAGAAAGTGCATGTTTCTGCATCATCCCGATGAAAAATCCCGACAAAATCAGCATTACCTCATACAACTCTCCTGCTATATATTTTCTTGTTTTAACATCTCATATATATACGCAGACCCTTCTAAATAAAGCCCCGTTTCTATATCATTTAACTTTGAAAAAACTTCTGACATGTAAAATTTTTCCATTGCCTGTTCCATCGAAATCCCATTATCTTCTATAAGATATCGAATCACTTCCTGAATCGTATATTCAATCATTTCCTGCTGTTGATCTGTCATACATTACACCTACCTTTTTCAGATATCGCACAGCCTTCTCTGTATGAAAAGTATATTGATTTGTTAATTTTCCAAAATCAAATTCTTTCTTCATATATTCAGCGTCAATGGTTCCTCTGCTAAACTGGCGAATCAACAAACCTACCGTATCATCTGCAACAGGACCAACAACAATATCATACTTACAATCCAAATTACATTCTGGATTTTTATAATCAGAAAATTTTCGATCACGATTATTGCGAATAAAGATAGCCCATTCAATTTATTTTAGAACGCATAAGTTTACCTTTGAAATAAATTGGCATTCCCCTACATTTTTATATTGAGATAGAACTATTGTCTCAATCCATTTTGCCTGTCACTATCATGTGTTTACTTAGCGTTTCTTATCTTAATACGATAATTTTCATCATATGTCCTACTGTAAATAAACCGATGCAACACATTTTATTTTTTCAAACAAACTTAGAACATCCTTTTTCTCTTCCCCCGTAATGTAAGCTAACAGATATTCATCTGCGTAAATATAGCACGCTTCATCCCCATAATGTATCTGCTCACATAAAGCCAGACTTCTAAAAGATGTATAATGTAAAGGTGCTTCTTTAGGTATACCTAGTCCCCTACAATAAATACCTTCTTCTGTTATTGCAAAACCATTTTTCCCCGTTTTTAACCAAGTATCATCATGAGCCAGATATACCTTCTCATTCTCTGTTATCGACAATGTTTTTTTCAAACTGTTTGAAACTCCATAAATGGATTTCTTCTGTCCATTTTTGAAAATCTCACAAATAATCTCCACTGCATCAGTGACAACACTACCCTGTTTCTTCGCAAGTTCAAACCATTTTGACGATTCGGTATAGTTTTTATTATCAAATGACAGAAGCCCCAACCATATATTCGCTTCATTGTTCCCTTCATCTGAAGCTAGTTTATAATATTTTTGAGCAAGCTGATAATTCTGATTTGTTCCACGTCCCCAGTAATAACAATATCCAAGATAGAACAAACCTTTCTCACATCCCATCTCGGCAGCCTTTCCAGCCCATAAAAATGCTTTATCGTACTCGAAATTACCGAAAAAAAGTACATTTACATAACTATCATACATCCTTGCACTCATAAAAGCGGCTTCTCCACATCCACGCTTATATGATTCCATGCAAAAATCTAATACTTCTTTCATTACTTTTTCAAGTTTACCTTGTAGCTCGAATCGTATTGTTGAATCTATCCTTTTCAAAGCTAATAACACATCCAACGACATTTGGTCTTTACCAAAAAGAAAATGATAATTGCCAATAGTACAACGAGCCATCCCAAGATATGAATACGCATCTCCCTTTTCCATACCTTTTTTATACCATTTTTTTGCTTCTTCTTTATCTTTTACAATATAAGTACCGTTACGATATAGCTTACCCATTTTATATATTGCTCGCCAATATCCTTCTTCTGCCGATTTTTTTAACCAATTCCAGCCTTCTTTTTCATTCTTTTCTATGCCATGTCCATAAAAATACATATCAGATAACTCATTCTGTGCATAAACATCCCCTGATTTTGCCAAATGATATACAGACTGAGCCACAATCTCCAATACCTGCTTTCTCTCAGCAGAATCATCCTCCAAATAACGGCATGCATTCAAAGTAGCCAACGAATCTCCGGCTTCATAGCCTTTCATTCTCCATTTCCTGCTTTCTTTTGAATCCTTCGGAACATGGCCATACTGATGGTCATAGTATTCGCCCAGAAAATACATGGCACGACCATTGCCACTTTCAGCAAGAGAAGAAAAAATTTCAAATGCCTCATCCAGTTTACAGTCAAAATACAGTTGCTCCGCTTCCAGCAACTTTCTCTCCTCTTCCAGTTTCTCTGCTTCTCTCTCCTCCTGACTTTGTAAATCATCCTGAAATAAGTCTTCTTCCGTTCCCTTTAAACCTTCAGCATTCTGCGACTGATTATAAACGCTTTCATCTTTTGCCGACAATTCCTCCATAACATGTATCTTGCCGGAAATAAAATCATTATAAATTTCATTCGTTGAAAAGGAAATCGTATCGCTTAATCCTTTTTCTTTGATCTCTTCACAGATCCATGTCGGAACATTTATTGTTTCTCTTTCTTCCAGTGCCATAGAAAAATAAGTATCAATAACTGACAATGTTGTATCCGCCACACCATTACCCCTGATCATCCCAAGTTCCAGAATTTCTCCCATATCCTCTGCCGGAGCACACAAAATGTCTGTCAGGTATTCCCTTAATAGCATCTTTGTATCATTTAAGATATTTTGCTTCTCCAGACTTCTGCGAATAATCTCCAGTTTACGATGATCACAAAGAATCCTTCTGTCTAATTGCGACAATACATTACAGATGGAAAGCAGTGCATTACTGCTTGTATATACGCCCTGATCGATTTCCGTAATAAGCATATTAAAATTATCCACACTGTTGATGTTGGCTTCCAGATTTTTCCTTGCAATATTCAGTTTCTTCATTTTTACATTCAGATCTGACTTCTTTTGCATCATATCCTGCCGCGCTTTCAGCTGAATAAGGACGCTGTTGATTTCCCGCCGTACCGCATCATCTATTTTTTGCTGGGAAACCCCTGTCATCATTTCCTCAAGCTGATGAATAACACTCCTGTTCATTGCAATATCCGTCAAACCTAATTGAAATAAATACCGAATGATGTTCGACATTTGCTGTAAATATTCAAGTGTACATTTCTGGGAATCAGAAGATGTCTGCATTGCTTCTGCCAGATCTGACATTGCTGCCTGCAGAGACTCTATTGCTTCTTTTCTGTTCCCCAGCTTTGTGGACTTTTGTTTTGCATCCTCTGCCTGTTTTACCGCATTATGCGCTTTCTCTGTACTGTGATTGAATTTAGCGGCTAAATTATGTAACGCATTTATCTGATCATATATAATGAACGATACTTCCTTCTCATCATTTATGCCTTGAATTCTATCTTCTGTCTGATTCATTTTAATCTCCACTCCATTGCCTTTAGCTAGCAGTATAAATAGTAATGAAAAACGTCTATTTCAAATGAAATAAATAGTAATGAAAAGTATTTTTCATACCAATATTCATGCCGCAACCTTTGGCTGGCGACACAAATAGTCATAAAAATGTATTTTTCACACTATCCCCATTCCAATATATCTTTCATATCTTCCAGCAATCCCGGATTATGCTGCCTGATCCCCGGAATGCTCTGATTCATTTTTTTCAGATCTGAATCGATTGCGCGATATGATTCTTCAAAAAATGCCGTTGACTGTTCCATCATTGCATATAAATCTTCTATTGTCTTCTGGGTATTTTCTGCCGCAATCCATACCTCCGCCTGCTTATAGAATACCTTTCCATTCAGAAGACAGATCCGTTCATTCATCGCTGCAATCCGTTTGTTTCTCAATTTCGCCCGATCTACACCCATCTTTACATCAGATGCTACTGCAACTGCAAATCTTCCAACACCGACAAAATTTACCTTTACCAGCATATTTGATACAAATGCCGGATTGATTCCACCGGATTTGATCGCAGCTTCAATGGCCGCATCCGCAAGGTCGATTGCCGTCATCGTTCCCGTTGCTATTGTAAGCATCCTGATAACTGTCCGGTTTTTAAACGGAAGCGTATTTTCCCAACTGATATGTTTCAAGTCACTGACCTGCTGAACATCATTGATTTTTATTTCCATATAGAATCTTCGGATAAAATAAAATCCCCGTACAATACATTCATTTATAATAACCGGTATCGCCTGCTGCCCCAATTGACGCATCACACCGATTTCTGTTCTGAGGTCAAACCGAATAGGTTTTCCATTTTCATCCCGTTTTCCCAGAAGCGTTCCATTGAATAATTTTGATATCCATACAGAAAATTCTTTTTTACCGTTTTCATCTAATTTTTTAAAAAAAGGCAATGCCGATATTTCTTTCAATAAAGAAACTAACAGCCCCGGAATACCTGTGCCAGATGATCCCCCACGAACAGAACCACTTGCGCCCGCCATATCACTGACCAGATGAAAAAACCAATTGACCACACCAAATGTCACTTTTTCAGGGAAATTCTTTCCGATAAGGACAAAATCCTTTTCTTTTACATCCACAATCAAAAAACGACCTGCTGTATCTGTTCCATATACCTTTCCGGTAAACTGTGTCAAAAATGAAAAGATAAGTCCTACTGGTGTTGGATGATGTGAAAAATCTCTCAAATGATGCTGAAGTCCTCCACCAAACTCACCGGTTGCTCCATCTGCAGCAATATGATAACGATCTTCAAGCCAGCTAACCGCACCGGCTAAATCATTTCCCTTATATCCTTTCTTTTGCGCCATTTTTACAACAAAATTATTGGTCTTTTCCGTTCCCCACTCATTTGCTTTTTCCAGGGAAAAATCTTCCACAAATATGATATCTATCGCACCGGCAAGAATACCGCTGGCAACAGCAATCATATAATCCAGACCATCCGCATGATTGGTCAGTTTCTCAATGTCCACATTTAACTCATCCAGAACCTGTTGGTTTTCTGAAAGCCTCTGATCAATTTCGGATAAGCCTGCATCTATATTTCTCTGTCTCTCATCCGAACCGTTCTTTGCATCAATCAAAGGCTGAACCTCAAATTCCACTTCGAAATCATCACAGGTATTTTTTATGTTTACGCAGCTTTCCATATGTATTTCTTCTCCTTTCCCACCTACACTCTCTCCACAGCATCCCCCTGGCTCCTCAACCACATGTCGATCCCCGAGCCAAACACTTCCGCAGACACCAGATACACGCCGTCTTTCTCCTGCAGCACCTTCGCCGTTGGCAGACGGTCCAGTACCGCATCAATATCCGCGCCGGAATATTGAAACTTCACTTTCTGCAATTTCCCCCCGTACATGAACTGGATGCGTTTTCGAAACTCCCCTTCTTCGAACCGCTCCAGATATGGGACAGAAAAATGCTCTTTTACGTTTTTTATGCTTTTCAGCCGATCCACACGATAGATGGTCGGAAAGGTATCATTCGGATTCTGAAATGCTTTTTTCTTGTCGATGCCATCAATATAAGCGACCAGATAAAAATAAAACTCTGAAAAGATCAGCCCTACCGGTTTTACTTTTCTCGTGACCACTTCACGATTTTTCAACTTCTGGTATTCGATCATAAGGTATTGCTGCTCTTTGAT
>OLRJ01002655.1_pt1 | contig 12965 bp, 4 predicted proteins | sample 1672741 | NCBI WGS metagenome assembly OLRJ01 (sample SAMEA3136719, study PRJEB25190) | human gut metagenome | biome: human gut; feature: human-associated habitat; material: faeces | place: Austria | collected 2013
ACCCGGAGCTTGCGCGGGCCGTGGCCGCCGCCGTGCACGACGCCAACCTGGACCTGGTGCTGGTGGGCCTGGCGAACAGCGAGCTCATCCGCGCGGGCCAGGCGGAGGGAATCCGCACTGCGCAGGAATTCTTCGCCGACCGCAACTACACCGACGAGGGCCTGCTGGTGTCGCGCAAGCTCCCCGACGCCGTCATCACCGACGAGGACTTCGCCGTGGTACGCGTGGTGCGCGCGGTGAAGGAAGGCGCCATCGAGTCCGCATCGGGCAAGCTGATCACCGTGAAGCCCGACACCATCTGCATCCACGGCGACAACGTTCACGCTCTCGAGTTCGCCGGCAAGATCCGCACCGCGCTGACCGAGGCCGGCGTCGAGGTGAAGCCCGTGTAGAAACCCACAGCATAGCGAAACGCGAAGGGGGCCGGGTATCAACCCGGCCCCCTTCTTGCGTCCCGCTGCCGCCCTATGCAGGCGCGGCAGCGGGCTCCCACATCCGGCCTTCGCCGGGTTCGGCTGCGCTAGCGCTTAGCACGACGACGCATGATGATCAGCGCCGCGATGGACGCTGCGCCCGCCAGGGCCACTGCCGCAAGCGGCAGGACCAGGGCAAGCTTGTCATCGCCCGTCTGCGTCAGAACCTTGCCGACCAGCCCGCTCGGCGTGAAGGTCTTGCCGCCGGGCTGCGTGGGCTGCGCGGGCGCCGGAGGCTCGGCGTAGGTGTTCGTGAACGCGAGCACGTCGGCATCGCCTGCCACCGTTGCGTTCAAGTGGCCGAGCCCGTCATCGACGACCGTCACGGTCACCTTGTACGCGCGCTTGTCGTACGTCACGTTCGCCTGCGCATCGTCGAGCTCGGTGAGCGCGAACTCGTACGTGCCGGGCTTGTCGAACGTCAACGCCGGGAAGGCGATCTTGCCGTCGGCGGCGTTCTTCGCCTTAAGCTCGGTGCCGTCGGCCGCGGTCAGCACGAACGTGAACTGCCCGTCCTCAAGGTTCTTGCCCACCAGCGTCTTGGAGGCGCCGATAGTCACGGTCGTGGGCGTTGCCTGATAGGCGTTGGCGAAGGTCGCCTCGCGCGCGCCTTCCAGCGCATGGGCCACGCTGAGCGTGCCGTCGCCGTTGTCCTTCACCGTGGTGACCACGGTGTACGTCGCGCCGTCGTAGGTCACGCCGTTGGCGACGGTGCCGCCCCCGACCTCGTGCAACGTGTAGCGATGCGTGCCGGGATACGTGTACTTCACCGCGCTCAGCGTCACGGTGCCGTCGGCGGCGTTAACGCCGGTCGCCACCACATCTCCGCGCTCGAGCAGCTCGAACGCGAACTCGCCGGCGGCCATGTCGCGGCCCATCAGCGTCTTGGTCACCGCCACCTGGTCGGTCACGCTGGAGCTAGCGGGCTCCACCGTGTAGGTGTTGGCGAAGGAGAACGCCGGGGTTGCCGCATCGCCTTGGCGCTCGACCGTCAGCTTGCCGGCGCCGTCGTCGGTCACCTTGAAGCTGACCGTCTTGGTCGCTACGGCGTCGTTGGTCACGCCGGGCACGGATCCGCTCTCCGTCACCTTATAGGTGAACACGTGGGAACGGGGCTTGCCGGATTCGGGCTCCGGGTTAGCCGGTTGGTCGGCCGGCTGGTTGCCGGGGGCAACCTCGTCGACCGTGCCGTTGTCGGTATCGGGAGCCGCTACGGCACCCGCACCCTGCCCGTCGCCTGCCGCGGGCTTGTCGCTCTCGTCAGCAGCCTGGGCGGAAGCGTTATCCGCATCCGCGGCAGCCTTGTCGGCGTCTGCGGCAGCCTTCGATGCATCGGCATCAGCTACCTTCGCGGCACCCGCTTCGGCCTTGTCGGCATTCGCGATAGCCGTCTGGTCGTTCACGCCCAGGGCGCGGTTGAGGTCGTCCAACGTGAACTTGATGGTGCCGAAGTCCACGCTGCCGTCCGCCGCGTTCTTGGCGGTGGTGCACTCGGGCATGGGAGCGGCCGCATCGTCGGAGGTCACCGTGAAGGTGAACTTGCCCTCGATGGAGGCCGGGGCAAGCCCGGGTGCCGCCTGCAGCATCTTCACGCCGGACAGGCCCACCTGCACCGGATCGCCCGTGGAGTACGCGTTCTCGAACTTCAGGCCATCGCTCAGGTTCGCCGTTGCCGTAAGCGAGCCGTTGCCGTTATCGACGACCGTCACCGTGAACGGAATCGGCTGCGTCTGCGCCGTGATGCCCTGGCCGGCCAGGCCGTCGGTCTTCTCGTAAGCCAGATAGCTTACCGTCCACGAGGTGGCGCCCTTGTCGGAGGTCTTGGAGGCGTTGCCGTCCTTCACCAGGCCCTCAAGCATCTCGGTGGTGTAATGCAGGGCATCGAACGTCACAGTGCCATCGGCCGCGTTCTTGGCCGTCCGCAGGTCATCCCCGCCCGTTGCGTACTTCACCGCGAAGGTGAACTCGCCGGCGGAAAGCGGACGTCCCGTGAGCGCCTTGGTCGCCGTCACCTGAGCGGCGGTGCCGCCCGGGTTATCGGTGGAGGCGGCATACGTGTTGGCGAAGGGGACCACCGCGGGGCCCGTGCCGGCGGCAGACGAGTCTGCGCCGTACACGTACGTCTTGACGCCCTCAGGTCCGGCCACCTCGGTGGTGACCGTCAGCGCAGCCTTTTCCGGGTTGTCCCAGACCGCCACCGTTACCGTGTACTCCGTCGTGTCGTAGGTGTAGCCGTCGGCCGCTGCCTGAACCTCGACCACCTTATAGGTGTACGTCTTGCCCACGTCGCTCTGACGCAGCACCACGTGCTGGTCGTCCAGCGCGGACTTCACGGCTTGCACGCCATCGGCAGCTGCGGGCATGGCGATCTCGGCGCCCTCCAGCGGCAGGCCCAGCGCGTACGCCGACGCCTCGTTGTCAGGAGTCACCTTGATCGCGAACTGCCCCTCGGCCATATCGTGGCCGGTCAGGGTCTTGGCCACGTTCAGGCCGCCCGCCGCCGTGTAATCGATTTCAGCGGCGTAGCGATTCACGAACGTGACGTTCTCCGCAACCGCAGAGGCCTTGAGCATGCCGGAGCCGTCGTCGGACACCGTCACCTTGATGGTGGCAATGTTGCCGTCGTACTGGATGCCCGGCAGCTTATGGCCGTCGGCAGGCACGACCTCGCGCACCTCGTAGGTGAACGTGCGCTTATGGTCGGGTTCGGCCTTCACCATGTCGGACGTGAACGTGATCGTGCCGAATCCGAAGGTTCCCGCGGGGGTCGCCTTGGTCACCGTCGCGTTGGTCACACCGGGACCCACGGCGCCCTCGGGAAGCGGGGCACCATCGAGCGCCTTCAGCTCGAACGTGAACTCGTCGGTATCGGTCCAATTACGGCCCTCGAGAACCTTGTTCAGGCCGGCGGTAGCGGTGTCATAGCTGGTCGGGGTTGCCTGATAGCCGTTCACGAACGCCACAGGCTTGGTCGCGGGATCGATAACCTCCCCATCCAGCTTGGTGGTCAACGCCAGACGCTTGTCGGCATCGCTGCTCATACCCACCGTAATCTCGAGCGTATGCACGCTGTCATCATAGGAGACGCCGGGTTCAGCGTCTGCCGCGGCGGGCACGACCTCGCGCACTTCGTACGCGAACGTCTTGCCGATATCAGCCTGCATGAACGCGACGCCGCTCATCTTCGCCATATCGCACGCGACGCCATCGGCGCGCGCAGCGTTGGTGAAGCTGCGGTCGGAATCCGCCAAGCGTTTTTCAGCCTCGGCAGCGGCAACCGCGCCTTCCTTGTCCACGCCATGGATGCTGAAGGAGAACTCATCAGCTGCCATGTCGCGACCGTTCATCGTCTTTTGAACGGTGATGCCGGAGAACTGCGCATTCTGCTCGTATTTATTCTCGAACTTCGCCGACCCGTTGTCGTAGCTCACCTCGGCGACCAGCTTACCCTCATGACCATCGGTCACCTTGACCGTAACCTTGTGGACGTGACGATCGAACACGATGCCGCCGGTTGCGGTGCCCACTTCATCAAGATTCTTGCCGCAGTACTTATCTTCCTGCACCGCGAATGAATACGTGCCGGGCTTCTTGAACGTCATCTTGCCAAAGGAGAACGTGGTCTCATCGCCCGCCTTCGCGCCCTTCACCACAGCTTCGGCGGCACCCTGTGGGATGACGATGTTGCCGGCGTCGATGGCTTCCTGCGTAGCCTTATCGGCCGCGCTCAGCTTGAAGCCGAACGTCTCGTCTTGCGCCATATCGCGGCCGGTCAGCACTTTGGTACCGGCAATCGCCGTGACGGCGGACTCGGGCTCATACGTGTTGCTGAAGCTGAACATGCTGCCAGCAATCGGATCCGGGCTCTTGTCCTTGTAGTACTTGGCGCTCAATTCAAGTACGCCGCCAACATCCTTGATGGTCACCTTCGCGGTCCACACCGTCTTGTCGTACCCCATGCCAGGCAAGCCGGAACCACTGGCCTGAGGGTCGTTCACGGCAATCCACGTATCGCCAACCTTGACCACTTCGACGATCTTGTACTCGAAGGTGGCATCGAGCGTTTCAGGGTCAACATCTTTATGCTCGTACTTCGCCGACGGCCACGCGATGCTGCCGCCCGCCTCGACCGTGGTCAGAACGCCGCGCCATTCGCCGCGATCGACGCGCGTCACTCCTTCGCCCTCGGGCAACGGCGCCTTAGCGTTGTTCGTGCAAACGATCACGTGGAACATGTCCGGCTTAAGGGGGTTCTCACCCGTCGTATCCGTATACGTCTTCGTGCCGCTGGGGGTCCACTTCACCTCGGAGGTCTTGTACTCGTTCTCGAACTTCGCCGTATTGCTCTCGATGAGCTCCTCGCATTTCACGCCATCATCGTCAAACAGCTTCGTCATCTTGGACTTCACCATCAGCGTACCGTTGTGGTCCTTGTCGGTTACCATCACAACGACCTGGTACAACGCCTGAGACGCGCTCACGCCGGGATTCAGAGTGCTGAGCTCCGCAGACTCCCAAATCTCATACGTATACGTACCCGGCTTCGTGTAGCTGATGTCCTGGAAGTTGAAAGGCACTTCTGTACCGGCCGGAGTGCCTAACGGCCGCGTTACCTCGACGTGCGTCTCGCCCAGGGTGTTGGCCGGCGGCGACGGCATCGGCGCTTCAACGGATGTATCGGCATCCTTCAGAACGAACGTGAACTTGTCGGTTTCGAGCCACTCGCGACCGGTCAGCACCTTCTTGCCCTTAAGGTACGTCTCGCCAACCAGCGTGCCGGATGCGGCATACGTGTTCGTATACGTTACCGCGCTCGTCTCGCCAGCAGCGATCTTGCCCTCAGCACCGTCGGCCTCTGCCATGAAACCATCGCGCGGCGTCTCGCTTACCTTATAGTCCCAGCCTGCGGAAAGCCCGTACACGTACAGGGTCTCGCCCGGCTTCAGAGAATGCTTCGCCTGGCCGTCCTGGCCGAATGCCAGCACGAACTTATCACCCTGCTGCTCGCCGCTCGCGTTCTTCACCACGGCGTTGAAATTTTTGCCGACGGCATCCTGCATCGCAATGGTGAACTCGAAAGACTCGTTCGCGAAATCATCCGCGCTGTACCCAACGGGCAGCGCCAGCTGCTTCGTCACCGTCAGCGTACCGGGCACTTCGACGCTCAGCTTGCCGTTGTTGCCCAGATAGGCGTTGATCAGCGTTTGCGCGGCGGACTGCTCGATGCCGCTCCACTTCGGGTTCAGCACATCCGCGGCCGTAGCCGTGCGGTTCTCTTCCTTGACCTTATGCAGCTCGTTGACGTAGGTCAAACGCGGCGTGCCGGACTTGAGATAGCAGGCACCCGCGGAATCCCAGGCGATAGCGCCCTCGGCTTGCTCGGCGGCGTCGCCGGGGAAGGACACATGCTCGGTCTTCGCAACGGGCTTGCCGTTCTCCATGGCATAGTAGTTGTGCTTGTAGTAGTACGTGGAGCCGCTCTTCACCGACTTCGCGGGCGTGGTGCATGCCTCGTCGGTGTAGATGTACGTGTCCTGCGTGAAGTAATAGTAGCTATTGCCCGTTGCCGGCTGGAACGTAGCGACCGCGTCACCCGTTTTCTCGCCGGACCACTTGTTGGCATAGAAGTTCACCTTGCCCGCTGCGTCGGTGTTATTCGTCATATACTCCTTCATGGCGTCATCGGGGTTCTCCAGCAGATCGAGCGCCGCCGGCTTCACGCCGGAAGAGTACAGCACCGAGATCGGCGTGGTGTTCGAGACGCTCATGGTGTCCTTCGCCAGGTCGATTGCGAAGTTGCGCAGCGGGATCAAGGACGCGGGCACCTTCACTTGCACCTTGTCGCCCACCGCAGCATCGTCCGAACGCGTGACGGTGATCACGACGTCCTTCAGATCGGCAGCGGCCAGACCGGAATGCACGTCGCCGCTGAAATGGTACGTGTCGACGTTCCCGTCCGTGGTCTTGGACATGCAGCCGTACACCGTTCCGTTGTACACGAGCTTGGACAGGTCGGTGACCTGCATGTAATCGCCCAGCTGATCATCGAAGGTGATGTAGCCGGTTTCGTGCTCGAAGCCTTCGCTCGTCTTCGTGGGATAGCCGGAACCCTTCGAGATCTCCTTGGAGATGTCGTCGAACACATGCTTCAGCTCATCGGCATTGGTTGCGCTCTTGTAGAACGTGGCGTCTTTGCCATCGGAGCCCTTCGCACGATCGCCGAAGTTCCAGTTATATTCGCCCGACCACCAACTCGTGCTCTCGTAAGAATACGTCGCAGACGGGTAGTTGCTCGACACGGCGTGCATGAACTTGTTCTCGTTGGAAACGTCCTGCCCATCGGGATACTTTGCCGGATCGGCGCCCTTGAAGATGCCGATGGAGTACACCGCAGCACCCACATCCTTCATGTCCTTAGCATACCCAACAGCGCTCGAGGCGACCTCCGGAGAGAAATCGCTGTATTCCGTCGGCGTGCCATCGGTGAAGAAGATGACGACCTTCTTGGCATCGGAGCGCTTGGAATTCTGGCCCTTCGCAAGCTCCAAACCCGCAGCGGCATTCGTTGCGCCGGCGGGCTGGATGGCGTTCACCTGGGATGAGAAATCGCCTTTCGTGTCATTGGTGCACGGGGCAAGCGTCTTCATCACCTGGCTGTAGTTGTACCTATATCCGCCATACGTGTCGTTGCCGACCTTGTCGGTCTTGTCCCCAGCGAACTTCACGATGGCGACCTGATGCTGCTTAGCCGCATCCTTGACCGTCGCATTCTGGTTGGCGATCTCATCGATGAACGAGTTCGCCGCGTTCTTAAGCGCGTCGATGCGCTTCGTGTCATCGCCGTCGCCCATAGGGTCGTCCATCGACCCGGAGGCGTCGAGCACCAACACGATATCAAGCGGCGTGGTCGCCGTATCGGAAAGGTTCGAGGTGGACGACAACGCCGTGAGCGCGGTCAGGAAGTCCGCACCATTCTCCTTGGATACGGTGATGCCGTTCTTGCTGATCTCATTGTCCGACACGGTCTTGTCAGTCCAGATACGTCCGACGCTCGACGTGTCATTCTCGACAAGCCCCTGCCAATCCCAAATGGTCGAGGGGTCCGTGACGGCGGTCTTGTTGCCGCTGTACGTTGTCGCCGACGAGTCTTCCGCGAACGCCGCGCCGCCGAACAGCGGCGACAACGCAAGCACCAGCACAGCGGCTAACGCTGCCTTGAAACGCTTCGTCGATTTCATGTCCTCGCCTCCTTCCACCGCATCGCGGCCTTCCTTATCCCCTCGCGCTTGCATATGCGCGCTCGGGCTTTTTCGGCACCCTGACGTCTTCATGGGCCCGCTCCTTCCCGCACGGTTCTCCCATGCCATGGCGTTCGCCAACATCGACACCCCTCGCCAATCGTCGAACGCGCGCACAACCCGTAACCGCGCATCGCGCCAGCGGCGCAGACGGCATTTAGCCGTTGCACCTCCTGGTCACATCATCGCCAAAGGGGGACACATGGAACTACGCCGTATATGCGAACGTGCGACCCGGCTATTCCGTTTTCGCAGGTGGACGAAGGGGCGTCAGGGGGTCGTATAAACGACCCCCATGGACAATACGGCCAAACTACAAACACTCCCCGAGAACTCGCGGCCAAAGTTAGCCATCTGGGGGAAATTGAAAAACGAAGGAAACGCAGCACGGGATACAATAAAGAAAAGGGCATAGACACGTCTGGAAGGAGGGGTGCGATGAGCAACGCGAAACGCGAAAATAGACTGTTGTTTTGCGCGCTTGCGTTGTTCTTCTTCGTATTCCTTGAGTCGACGCTGTTCTTCCAAGCCAACCTAGCTCAACCTGGAGGGCATGGCCCCTTCCTTTCGCAGTTCCCTATTCAGGGTGCCAGCGCCCTGGGCCTGCTGGCTTTTCCCCTTAATAACCGTCTTGTCGGCGAAAAGGGCCGGCCTGTGTTCATGGGGACCGTCACCGTCCTTGGGGTCGCATCCCTTGTCGGCGTCGTTTTCGCGTCGTCGCCGCTGGTGATCGCATGCATGGGCGCGGTCGGGTTCTTCCTTATCGGGCTTGCCGGCGCCACCGTGTACTGGGCAACGTGCGTGAGGTCGCGCAGCATCGCGCGGTTCGCAACGTTGATCGGCAGCAGCCACGCGCTTGGCGTGCTCGCGCAAATCCCCCTGCTCGAATTCACATCGAACCATCTGGTCGAGGCCGTCGTGCTTTCCGCGAGCATCATCGCCCTCGGCGTGATCAACGCGCGCATATGGCCACCCCGATCCGCGCTTGCAGAATTTTCCGCACAGCGGGAACAGCGCAAAGGCAAGCGCCTCGAAAGCAGCAAGTTCGCCGGATGGCGCCTCGATCATATGACCCCTCGCACCGCCGTCATCGTGATTTTCGCCTTGGTGCTGCTTTTCTCCGTGCTGTTCAACACGCTCTACACCTTTATAGACATTGGCTCGCCCTGGACCAGCCAATACACCAACATCACGCCGCGCGTTCTGATGGCAGTCGGAGGCTTCGCCGGCGGCGTGTTATTCGACCTGCACCGGGCGCGTTACCTGGGCATCGCCATGTTCTGGATGATGCTGCTCTCGGTCGGCGCAATGCTCGGGGTGGAGGCAGGCGGGCCGTACGTTGTCGGAGAGGTCGTCTACTTCCTGGGCTCGGGCGTGTTCATGACGTTCTATACCGCGGTGTTCGTCTGGATAGCGCAGTTCCTGCGCACACCCGACCTGTGGTGCAGCATGGGACGAGCGCTCAACAACGTGACCGCCATCGCGATCGGCGCACCCGCGCTGCTGGTGATCAACCTGACGAGCCCCATAGCCGTTGTCGTGCTGCTGATCCCCCTGATCATCGGCATCAACGCGCTGCTCTTCGCCGCCGGCATGCTTGATTTAAACCCGCGCCCGAGGGGTGGCGAAACCGGAGGACGTGCCGGAAAGCAAGCCGGCGCCCCCCCCGGCTCCGCCGGCAACATCACGCCTGATCAAGCGGCAACAAGCGAGCGCACGCCTGTTGCCAGCGAAGCCGCACATGGCATCGCCAATGGCGACATGCCCGTCCAATCGTCAGCAACCGATCATGCGCCGGAAGCCGCGAAACACCCGACACCCGACACCGCACCTTCCGCATATGTTGCCGCAATCGACCCCGAAGCGCACCTGGGAGATTTCGCCGGCCGCTTCTCGCTCACGCCGCGCGAGACCGAGGTGCTTGCCGCCGCCACCGCCGACGAGCGCCCGCTCAAGCATGTGGCCGCGGACATGGGCATCTCCCTGCGCGTGCTGCAGCGGCACCTGACCTCGCTGTATCAGAAGACCGGCACGCAATCCCGCGTCGGCCTCACGAAACTGTTCTGGGAGTAGACGCGAAAACCCCGCCGCAACCGATGTTGCGACGGGGTTTTGAATCTCAAAAGGCGCAGTCGCGCGACTTCCCTTTAGCGAAGCACCGGCTTAGGCGGCGTTGCGCTTGGCAGTTGCCACGATGGTCTTCACGCCCTTGACGGCCAGCACCACGGCCAGCACGAACAGCAGCACGGCCAACAGCGCCTGCACGGCGGGGGCGAAGATGTCGCCGCCCTTCATGATGAGCAGGGTCTTCTGGTAGAACGTGATGCCCAGCGACGTGAGCGTGGCCGCCAGCATGAAGCCCATAGGCACGAAGAACATCTTGTTGTTGCGGCCCGCGTTGCCCAGCCATGCGCACACGGCAAGCAGCGCCAGAGCGGCCAGCAGCTGGTTGGCGGCGCCGAACAGCGGCCAGATGATGGTGTAGCCGGTCATGCCCAGGAACACGCCGATGACCACGGTGATGATGGTGGCGACATAGGGGTTCGTCATGACCTTGCGCACGCCCGTCAGGTCCTCGTGCTTCACATCGACGGGGGTCCACAGCTCCTGGAACATATAGCGGGCCAGGCGGGTGGCGGTGTCGAGCGAGGTCAGGCAGAACGCGGAAACGGCCAGGATGAGCAGCGCATATGCCAAGCCCTGCACGTCGGCCAGGCCGGGGATGCATGCGAGCATCTGGGACAGGCCGTCGGCGAAGACGGCGGTCGGGGAGGCATAGCCGCCCGCGGCGTACTTGCTCCACACGAAGCCGACGGCGCACAGCGAGATAACCGCCAGCAGGCACTCGATGAGCATGCCGCCATAGCCGATGGGCTGCGCTTCCGCTTCCCTATCCAGCTGCTTGGACGTGGTGCCGGAGGCGACCAGGCTGTGGAAGCCGGAGATGGCGCCGCAGGCGATGGTGATGAACAGCGCCGGGAACAGGAATCCCGATGCGGCGGCCTTGTTCGTGATGGCCTTGCCGGCCTGGTCGACGAGGGCCTGGCCCGTGGAGGCGTCGAACGCGGCGTTCGTGGCGACGAAGCCCGTGAACGCGGGGATCTGCAAATTCGTGGCAGCACCCGTAAGAGACGCACCCACGATGCCGATGACAGCCAGCAAGATCATGCCGTACAGCAGGTAGCTGGACAGGTAGTCGCGAGGCTGCAGCAGGATCCACACGGGGGCGACCGACGCGATCAAGATGTACACGCCCAGGATGATCATCCACGTGTTGTAATCCAGCGACAGGGAGATGCCCATAAGCGGCAGGTTGTAACCGATGGCCACCATGATGACGATCAGCACGATGGCGGAGGCGATGTTCACCGGGCCGGGGATGTTACGGCCGCGCGTAAGGATGCCGTAGACGACGGCGACGCCGATGAAGATCACCGAGATCATGGCCGTCTGCTGGTTGGCCAGGTTCGTAGCCGCCTTCGTGCCGTCCAGGTCGGGCACCACGGCGAACGTGTTCGCCACGATGGAGGCGAATGCAGCCACCACTAGCAGCAACGTCAGGTATGCGAAGATGCAGAACAGCTTCTTCGCCGTATTGTCGATATTCTCCGCGACCACGACGGCCAGCGTCTGGCCCTTATGGCGCAGCGACGCGAACAAGCTGCCGAAGTCGTGCATGGCGCCGAAGAAGATGCCGCCGATGAGCACCCACAGCAGCACGGGAACCCAGCCAAACACGGCCGCCTGGATGGGGCCGTTGATGGGGCCGGCGCCGGCGATGGACGAGAAATGATGACCCAGCACCACGTACGGCGGCGCGGGAACGTAGTCCACGCCGTCTTCCAGTTCGTGCGCCGGAGTCGGATTCTTGGGATCGACCCCCCATTGCTTCGCCAGCCATCCGCCATAGAAGATATAGCCGATGACCAAGACGACCGCAGCAACAAGGAGGATAAGCAATGCGTTCATGGAACCCTCTTCTGTTTTGCGTTTCCGTTGCTAGGAACGCGGCAGCAGGTTTGCCTCCAACGTGGTTTTCAGCTGCTTGCCTGCCGCGTTCGTTATCACGCGGTTCGCAGAGAGGTCGGCGACGGCCACCCGAAGGTCGGCCCAGCCGCGGATACCCAGGGCGAAGTTCTTGCGGAAGCGCGTTTTGCGCACCGCCTTCGCCGCTTCCTGGGTGCAGGAATCCGCAACGATCACCAGGGATATGGCCGAGGACATGTGGTTCGGCTTGGGAACCACCTTTTTGAGCCCATCATGTTCCATGAACGACACAAGATCGCGCACCTGAGTTTCATCCAAGGCATCGGCGAGGACGAAGAACAGATACTCATGCGTGTCGACTTCCCATAGCTTCGCGCTTTTGACCAGCACATACTTTTCGCCATAGGAATGGAACTCGGCATACCCGGGGAAGGTGCGGCCGGCGTACTCGTATCCCCGTCGCACATCGAACCATTGCTCGTGTGCAGCGAGAATACGCTTCAGCACCAAGTGTTTTTCGTCCTTTGCCCGGGAGGGTTGCTCCTCGGACCGAAGGGCTGGCTCCCCAACGCGCACGGCGGCCTGTTCCTCCGTCTTGCGCCTGGATTTTCCCGAAGCATCCGTCTGTTCGACTGGATGGCCGGTGCCTTTGACACCTGTCTGAATAGCCGTTCGATCGCTCAAAAACCCGCAAACTCCTTCAGCATCTTGCCTAGCTCCGCGTCTTGCGTGCTTTTTCATTGTAGTGCTTTAGTAGGATTTCAAAGACCGAAAATGTACACATTTTCCAAAGTAATGATGAAAAGCATTCATGGCAAACATTGGAAATCGAAGGGTTTTGCGCATATGCACAAAACCCGGTGAACGCAAAAAACGCCCGAAAGGCGATCCTTCCGGGCGTTTGGTTATCCGTTGTCGGGGGCCAACGGCCCACCTGCCCGCAAGCCGTGCCGATTCGGCGGGGACGCTTGCGGCAACGTTATGGGTTTTGCCTTCGATTAGGCTGGACTGTTAGTCCTCCCAAGCGAAGTCGGCCTCGCCGTTGAACACCTTCAGGGCGTCGGCAACGGTGTAGTCGGCCAGCGTGATGGCGCTGATGGCCTTGGTCAGGCGGACGGCCTCGTCCAGGCTGCGCTGGTGGATGTTGCGGCCGGTGGCGTTGCCGTCTGCGCCGCCCACGTGGATCTGGTCGTGGAGCTGGGTCAGG
>OLRJ01002656.1_pt1 | contig 12964 bp, 10 predicted proteins | sample 1672741 | NCBI WGS metagenome assembly OLRJ01 (sample SAMEA3136719, study PRJEB25190) | human gut metagenome | biome: human gut; feature: human-associated habitat; material: faeces | place: Austria | collected 2013
GGAAAGGCATTTATAAGAAGAATAAGAGGATAAATATATGATTTTGTATGTATCTAAGCGTTTTGAAACCAATATAGCATCTCAAGTGCATTACAAAATATTAGAGGAAAAGTTTGGAGCGGATAATATTTACACAGTTGATCTTCGACTTTTTGAAGAAAAGCAAAGTAGACATTATATAGCATATGGAAAATATAAGAATAAGTTAAGTAGGGTTTTGCAATGGCTACAAGGAAACACAATGTATATTAGTAATCGAACGATTTTAAATATATGTGAAATTGTAGAAAAATATAGTATTAAACTTGTTTTCATCGAAGATTCTGTTTTTGGTGGTTTAGTTAAAGCAATAAAAGAAAAGTTTAGCGATGTTAAGATTATATCATTTTACCATGATATGGGAGCAGATCTTTTTGTTCAATGGTCCAAAAGAGAAAACTGGATGGGAAAAATAGAATGTAAGTTGTCTATATATCAAGAAAAGCTAAATCAAAAGTATTGTGATGTTAATATTGTCTTTAATCAAAGAGATGCTCAGCTTTATCAGAAATATTATGGTGAAATGCCTGATGCTATTATTCCGATTTCAACCCCAACTCCGGAAATTGATTGGGAGAAGGCTGCATGGTCAAATGAAAAATCTGACATTATGCAAGTACTGTTTGTTGGGTCGAAGTATTACCCGAATATTGTTGGAATAAAGTGGTTTTATAAAAATGTTTTGCCGAAGTTAAATAATAACATTATAATAAATATTGTTGGTCGGGGAACCGAAATTCTTAAAAATGAACTAACAGATTGTCGTATTAGAATTTATGGTAGTGTTGATTCGCTTGCACCATATTATATGGGGGCTGATGTAATAATTGCTCCTTTATTTGATGGTGGAGGAATGAAGACAAAAACTGTTGAAGCGCTTTCCTATGGTAAGAGCATTGTAGCAACTGATGAAGGCTTAGAGGGCTTTTGGCAAGAAATGGATTCAACAATCCAAAACAGATTTGTTTTTAAAACTAATGATGAAAATGAGTGGATTAAAAAACTCAATGAAATGAGTAAAGAAAAACCGTTGAAATATAATAAGGAAGTATTTGATTTGTTTGTGAAGAAGTTTTCATACGAAGCAACGCGTGACGCAATGTGGAATGTATTATAAAGCTTTGATAGGTAATTGCGAAACAAGTTCGCAATCCTGACTAAAAAGCGGTAAGAATCCTGCAACGCAGGATTCTTAAGTGAAAAATAGGTACTTCTAAATTTGAACATGACTAAAAGACTTCCCAGATAAACTGCGAAGAAAAGATTGTATGCATATTAATAATCAGGCAATCAAAGGCTTCAAACTCCGGATGTATTGGTATTGATGAATCTTATCAGCGACAAGCACAGTAACAAGCTGGGTAATTCCTGCAAGCAGTAAATCAGCATGAAGTGTTTTCTCATTCTGTGTTTTACGATCTGCAATGCAGAAACTATCTTTGAAATGGTTGATTGACTTTTCAACATTTACACGGATCTTGTAAGTATCCTCCCATTCCTGTGAGCCGCGTTCTACACCAGGATAGGCACGAAGGTTCTTTTCAGGATAAATGTAGATCATTCGTCCGCAGGAAGAAGATGTACATGGATTGTCACAATGACATACGCGATGTTTTGACTTGTCGGCAGGATTGTATTCCCATTTCATTTTTGGACATACAAACTTCATGGTAGGAAGTTTGCTCCGCAAATGGGATCTGCTTCCTTCACGCCGCATCGGAAGTGATGGATCGTGAGGACAGCAGGGAATACCGTTTTCATTGACAGTATAGTCGGTTCCTTCCACAGAAAGCTTTGTTTTTAAAGGGATAAAAGCTTTTTGAAAGCCAATTTCTTCAAAGAGGGATTTGTAAATGTTAATGGCATCAAACGCAGCATCTCCAAGAAATGTCTTAGGAACGATAAGCGGATGCTTCTGAAAGAAATCAACCAGAACAGGAAGCAGAGCTTTTGAATCAGCAAGAGATTTATCCTCATCCGGTGAATCTGATTTCTTCCCTATAACGATATCAGGATGTGCTTTTAGAAAGTCCTTATTGTAGAAAGTGATGTCACGAACAATGCCAAGCCCATTTGTAATAATGCCAAATTTATAGGCATAGCAGAAATGTCCATTGATATACATCTGCTGAATTGCCTGATTGGAAGCCGCATGGGGTGGCATGGAGCCATAAGCTGCTTTGTAAGGATCATAGGAACCATCAAGGTTATGGGATTTCTTAAAAGCCTTCAGCTGTTTAATAATACGGTTGGCATACTTCGGATTATTTTCCGTAGCCCATGCTTCAATACCGGAGGTATCGAAGATTGTCATGTCGGCAAGAACTGGATTCAGCTTTTGGCATATCGGTTCGCTCAGGTCTACAAGATGATCGAACATAGATTGTAAGTCCGATAAGAAATCCTGTTTAAAGCGAGTGAATTTTGAACCATCTGGTACAACATCAAAGCCGCAGAAATCACGAAGTTCCTGAGAGTATTTTAAGAACACAATCAGGAGCGTGTCAGTCGGGATTGAAAAAATCCGCTGGAGCAGGAGTGCCTTGAGCATAGGATAAAGTTGGTGCTTGCGAGGTCTTCCGGTTCGTGCGTGAAAATGAAAAACAAAAGAAACAGGAACAATTTCATCAAGGTTGATGGCTTCATCAAGAAGAGAAAGAAACTGATATTTGTCGTTGTCGAATTTATTTTGGCAATCTTCAAAAACTTCTGCCAAAGTGAGTTGCTTATGTGTTATCATATGAGTATATCTCCTTTAAGGTGGATTGGTTAATAGTTTCTGGACAACTCTATTTTACCATAAACCTTGAGGAGATATTTTGTTTTAACAACAAAAACGCTGTATTTATGCGGCGTTTGGCGTTTCGCAAACGCCTATAAAAAGATAAAAACGGAAGGAGAGGTAAAGATGAAGAAGAAGACGTCGTTATTGGCATTTATCATTACTGCTGTCATGGTATTTAGTCTATGGCCGCAACAGGTGAATGCCACGGGGGGGAATGCTGCCAGGACTACGACGGCAGACAATGTAACTATAAATAACTGGCACGATGCAAATGCATTGGATGACAGTACAAAGAATGTGGGGCGTATATGGACGGATAAGTCCGTATCGGCAGGTGATGTGACTCTTACCAGTCGGGAAAAAGAGTCCGGCACAGCAACGATCAAGAAAGGTGCTGATTCAGATTTTCTGGTGGGGTTGTCTGCATTATCTTCGACTGCCAAGATCACAGGGCAGACTACAGTGCCACTGGATATCGTACTGGTTCTTGATGTATCGGGAAGTATGGATGATCCGATGGGCAGTGCTGATAGAACGAAAAGAATAGATGCACTTAAAGCGGCAGTGAACAGTTTTATTGACAGTTCAGCAACAGTCAATGATAAAAGGGCAGATGAGAATAAGCAGAATCGTATTGCAGTTGTGAAGTTTGCCGGTAATGAGTCCGACAAAGTGGGAAATGAGCAATATAGAGATGGAATGCATGCTTATAATTACACGCAGATTGTCAGCAACTATGAGGCTTATACAAGTAAGAACAAATCAGATTTACAGAACAAAGTCAATGCTCTGGATCCAGCAGGATGTACAGCAACGGATTATGCGATGAATCGGGCGAAGAAACTTGTGGATCAGAGTAAAACCGATGCGAATAAGAACGCCGATAGAAAGAATGTCAAAAGAGTTGTTATATTTTTTACAGATGGAGAGCCGAATCACTTCTCTGGTTTTGATGATGATGTAGCTAATGATGCAATCAGCTCTGCGAAAACCATAAAAAAAGATGCAGATATTTACACCATTGGTATATTTAACGGTGCGGATGTCAGCATTACCGGGCATTCCGGAAGTGGATTATGGGGATCATGGAGTGCTAAAGAACAATTTAATGCATTTATGCATGGTCTGTCCAGCAATTATCCGAATGCGGAGACATATAAGAAGCTGGGAACCCGTGCGAAGGATAGTAAAGGTCAGGATGCGGCATATTACAAAGTGGCAACAAAAGCAGATGAACTAAAAAATATCTTTACTCAGATTGAAGAAGAAATTATATCTTCTGCACAGTCACCTACCCAGGTCGATCAGGGTGAGAATCCAAGCCAGACAGGTTATATTACGCTTACCGATCAGCTTGGCGATTATATGCAGGTGGATGACATCAATACACTGGTGTACGCAAATCAACTGTATAAAAATCCGGATAAGACGGAAACTACTAAAGACGGTAAAACTGTTGTGACATATACCTTTAATCAGGAGACTCCGGATACCCACCATGTATATCCGGAAGGCAATCTGAAAGATATTAAGATTACGGTAGAAAAGGCAGCCGGTGAAGACCAGATGCAGACAGGAGATCTTGTTACGGTTAAGATTCCGGCCAATCTGATTCCGCTCAGATATTATGAAGTTAAGAGCGATGGAAGCATGACTATAGATGAGACGTATCCGATGCGTCTGTTCTATGATGTGAGCCTTAAGGCGGGCGTAGAAGAGAAGCTTGCAAATCCGGATGCACAGTTAAAAGCATATATTGACGCGAATAAAGATGAGAATCATCAGGTACATTTCTACAGCAATAAATATGATCAGAATCAGGCACATGCAGAATCCGGTGGCGTAGGTGCATATGCAAAGTTTGAACCTGCAGAGACGAATGATTTTTACTATTTCCAGAATGATACAGTGCTCTATACGGATGAAGCATGTACCACTCCGGCAACAGGCAGTATTGATACTACCGGAGCAACGACATATTATTATCAGAGGAATTATTATGTATTGGGTGATGATGGGAAAGCAGTCAGCAGAACAAATACTGTAACCATTCCTGGCAACAGCAATCTGATGCTTGGAAATTATGCAACAAAGAATACTGGCGGAGAGTATTATATTCCGGCAGGAACACCGAGAACTACAAGTCTGATATATTTTGCAGAGGACAAAGCGGAAGGTGCTAATAAGACCAATACAGCTTCAAAGTCCATCAATCCTGTATGGGACGAGAATTACAAAGGTGCACATATTACCACATATCTTGGCAATAATGGCCGTTTGACAATCGGACTTCCGGATGAGCCAGTGACATTGACTGGAGATACAGCTCTTAAGGGAAGTAAAACATTTATCGGAAGAGATATGAAGGCAAATGAAGCATTTGAATTCACTCTGACAGCGGCAGATGACGATACCAAAACAGCGATACAGAATGAGAAAGTTAAGATAGCAGCAAATGGCGATAAAGCCATCGTAGCGGGAGCAAAAGACGGAGTTACAAAGGCATTCCAGTTTGGTGATGTGACATTTACAAAAGAGGGAACCTATACATTTAATATCAATGAAACAGTTCCTCAGACACCGGCAGGTGGAATGACATACGATAGTCATGCTGCAAAGGTGACGATAGATGTGACACGTGATACTGAGAATATCGGAAAGCTTAAAGCAGCGGTTACTTATAATAATGGAGCTGCTTCTGATGTAACAGACAGGGCGGTATTTGCCAACCGTTATGATGCCTCCACAGAAGTCACGGGTGGAACAAAAGCAGATATTTCTGCAAAGAAAACATTGCGTGGACGTAATCTGCGAGATGGAGAATTTCAGTTTAAACTTACGACCAGACCGGCAGATGGAAGCAACGGTACAGTATTGCAGGAAAAGCAGAATGGAGTGGATGGAAACATTGCATTTGACTCCATCAGTTATAAGACCTCGGATACAGCAGCCGGAGCAAATGCAGTAGTACTTGATAAAGCAGTTGAGGCAGGTTATGCTGTGAAATCTACAGATGCTGACGGTAATACGGTATATACACTTAGCTATCGGATATATGAGGATACCGAAAACGGGACAAATTCAAATGGGATAAGTGTAGTAACAGGAACTTATGATTTTACCGTAACAGTGACAGATCATGGTAATGGTGTCCTGACAGCGGTTACCAATTATCCAAATGGACAGAATCAATTTGAATTTGAAAATCAGTATGGTACAGAACCTGTATCGATAGAGATTACAGGAAGCAAGACTCTGGCACATGATACCAGTCTGACACCAGCTGATATTACAGGCAAATTCACATTTACGCTGGAAGCGTTGACAGAGGGTGCACCGATGCCGGCGCAGACCACAGCAGTTAATGATGCAGATGGAAATGTGAACTTTGGGGCAATCACATTTACAACAGATTGTCTTCAGGATGCAATAACAACTGACAATGGAGTGAGAACCAAAGAGTTTGAATATAAGGTTACAGAATCTGGCAGTGCAGCAGGAGTGACTAATGATGTAAATGCATCAACGGGCAAAACATTCAAACTTACTCTGACAGATGATGGTAACGGTAATCTTAGCGTAACAAGAAATCCGGCAGATGGACCGCTGTTTAGCTTTACTAATATATATCATGTCAGTGAGCTTCCATCCAGCATTACCGATCAGGTAAAAGTGAATAAGACACTGGAAGGCAGAGAGCTGAAAGAAGGAGAATTTAATTTCGAACTGGTGGAAGATGGTAATGTTGTGGCAACAGGAAGTAATGATGCAGACAGCAAGGTGGTATTCAGCAGTATTACATATACACAGCCGGGCAGCCATGTTTATACGGTTCGCGAAGTAAAAGGCAGCGAAACGGGTGTTACATATGATGATCATAACTATCTGGTATATACACTGATAACCGATAAAGGCGATGGAACTCTCGAAGTAACACACCAGGCGGTATCGTCTGAGGAAAATGATGAACTGGTTCCTGCAGAAGGAAACGCTGTGACTTTCAATAACATTTACAAGGCGGAACCGACAACAGTGACGATCGAAGCGGTTAAAAAGCTGACCGGCAAAGAGTTGAAAGACGGTGAGTTTACATTCCAGTTAAAAGATGTTAACGGTGAAGTTATTGCTGAAGCTAAGAATGATGCATCTGGAAAAATCAAATTCGAAAATCTGAAATTCGAGGATGAAGGTACATATGAATATACAGTGTCGGAAGTAAACGATAAGCAGACAGGCATTACATATGACGAGAGAGAATTCAAAGTTACAGTTAAGGTGAGTGATAACGGCGAGGGTACCCTTTCGGCAGAAACAGGCAGTGACGATATTGTATTTACTAACAGTTACAAAGTACCAAAAGATGGTAAAACAACGGATACGCCGCAGGATAAGCCGGACAAAACAGACGAAACAACCGGCAGCCCAAAGACCGGCGACAACAGCAACATCACGCTGTGGATTGCGGTCATGCTGGCGGCAGGTGCAGCCCTGACCGGCACGGCGGTTTACAGCAAAAAGCGCAGACAGGAGCAATAATCCTGAATGGATAGAAATGTATGCCCGTGGGTGAACAGCCTGCGGGCATTTCCCATTCCTGAAAATTTTGCACATTCGTCAAGCTCCCTCCTATCAGGTACAATGTATCTGACAGGAGGGGTTTTTTATGGAATACAAAGCACATATCACAGACGAGCGGACAGGTATTGGCTATACGCTCTGCGGGGACTACTATCTTCCCGACTTGGTACTGTCCGAAGAAAAGGCTTATGAGCTTGGCCGTTTCGGACGAGCAAAATACCAGCACCTGCGGCAATGCCATCGGGTGCTGCTGACCAACCTGCGGACAAGCGGAAAGCTCAGCGAATATCTGCACAGTATAGACGCCGCCTGCGAGGAAGCATTCTCCCGGCTGGTAAAGCAGTATGCCGAGCGTGAGGGCGTGACCGAGCAGATGAAAGCCGATGAGATGATGAAATGGGTTGGCCTTATGAACAACATCCGCAGCCGTGCGGAAGAAGTGGTTATGAAGGAGTATGTCTATGAAGAAGATTAAAATCAGGGTGGACGGTTTCGAGTTGCGCCTTATCATTCGGGCGCTGGCGGAATGGCGGAACAGCCTGCTTAAAGAAGATAAGCCGACGGAGGATGTTGACGCTTAATCATCGGAGGTAAGCCACCATTAGCAGAGCAGATTCTTCGGTTATTCCAATAGCTGATGAAATATCTCCAGATGAGTGTTTTTAACTGTTCTACTGTCATTGAAGTGGTATCATAACGTCCATAAAGTAATTCTTCTTTGAATCTTGCCCACATGCTTTCGCATCTGGCATTGTCGTGGCATCTGCCGCCAGCACTGTTCATGCTTTGGAGAATGCCATATTTGCTGATTGCTTTACGATATAACTCACTTGTGTACTGTGTTCCTCTGTCACTGTGAAGGATAGCTCCCCGGAGCATTGGATACGCTTTATATGCATTATCTAATGTTTGTTCACAAAGGGTAGCTTTCATATTTGTATCCATAGCAAGCCCCAATACAGCTAAATCATAGCAATCAAAAATTGCTGAAACATACAGCTTTCCATCGGATGCTTTTATTTCGGTCATATCAGTAACACATTTTTCAAGAGGCTTTCCGGCTGCGAAGTCACGCTTTATTAAATCATCTGATTTGTGGGCTTCTTTATCCGCTTTTGTAATGCCGTTAGGCTTACGCTTTGGTTTATGATTAAGGCCAATTTCTTCCATGACACGATAAACAGTTTCTTCTATGCCGAATTTGAAAAATCACAGGAAGAAGCACTAAAGCAAATCAATGTAGGAGACACAATCACATTTGAGGGAAAATGTCTAAGTGCTGGTTCATGGACTGACTGCAAATTGATTCAATAACTTATGTAAAAGCCCCACCCTCACCGGGTAGGGCTTTTCTTATGCCAACAACGCTTATTTGCTCTTAGGAAATGGATTGACGAGAGCATGAGTGTTGCACATTAACAAATGATAAATTTTAATTGGGCTACCAGGGGATAATAATTCTTCTGGTGGCTTTTTTTGTGTTGTATGTATATAAAAGTGAAAATTAATTCCGTAGAACTACAACTTGCTTTGCGGATTTTGTATCTTTTAATTATCCATCAATATACTAATCCGAAAGGTGTGTTACTTGTTAAGTCGATTGAATCGCCGTGTGCGAATGGTACGTACGGTGGTGTGAGAGATTGGGGAAATTTCTTTAATTTTCTCTCCGGTAAACAGATGTTTTGTTTGATAAAAGTTTGACAAATAAAGAAATCGGGATTATAATGTTAGAAAATAGTATCCTGCGATGTGTTTATGCACTGACAGGATATAAAGAACAGTGATGATAAAAAAGGGAAAATTGGACATATCATCCTGTTGCAAGAGTGGGAGGAATAATTTTGCAGAAAGAAATATCACAGGCAGTCATTCGCCGAATGCCGCGTTATTACAGGTATCTTGGTGAGCTGATCGATGCCGGAGTGGAAAGAATATCATCAAATGAGCTGAGCGGGAGAATGAAAGTGACCGCTTCCCAGATACGACAGGATTTAAACAACTTTGGAGGATTTGGCCAGCAGGGCTATGGATATAATGTAAAGTATTTGTATGAGGAGATCGGTAAGATCCTGGGGTTGGACTGCCAGCATAATATCATTGTGATTGGCGCCGGTAATCTGGGACAGGCACTGGCAAACTATGTGAAGTTTGAAAAACGTGGATTCATCATTCGGGCATTGTTTGATGTGAATCCGACATTAGAAGGACTTACGGTTCGTGGTATAGAGATCCATATGATGGATGAACTGGAAGAGTTTGTAAAAAACAATCAGGTAGATATTGCAGCACTGACGATGCCAAAGGAAAAGGCGGAAGCTTGTGCAGATCGTCTCGTGGCACTGGGCATTAAAGCAATTTGGAATTTTGCTCATCTGGATCTGGAACTTCCGGAGGATGTCGTTGTAGAAAATGTGCATCTTTCTGACAGCCTGATGCAATTGTCCTATAATATTGTGACGAATCGTAAAAAAGAATCACTGAAAAAAGAACATCATAAAAATTAATAAAGATAGAATATCAGACGCTTTGCCGGATTGGCAGAGCGTTTGTGATATGGAGGCATTTGTGAAATATTTATTAAACAGCAGTGAAATGAAAGCCTGCGATACGGCTACGATCGAGTATTACGGTGTGCCATCTGCGGTATTGATGGAACGTGCGGCACTGAGCGTTGTGGAGGAAGTTTTGTATCGCTATCCCGATGCGAAATCCTTCCTGTCAGTCTGCGGAAGCGGAAATAACGGTGGAGACGGTCTGGTAATTGCCCGGCTTTTGTTTTTGAAGGGTTTTGATGTACAGATTGTCTTTGTGGGAAAACGGGAAAAAGCAACGACAGAAACGGCAAGACAGTTAGCCATTGCTGAAAAATATGAGATTCCAATCGTGTATGACCTGTCAGAAATAGGGAAGCAGCGTTTTGATGTGATTTTTGACAGTATTTTCGGGATTGGTCTGTCACGGGAAATCACTGGAAATTATTTTTCTATGATCGAGCAGATGAATGCCATGGAAGGTACGAAAGTAGCAGTTGATATTGCATCCGGTGTCAGCGCCGATACCGGGAAAGTTCTGGGAATCGCATTTCGGGCAGAGCTGACGGTTACGTTTGGATTTGCAAAGATCGGCCAGATCCTGTATCCCGGCGCTGCATGGACGGGAAGACTTGCGGTAAAAGATATCGGCATCGATGCGTATGGATTCCGTGGAAAGCTGCCAGAATGCAGATGCCTGACGAATGAAGATCTGACACTGCTGCCAAAAAGGAAAAGCTATTCAAATAAAGGAACCTATGGAAAAGTGCTTGTAATCGCCGGCACGGTAAATATGGCAGGCGCAGCATGTTTTTCTGCTTCAGCGGCTTATCGGACAGGAGCAGGACTAGTGCGGGTATTTACACCGGAAGAGAACCGGATCATTGTACAGTCTGCGCTTCCGGAAGCTGTGCTGACGACGTATCAGAGGAATGCACTGGATGAAAAACAGCTGCTGGATGTAATCGATTGGGCGAGCGTAATCGTGGTCGGTCCAGGGCTTGGAACGGATGAAACCTCCGGTAAGATCGTAAGCATTGTTTTAAAACATGCCAATGTTCCGTGCGTTGTGGATGCAGATGCGCTGAACCTGATCGCAAAGGATCAGATTCCTGTTCACAGTGATACAACTGCACGTATCCTGACACCGCATCTTGGGGAGATGGCGCGTCTCTGTGGCAGAAAAATCTCTGAGATTCAGGATGATCTGATTGGCAGTGCATCAGAGTATGCACAAAAACAAAATGTGATCCTGACGCTGAAGGATGCCCGGACGGTAACGGCGTTTCCAGATGGCCAGATATATCTTAACTGCTCCGGCACCAATGGAATGGCTACCGGCGGGTCTGGGGATGTTCTGACCGGGATTATTGCAGGGTTGCTGGCGCAGGGCGTGGCACCGGAAGTGGCGGCTTCGCTTGGGGTATATCTGCATGGCCTGGCAGGGGAGAAAGCTGCGGAGCAGAATGGTGAGTACAGCATGACCGCGCGAAATCTTCTGGATGGGATCAAAGAGGTACTTTACGAATATGGTAAAGATGCGATACAATAGAAAGAATAAAGCCGGCTGCGGGAAGCCAACACCGGATTTGTGAAAAAGAAGAAATGGAAAGAAGGACATAGCTTTGAAACAATACAAGCGTGTTTTTGCTGCTATCCACATGGATGCATTGGAACACAATCTGAAAGAAATTAAAAGGGTTATTAAACCAGATACACAGATTATTGCTGTGATTAAAATGGATGCTTACAGTCATGGAGCAGTGAATTTTGCAGAACTGATGGAAGATATGGATTTTATCTGGGGTTATGCAGTTGCTACTATTGATGAGGCAGTTATCCTGCGAAATAATTTTATCAAGAAAAATATTCTGGTACTTGGATATACCTTCCCTGAGCAATATGAAGATATGATCACTTATCAGGTACGTCCGACAATCTTTTCCCTTGAGATGGCACAGCAGTTTTCAGAAGTGGCAGAGCATATGGGGAAGACAGTTCCTGTACACATTAAACTGGACACTGGTATGAGTCGCATCGGCTATCAGATTACAGAGGAAGCAGCAGATGAGATTGCACAGATCTCCAGATTGCCGCATATGATACTGGAGGGAATCTTTACCCATTTTTCCAGAGCCGATGAAACAGATAAAACATTTACCGTCAAACAGCTGAATGCATATTTGCATATGATCGATATGTTAAAAAAACGTGGGGTTGAAATCCCATTGCACCATGTTTCTAACAGTGCAGCCATCACAGATCTTCCGGAGGCCAATATGGATCTGGTTCGAGCAGGTATTATCATTTACGGTCTGTGGCCTTCTAATGAGGTGCAAAAAGATGTGATCGATCTTTGGCCTGTCATGGAATTGAAAAGTCATGTCGTGCATGTGAAGACACTGGAACCGGGCAGACTGATCAGCTACGGCGGTACTTATGAAGTACAGAAAGAACAGAAGATTGCTACCATTCCTGTGGGATATGGAGATGGATATGCCCGATCGCTTTCAAATAAAGGATATGTTCTCATCCACGGAAAATGTGCGCCAATCTGCGGACGGGTATGTATGGATCAGTTCATGGTAGATGTAACCGATATCCCAAACGTGAAGGTGGGCGATGAGGTTGTTCTGATCGGAAAAGACGGCGAAGAAGAGATTACCATGGAAGCAATCGGTGAACTTTCCGGAAGATTTAACTATGAATTTGCCTGTGATCTTGGCAAACGGATTCCGAGGGTCTATGACTATAAGGGAAGGATTACCGGACGGAAAGATTATTTTGAAGAATAATAAAAAAGTCTGTGGGAGTCTGTCGGCAAGTGACCGATCCGTGAAGTGGGTTTTTTGGTGCTATTTTGACAAGAGACAGGAAAAAGGACATTAAAACAGAATATCAGCTTGTATACATCCGAGGAAAATGGGAATAATGGAAACAAACATTTGAATTGGAGTGTATAGAAATGGTAATACGCAGAGGAGATGTCTATTATGCAGATTTGAGACCGGTAATCGGTTCCGAGCAG